>Ga0307507_10011367_pt1 | contig 11240 bp, 14 predicted proteins | sample 7_EM_MG_FD_207223 | JGI IMG/M metagenome (GOLD analysis project Ga0307507, IMG submission 207223) | Populus trichocarpa ectomycorrhiza microbial communities from riparian zone in the Pacific Northwest, United States - 7_EM | ecosystem: Host-associated > Plants > Roots > Unclassified | place...
GCATTATTATTGCCCGTTCAAACTAAACTTATTAGATTATTTTATAATCTAATGTCTTCTACACTTTATAAAAAGGTAATAAAATGAAAAAATACATGGCCATTTTACCATGGATCTCATCAGCGGTAACAGGCTCAGGGATGTCCTTGACAGATGCACATCGTGAGTTATTGGACACTGTAGACACCTTCAGCAGGATCTTGATGGCCTCAGTCGTCTTTGCCTTTTTGTTGATATGATCATCACCATTTTCGGTGACACACTTGCTAGGCTGACGCTTCCGTGGACCGTCGATGATGCCAGGGGGGTTTTGGAAATTTAAAGAGGTCATTGTTGGTTGTTTGAAACAAGGACAATATTTTTGTTGATGAGGACGGGCAAATCTTTTATAGCCAATAGGTATTTGGAAATGTTAGGTACTGATAGTGGCTTGAAACTGCATAGGTTCTTGCCTCCATCTGATGTGAATCGGACGGAGTTGCCCTCTTACCATTTTAGGCAAACCCGCCCTGACCTGTCCTGGGGGTAGGGGTATTTGGAGGGTCAAACCTTCTCTATCCTGACCCCTATCCCACATACCCTTACCTGCTACCCTTACGGGTAGGCCCTACCCGTGACAATCCTTATTTGTCTTTGTGGTTTTCTTGTCCTAGTCTAAGAAAATAATTATGCCAGGCTCTGCATTATTATTGCCTGTTCAAACTATTAGATTATTTTATAATCTAATGTCTTCTACACCTTATAAAAAGGTAATAAAATGAAAAATTACATGGCCATTTTACAGCCGTTTGCATAAGTTCGTGAACATCAAATCTTTCTGAAAATTGTCACGTGATTGCCAAGGCCCCTACCAAACAAGTTGGCTGCTTGCTGATCTAAGCTGTAAAACTTCTAAGTAATATCTATTCAACATAACCACAATCTGCAAACCATTCCAGGGCATCATCCGCTGATATAGCGGCTGTAGCTTGGTGAACCAACCATGGGATTTGCTCTGGTCCTGTAAAGTACTTGTTGTGTCGTCACAGAAATGCCTTGATTGCAGAGAAGGCTTCTTCGATTGGGTTAAAATCTGGTGAATAAGGTGGTAAATAGATAAGACGAGCCCCTGTGACTCAATTAATACTGATATTGTTTCCGGATTGAAATTGATTTACCACATTCATCTTCAATTAGTGCCCAAATCTCTTCATCATGATGGATGGAGCAATTATCCAAGATGACAATACTCCTTTTCCCTGGGTAGGGGTTTAGCAGTGGTGCCTGAAGATGTTTTAACAGATTATTAATGATAGCAGAAAAAAAATCATACCACTTGTTCCTGAAGAAAGTTTAGAAACCTTTCCTTTGTAATGGATCCTTCAACGATTTCAAGAACAATGATTCCATCTACGGTAAGAGCTGGCAAGATTGAATAACGAACTCCACAATGGAAACTCATGTGTCGAACACATCGTGATCCCATCTGTGACCAGCCTTGAGTGCGTTGGCAAGTTCTGCTGTCAACAGCACTTTCGTCTATTGCAACAAAAAGTTCTGGATCACTGTACTGCACCATCATAATCTTCCAGACCGCCCTTAATTCCTCATCTCTCTCAGCAGCAGCCTTTGTGATTTTTTCCTGTGTCAAATTCAACCTCCTAAGTGCGCGAGAGAGAGATGCGAGGGATATGTTGATATTACAGACAGCAGAGAGCTTCTGTTGCAGCTCATCGAGGTAGATGGATGGGTTTGCTCATATCACAGCAGCAATAAATGAAATATCCTCATTAGTGAGGTATCGCGGTCGTCCTTCACATTGAGCAGCTTGAGTGAATGGATTGTTCACCTCACCAAATTCCTGGTAGTTTTGGATTACCTTATGAACTACCCCAAGAGAGCACCTAGCAAGACCACTGATTCCTCTCATGGTCATCTTCTCTTCATAGTACCAATGGATAATCCGTAGTTTAAGGTCGTCAGAAAGAGCCATGATATCGAGACAATAGATTGCTCTGACAATGCTCATCGAATCGGGTTGTTTGGCTGGGAATGTATCATATGACAATTTTCAGAAAGATTTGATGTTCACGAACTTATGCAAACGGCTGTACCATGGATCTCATCAGCGTAACCAGACTTGAATCCGTAAGGATGACTGCTGCTATCGCTGCCAAGCTCAACCTTAAACTTTGGAGAATTGACTTCATCGGTGTGTACCTCAACAGTCTTACCAAGGAAGACATATATTTGAAACAACTGGAAGGATTCATTCAACCCAGTTTTGAAGATCATGTCTGCAAACTTGTACATACAATATACAGAACTATGCAAGGCGCTCATGACTGGTACGAAACCCTCACAAACATGTACAAAAAGTTGGAGTACATTACTTCATGGGCAGATCCATGCGTAAGACACAAGAAGGACAGTGACAGATACACCCTCATGGACACATATACAGACGACATTTTCGGGGCTTGGAGGACGGAAGAAGAAATTCAGAAGAGGAAAGACGAGATGGGAAAGGAGTGGGAGATAAAAGATGTGGGGGAGAACAAATACTTTCTTGAAATGCAGGTCCAACAAGACATTGTCCAGAGTACGATAAGACTCACACAACAGCTGTATTGGGAACATGTTCTCAACCGATTCAAACTTACAGACATCATCCCACGAAATACACCACTTCTGATAGGATTTATATTGGATCAAAATATGTCCCCAAAAATGGATTCCAAGAGGAAGGACATGGCCAACAAACCCTATCATCCAGTCCTAGGGTCCATTATGTGGGGACAATTAGCAACACGCCCTGACCTTTCGTTTGCAGTATCACTACTATCTCGTTTCCAAGCAGACCCTGGGATTGAGCATTGGAAGGGACTGTTACACGTTATTGGGTACATCAAGAATACTATGGACTATGGTCTAACCTACTCTCGGGACGCTGATCTCACTCCTCTTTTCTATGTCAATGCTGATTATGGGAGATGTCAAGACACCCGTTGTTCTACCTCTGGATATGTCTTTACCATGGCAGGAGGAGCTGTTACATGGAGTAGTAAGAGACAGGCAACAGTCGCACTCTCCATGGTTGAGACTGAATACGTGGTGATGTCCCAATGCGCTCAGCAAATGATCTGGATGTATACATGGCTGGATGAGATGGAGATTGCACACACTACACCAGGAGTGATAAGGGGTGATAGTCGAGGGGCGATCGCTCTTGCGAAAACTACGAAGGACCATGGAAAAGTTAAACATATTGACATCTGCCACCATTACCTTCGTGAACTGGTGAAGTCTGAATCGATTATTTTTGAGCAGATTGCTTCTGCTGACAACATTGCCAATCTATTCACCAAACCACTTGCCCATGATCACCACCATCATTTCTTGGCTGCGCTCAATATTTGCTAAGGGTCTTACGTTTATAGGGGAGTGTTGAAAGGTAACTGTAACCCCTTATACCTTCTTACTATTCTTTCTTTATCTATACCCCTTTCTTATCTCCTATCATACGAACATCATTCCTCGATACCCCTTTATGGATATCATGTTCCCTTTTGTGATGTCTTATGATTCTTTTACATGTATGATTACTTTATCTACAACAAGACGATACCAACCACTCTCAGTTGTTATCCCACCAACTGAGAGTGAGTAGCTATACCTATCCTGGTTAACAGTCACTTATTTATTACTGTAGTTTACCCTTTACAACAGGTTAGAACTACCAATATGAGTTGTTATTCCACCAACTGAGATTTACCCTTTATAACATGTGAGTGGCAGTTATATGTACATGGTTGTGGATGAAGATGAAGATGAGCTGGCGTGATTCAATGTGATGGGTCACAATGCAGGTAACCCAGAACCTGTGCCGAGGGTACAGGTTCATTGAGGATTGACGAAGTCCAATCCAGACCCTTACTCCAGCGTACCCTACCCGTAACCCAAGCGGGTTTTGCAACCCGTGACAATCACTAATTCTGCATGGTGATGTCTGGTGTCCAATGTGTATCAGCCTGGGGCTGGGCATAACCCTCCAACGTGTTATACACCAACCGCTTATTAATCAAGTCGCCCTTTCTCAACCCAGCTTGTGGCTGTGTTTCTATCCTCTAGGGAGTGGTGGAAGAGTGGCAAGTGTGGAATATTTGATTCCCAAAGGTGCTGGTCACTTTAGGTTTGGGTTGTAAGTACATCATATAAGGCAAGCAGACTTCTGGGAAATGATATGGTGGAGTACAACAAGCTTCAATGTCTTCCTCGTAATACTGATATTGAATTCCATCGTTACTTCGATGGACCCCAATGTCCCTGCTTCCATATGATGTCCTCTACCTCATGAAGCATACAATGGAACTTGTGGATCTTCTTTGTTGGATTCACACATCTTAAAATAAGGGGAGTAGGTAGTAGCCGCATCCTTGGCTAATTAGTGGCAGAATCATTCCGACCAGAACCGCACCTCTCAATCCAATGAGAATAGGTTGCAAGTGAAAATGCAGGATGTGAGGGAGCTGCCGTTGAAGTAAATTAACTATGGCATGTGTTTTTCGACTATCACTTATTATCTGCTGAATAGAGCACTTTGAAAAGGATATAAACGCATGGGCGCAAGGTGTCGATTCAAACTTTTATTATTCAGCGTTTTGGGGAGTTACAGAAAGGAACCTCAGATCATGAAGTCCGGTCTTTCGGACAAATGGGTTCAAAAGCTAGCTGGTATACCTTTTCAACGAAGGTAAGCAAAGCAGGATCAATCGGTAGATCCAGGCTTTGCCCCACCGGTGTAACACCAACATAGTACACCTTCTTGACACCCAAACGTTTCAGCCACTCAAGACCGGCAATTTTCACAGAATGATTCTTCCCGACCGTGGCTTGAAACACTGTTGCAATGCGCTTCTGTGCATCGTAGGCAAAGCCATCGAATGTAGCTTCGTTTTTTATATGCGGAACGTAAAACCCAGTTTCCAGCACCAGTTCCTTATCGTGCACGTAGAAAATCTTTTTCAGCCTGCCGAAAGTGTCGCTGGGAAGTGGAGGTGTAGTCACGAATTCAAACGGAGCGCCCTGCCCGAGGCGAAGGTAGGTGTCCCCTTCCTCGTCGCCGGTTGTCCAAAGGTGGACATATGTTTTCTTTTTGGGAGTCTTTTTCATGGAGACAACCGGCCATTGCCCGCCAAGAGGAAGTTGGTACGCAATAAGATCTTCGAAAATGAACCCAGCAGGGGACTTTGTTTCCTTCACTTCTTTGAAAGCTTCATAAAGAAGAAATGCAGCATCTAGGGCGCCAAGCCTTCCGAGCTTCATCAATTTGTCGTACAAGTACCTCGTTGGGAGCTCTACTCGGTGGCTTAACCGGTTCGTCTGCGGTGTAACGAGGACGATATGATGAGACACCTTGCCATCAAAATTGAGCTCCTTGGCACTACGAATGATTGATTGAATGCTGTCTCGGGTAACTTCGCCCAGTTCGCGTACTATATGCCCATCGTAGACCTCCTGATCGGAGGCATAGTTGAATGCTTCACGAGCTGATGGGAGGAAGCGATCCAAAAAAGATTTAAGATCTTGTTCAGAGGTTACACCCCCAACTTGTAGGGTTCGGCTGTAAATATATACATTTTATGGGTAGCCACAAACGAATCATGATCAAGAACGTACCCAACAATAAGCTCTGGAAGGGACCATTCTTTCATAAAGAAAAACGTGCAATGATTGTTATACTTCTTCCACCACTCGACCCTATTAGTACGGGGGGATGCCGTTTGTATCATAAAGGACCCCAGCCTGAGCAACTCCGTTGGCACCGTTTGGAGATCGCGATTTGAATCTAATAAACACCAGTGTTTATCGGTGACCAAATCTGGAGTAAATTTCTTGGTGGGTATTTTCCTGACGCGGTTAGAGTCAACGATATAGATCCACTCGGGCTCGACCATATAGATGGTGGGGAGAGACTGCAGGACCCGTAACGCAAGGACAAAGAACAAGAACAGCGTTTTCCCTGCCGAGCGACCCATGGATGAGATGAATTCTCGCCATCGTTAAAGAAGCTTTTACGTACCGGTACCCGGGTGGCCGATGTAAGCGATGGCCCTTGGAATAGTGACCCATGCGTCGAGAGAAGAGAAAGGATTTGGCTTCATAGTTGAATCCCATTCATTTTGTTGTGAGGTGGGATGAAGATTATCATCTTCCTCGACCTCCGCCTCGGTCTTCGCAAAGCGACCGGGCATGCCACCTTGGGCGACGAAAATCGCAAATGCCAAGGCAACGATATATTCTGGACGAATTAGGATGCTTTTGACGGAATAATGTCGCAAGACGTTTCCTGGGATGGTAAGTACCCTATATCTGTTCGGTGTCACGGTGGTAACCTCCGGAAGGGTCTCGTCTCGGATAACTTGACGAATCTCAAACAGCTTTGATTCTGAGGCTGGTTTGGCCCATGCGCAATCCCAGAGCTGTTGTAATGACTCAAATGTAACGTCTGAAAATTTGACTATGTTATTTAGGGACGTGAGGAAGGAGCTACTCGCTCACCTTTCTCGGTGTCTGAGATTTACGTATGATTTGGTGTCGGAGGGACCTGAGTACGGGGCAGGGAGAAAGAGCTACTCACTCACCCCCATCGTTCTCTTGATCTTCGTTGTCGACTTTCCGTCGCTTCGATGGACCTCCCGACGCTAGGTTGTTAACACGACAAGGACGCGGAAATGGCGATCATCGAAGCGAACGGTCACGGAGGCAAGCCAACAAGTGGCAAGACATAGAGTTGGGGTATAAACAGAGATCGTGAGCTACTCAGAAAAAAGACTGATGATTGGATAATCACCATCCGGAACCTCCGCGATAACGTGGATCTGCCCCAGATTTGCGTCGGAAAATCTGCTCGACAACAATACTGCGCCATCCAAAGCGTCGTCGTCGTGCAGCTGAAGATTGGCCAATTGGGTTGTAAGATTTTCGGTTGACATGTAATACTTGTCGGCTCTAAGTGGTTGTTTCAAGTTTGAAAGTTCAAAGGCACAAACCTTCCAAATTTTGAGCTGATCGTCATCCACACCCACGATGGTATTTTGCTTTTTGAGTAGAATCCTCTCCTTGAGTTCGCTCACAGTCGCGCAACCCATGATGTTAACATGAAATGAACTTTGGGACTTTCTGAGAATATAACAATAAAGTTTGCCTGAGCGAAATGCGGACATCCTGGATGTTCGGTGCGGGATATTGTTGCTGGGTTTTGACCGTTTTGTCACGCTTTGATGTTGTTGAAACGGAAAAATCATCGAATTAAAACTCCGCTCAGGCTTTCTTCCGATCACGAACTTGCGATCCACACAATGTAGAACCCTCCGGGCCTCCCGAAGGTTCAAAATTCGAATTCTGTGGATCCGTCGAGGTAGGAATCAGAAGTTCGGTAGTTCGTAACTCGCTGGTGCGGATGTATTTCACATCAAGGCCTAATGGATGACCCCGCCTTCTTTGTCCACGAAAGGTTCCAGATGGCTTTTAGAGAGAACTCAATTTGGTAAAAGTGTCCCGCATTTAACTCACACTCTCCGCTGGTGTCTAAGTACGTTCTATTTCAAATCACGGCCTAATAAATATTAGATGACCCCACCTTCGTCTACCTCCTTCCATGGACCATAGGTAGACGAAATGAAATGTTAAAAATGTCCGACTTTTACCAACTCCTCGCTGTCTGATTGGCTAAGGGTTGCAGAACCGTCAAAATTTCCTATACTCCAATCTTCGGCCTTGTCATTTTGACGGTCGAGCCCACCCATATGGTCGCCTCATGAGTGGATGAAACGCCGGGTTAATGAGGCCGACGATCCCCTCCCTTATCAAGTGTTCAGTTGAACGCTGCAGCGGAGAGTTAGAAACAAAATAGGAGGATAGGATTTGGTACGTTATATTGTCCTCATTTTCATTGGTTATATAGGGAGTTAATGTTTTTGTCAGTAGACCCAGGATTATGCCAGCAACCTCTCCTATCAACCATGACTTCATCCCTGCTTCCGTGTAGGCAATCCTCGCGTGGTATGCTCTCGCTGCCCTCATTCTCACCATCGACTGCCTCTTGATCTGTTGGCGTTATGGTCGAAGGATCCGCGTCTCAGATGAAACCTGTATGCATATATACACCACTAGCAGTCCTGAACGGATTGAGAACGAGATATCGATCTCGGAGACATGTCGAGGTTGCCGACATGCGTCGCAAATCATCACCGCATTCCGACATCATGACCAAGTGGTTATTGTGCTACATTACCAGAGAAATATGGATTTCCGAGTACGCGGTCCTTCCCAATATTAGGCACCGATTGAACAAGCCTGACTTGGTTTTGCAGGATTTCTATGAAACTCTCCATCCGGAAGGCACTAAATGCTACTTCCGTTGTCTTTTCCGCGCACTACGCGACATTCACTCGCGAGGGATCAACCATTGAGACGTTAAACCCGACCACTTCCTCGATGACCCCTATACAGGGATCGGCACGCAATGTGACTTTGGTCTTGCCTCTGTGGATTACCACCAAACCTTTTGATAATATATCGCATACAGCATATGGATTTATGGAACCACCAACGCACACTCAGCGAGAGGCAAGGGCGAAGAGCAACATGTCTGCTGAGAAAGTAGGGTATCCCCATAACGATCTGCGGCCTGTGAGTAAAGCCAACCGGGCTGGAACGAGAGGCTTCAGAGCTCCCGAGTATTACTTAAATGTCAAGCACAAGCGGGAGGTATGCACTCCACATCGTGGTTTTGGAAAAATCTTGGCTGAATTGATTTAAAGCCATCGACGTGTGGTCTGCTGGAATCATCTTCCTCTGCTTTTTAACTGGGAAATTTCCTATCTTTCAATTGAACGATGATATCGAGGCTTTTATGGACATTGCCTCGGTATACGACTCCTCGGAAATACGATATGCGCTACTTTAAATTCCCTCATAACTGCAAACACCGAGACGGAAACAAACATCGTCACTATCTCTGCCTACATCCGACTCACGTTCGATGGAGCCTTCCAACCCTATCTCAGCTGCTGATATTGTTGCACGCACCGTGTCCGACAGGTACCTAAACCCATCTTCTCTCGAGACATGCGGAACGCCTTTGATCTACTGGAAGCCATGCTTCATTTTGAATCAATCAAGCGTATGCCACCCCGCGAAGTGCTTTCCTTTCCGAACCAGGAGTAGATCCCGAAACGGAAGGAGACGACAAGTTTATACCCCATCCGCCAGGTATGGGTGTGCGGTGGGCTTCATCATGTGGATGGGACGGTGGATGAGATGTTTGTTGAGCTTTGGAGGAACCGGAGGAGGTGATGAGTGAAGATGTGGGGGAGTTGGAGGATATGGACGTAGATTTGGATGAGGATGAGAGGGACAAGGTGATACTGCTGGAAAAATATGGGCAGACTTGGGTTCAGGACGTTGTGTTTTGTATCCCGGATCGGGGGATCGCTATTGGGAACAACTCTTGTGAATTCATAGAGACCCACGCTACAAGTTTGCATAGTGCGGATTATTTATCATCCTCAGGATGCGAGTGCATTTTTCGACGAGTCGAACTATGCAATAATACATAAGTCACAAGGAGCAGTTGAAATTTCTAAGTTATCATGTCATCTAATCTGTGATGTTCATCTGCGAGATAATCGACTTGCACAAAGGATACTTAAGTCTCAACACATTTTCGGGACATCCTCTGCATATGTTTCACTCATCTAGTCGAATGGTTTTTTAAAACGTCACCGAGCAAGCCTGGATATCAAACGCTTGTCAGTGGCCATTGTTTTGGCAGGAAAAAGGTGCTTTGCCTCGTTGTTGTTTCCTATTACCCACTATTTCTTCCAAAGGGCAAGGCCATATTTAGTGATGGACACGGGAATTTATTCCCGCACGGGTATACGGGTACGGGTATGGTGGGTATGGGCACGGGCACGATCATTTTACCCCGTGGCCATCCCACACCCGTAGTCACGGGTCACGGGTCAGATTGCAGATTGGCAGGCGGATCATGCTGACCTGATAAACTATACAGTTTGAGTGTACCTACATTCCATACAAGGAAAAAACGAAACAACAAGGTGGTCATGGCCTCATTCAACCCCGCAAACCTAGCTACTACTGGTCTTCCAGGCAAACGGAAACGGACAACAAATCCCAAACTTCTTGATGGCAACAATATGTCACTGGATGCAATTAGGCAACGCAAACTTGAGTCTTCCTCTCTACCTGCCGCCAGTACCTCAAACCTAGAAACCACTGTGTCAGCCCAGTCTTCGAGAGCCAGTTATTCTACCAACCCTAGCCGACAAGCTTCTGTAGAAGATATTGCTGATGAAGATGATGTAGTCCGCCTCAATGCCGGACAGCCTAAGAATTCGAGGTTCATTCTTGAATCAACAGACAACGAGGACAAGGACGAGGATACTCACCCTGCACCTAAGAAAACCTGGACTGGCAAAATGAAAACAACCAATCGTGCTGAAAATGAGGCAGAGAGCTGTGAGGGAGGAAACCCTGCAGAGGAATCAGATGATGAAGAGCTGAGTGAGTCACGCATACTTACTCATGATAAACTGATCTAAACATTCTTCAGAGCGTCTGCAAAAAGAATGGTGATCAAAGGTATATGCCTTTTTTCACCCAGACATCAAGATCAGATATATCGACAATCGAAGGTGCCACGAATTTACCTGTAATGCCAAGAACTGCAAAGGGAAGGGCAAAAATCCCCGCATCGTATGACGCTTTCTTGATACCAAGGATAAGGCGTCGACAAAAACCCTTCGTGTGCATGCCATCAATTGCTGGGGGCGAGAGAACGTGGACAATTCAGAGAACGCGACCAATATCGAGTCAGCAAGAGCAGCGCTGAAAGGGGCAGAGCTTCGTGACGGGTCAATTACAGCAGTTTTCGAGAGAACAGGAAAAGGAAAGGTGTCATACTCACATCGAAATCACACAGACGAGGAAACTCGGTAAGGATTTTTCTTTTTTGCTTTTTCCCACTGGCAGACGTAATGACATGGATTTGACAGTGTTGAGTTTGTAAAGTGGGTATCCGAAAGTATGAGGCCATTTAGTATTGTCAAGGATGAAGGGTTTAAGACGTTGATGAAAACTGGTCGTCCCAACCATTACATACCAAAGCGACGCACTGTTGCAAGGGATGTGAAGCAGGTCTTCAAGAAAACCCGGAAAAGAATCCAAAAAATGTT
>Ga0307507_10011368_pt1 | contig 11240 bp, 6 predicted proteins | sample 7_EM_MG_FD_207223 | JGI IMG/M metagenome (GOLD analysis project Ga0307507, IMG submission 207223) | Populus trichocarpa ectomycorrhiza microbial communities from riparian zone in the Pacific Northwest, United States - 7_EM | ecosystem: Host-associated > Plants > Roots > Unclassified | place...
TTTGGGGGTTCATCAAAAACTGAGAGGAGATCGTCTACAGGCCATAAGGTTGCAAAGGCAAGCAGCCACGCTGCTGAAAAGCTCCACACTCCAAAGTCCACAGCTATCTCTAGCGCTGACAATGCAGTGGAAAAACCAAATCTTGTTCAACCACCTCCAGATTTGCTTGACTTGGGCGAACCAATTGTTACAAGTAGTGCTCCATCAGTAGATCCATTCAGGCAACTGGAAGGGTTGCTGGACGCAACCCAAGTTCCTGGTACCTTGGGGGGTACCAAAGCACCTGATTTTATGGCATTATATGCAGAGACACCTGCAAGTGGGCAGAGTGCTGGTGTTTCTCATCCCTTGTCATTGATTAGGGATGAAATCAATTTAGTACCTGGGTTGTCAAATGCAAGTAGCAATACTGTTCATGGTGGAGCTACAGCGGCGAACCCCTCGCAAATTAGCAAAGGTCCAAATGTCAAGGATGCCTTAGAAAAGGATGCACTTGTAAGGCAGATGGGTGTGACGCCATCAGGTCAAAATCCCAACTTATTCAAGGATTTGTTCGGCTAGAATTGGACATACACTTGCGAGTTTAAAATCTTTAATCTTGAGATCAGTTGCCATGTCATTTCCACATGGTTATTGCAAAGACTGCTGGCTGGCTTGATGATTTCACTTTTAACTTGGAATGGAGCCAGTGGCCTCCTGGAGTCTTGTTAAAAACCAGGTACAGGTTTCAATTTGTTGTACGGCGTAAGTATGTTGTTAACTCTTTTTTAGTAGCAGGAACAGAGCTGGGGGTTACACAGGGTATTTATGCCCTTTTGAGTGGTGAATCGGTGTAGAGCTTCTTTTTAGCGCCTCTGGGTGGACGAATGGGTCGTGCAATCCATGTTTGACTGGTTCTGCGTCAGATGAGTTTTGAGTGAGTCAAAACCTGTTATAATAATGCTGCAACAATAAGTTCTATGTATGGTCTGTGTCCTTTTTTATTCATTTTTTGTATTCCAATTTCCAACTCCCATTTTGTTTGCCTAGCGAGGTTCTCCCTCCCTCTTGTCGTATTGTTAGTGGGTTTTTTCTAGCCTCCTTCGATTTGAAGCTGTGATGATTTCGGTTGGGTTCGCACAGCTTGGTGTGTTCCATATGACATCCTCAACCCATCATGTAGCTTCTGTTAAAATCCAACTCAGTAAAACATATGAAGAGTGTTGTTACATGTGACCTTTGTTTCTGTGCGGGCCGGATTATAAAAATCCAAAAAATTGTCAAGTTAGGGTTTAAAGATAACGATAAAAGGTGCGGTTTGATAAAAATGCTAGCAAATTGTGAAAATTGGGCTGGAAAATTCACACGGGGCCGGATCTTGATGGAAAGGAGGAGTAGGAAGTGAATGTCATCCATCGTGGAAGCAAGCATGGAGCTAAGACATCCAAGAATCGAAGTGAATTTAGCTTGCTCTGTTTTAGTTTCAGTTTCTTCACTTGATCTTGTTGCCATGCTTTGTTTCATTATGGGGGGTTTCTACGTCGTGGTAAAAAACTAGGGGGCATGGTTTAGGCTTTTTTGTTTAATAAACTAAGAAAATAGTTGGGCTTTTGGCAAAAGTGTGGCTTGATGAATTTACCCCGAAGTTTTTCTGACTTGATAAAACTCGATAATGAAAAAAACATTCATTTTAATATAAATAATTGATTCTAGTTTTATCTGGCATTGTATTCCAAGTTCCAACTATATTTTTTAAAATTTAAATTAATCTTTTAATGTTTTTTTGTTGACATACTCCTATTAAAAATAAATTTAAAAAAATAAAAGAGTATTATTTTAATATTCTTTTAAAGAAAAACACGTATCGTTCTTCTCACACTTCCATGTTCGATCAGTTGGTGACCCGCAAATTAATTTAGCGAACAGACTTTTTCCCAATGAATTCCCAAAATAGACATGATAACTCAAAAGAAAGGAGAAGAGGACCATGACGTCAATGTAAATAAAATTGGGCGCCGAAGGTTACCGCCCTCCAGTCTCTACCAAGTACTCAAAAAAATTCAAATAGGAAATCCAGAAAAATAGACGACGACGTTGGTTACAATCACATCACTTTGACATTACATGCTGCTGCTGCTGCAACTGCTGCAACTGCTTCTCCAATCTATTTGTTTGTATTTGTTTTAGGTTAGAACTAGGGTTTACTTTCTTCTCTTTTTTTTTTTTTTTTTTCTTAAATTGAGAAATATGGAGAAAGCAACTAGTAGTGCTGCTTCTGCTTCTGCTGCTGCTCCTGCTAAAATAGGAGGAGGAGGATCAAGGAGGCAATCCGATCTCAACAGATCCTTCAAGCTCGCTATTCGCTCTCTCCTCACTTCCTGCTCCAAACAGGTCAATTACTCTTTCCTTTTTAAAAAAAAAAAAAAAAATTATGATTACTGCAATTTGAGAACCTCAAATTTTGGAGACTGAAATTAAAATAATAATAATAATGAAAATGAAGGAGTTGGCAAAAGCATTTTCCAAGTTTAGTAATGCAGAGCAGGAAAGTCTTCACCGTCTTTTCATTCAGGTATTTTTTTATTTTATCTATTTTGGTATTTCATGTCCAAAATTTATAATTACAGTTAGTGTCATAAATTACTAATATATATTTATAAAATCCTTTCAGGTTATTACTTCTTTGCATAAAATGGTAGAGGTATGTATGCATTTCTTCTGCATTTTCTCCGCTGATTTATGCTTTTCTTTTTATTATATTTTGTTGAATGGACTAGATTCTGTTCGTGCCCAACAATGAGCTTGAATTTCCACTATAAATATGATGATCTTGAATCCATGGGATGGGAGAATTGAATCCTTTGCTTTCTTATACAAACTATTGCAGGAGAAATCTCGTATTTAATTGATTTTGGGCTGCCTACTTGATTGGTTTAGTGGTGGAAATTTAAAGTTTCCAATCGATTATTTTATTGTTTGAGTCTCACCCAAATGGTTGAGAATATTAACTCTCTCTATGCGATTAACTCTGAATTTGAAGAATGCGAGAGGCAGATACGATAACGTAATATATAAACTGTAGTACTCGTTGAGGCAAATAATGGAGTTCAATTTCCACATGTTTGAAAATTTTAGTTTTAATATACAATTAAAAAGAAGATTACAAGACTAGTATCTTAATTACCATCCCACTTTTTTGGTGATAAACCACCTCTTTGCAAGGGCAACTAATTTTCAAAATGAAACCAGTATAAACTTTTTTATTGCTAGTTAGTTTTGTATTGATCACATATCTGAACCCTAATCTTGTCTCTTTTAAATTTTACAGGATGAGTTCGAGTCTCTATGCCTCGAAACACAGGTAAATCTTTTTGTTACAACAACAATTGCTTTTTTTATGTTCTTAAGAGTGTTTGCCACAGAAACATTTTAGACTCTTGTGAATTTAGAATGTGGTTTCTTGTATCCCACATGTTTGTTGGAAATCAATATTTGTAGGATGTAGGGCATTATTAATAAATTTACCTTTTTAACTAAGATGGCGATGGATTTTTCATTTTGATGTCAGTCTCCTGTTTCAGGAAAAATCCAAAATAGATTTTGTTTTCTTTTTTTTATTAAGTTTGAAGTTATGGTAGTCTTGATGATAGGAGCTACTGAACCTTCAATAAAAGATTTTCAAGAAAGAAAAATCAAGGCTGAACTAGTAGAGTTAATATTGATTTTTTTTATAAAAAAACACAGTAACTTTCCACTCTTCTTGTGAATTTAAAGTTGTCCATATAGAAGTGAAGGGTCCACTTCAGGTGATCTTGTTACATGGAAAATATGACCCTTTTAACTGGCTGCTTAATTGGTTTGTAAGTTGAAAGCTGGGTCTTTTTTAGACTCTGCTTCTACGTTCTTATCTTCCACTACATCCTAGCTTTCTCAAACTTTTAAGTTCTTGATCTTTCAGTCTACAGAGGCTAGTTTCTATGCTCTTTTTGGGCGGTAGTGTTCTATTTGGTCCATATATTCTGTTATATTTAATGTTATTTATGTGGGTATGCATTCATTATCTTGTTCCATCATCCATGGTCCCATTATGCCATTCTCACTTCTACTTTGCAGGTGGGAACTGCTCTTGAGACTGTGGAGCAACTTGTAGAAGAGCAAAATCTGGACCCTTTGTTCTCAGAAAAGTAAGCATCACCTAGTTTCTTGGTGACATCTGAATATATAGTGGTTCATTGATGGTCTTGCTACAGGATAGTTATATTCACTTCTTTATTTCGTGACATTGGGATGCAGGGGCAGTAAAGAAAGTTTTCTGCAACAAAGAAAAAGAAATTATGAAGTGGAATTAACTTTTCCTCTTGCTCTGTTTCTCATTCTAGGTTTTGGCAATGTTGATTTGTTTCTCATTCTCGGCATGGTTCTTAATATATAGGTGATCCTACAGGTAGAACTGGGAGGCTTGTTTATGAGAGCAGCTCAATCATGCATTCCTATGATGTAACTTTTTTTTAATTCGGAAAATGCTTGCAGGAGGATTAGTTGGTCATCTCAGTAGGGATAAGATTTATATCGTTTAGGATGGGATTTATCAAATCTCTTCAAAATATGGGGTGTTTCTGTCAGAGTTTCCCAGTGTCATGTTTGCCAAGGAGGTTGCACTGCATTATGTAGAGTTTTCATTGCATGAAAGTCTTTATTTGCAGGTCTAATATAATGGATGCTGCAAAGAGTCTATCAATGGAGAAGAAAAATGAGATCCACTATTTGATGGGCATGCTGGAAAAGGTGAGTATAGCATTGTCATAAAATCTCCCCATTTAAATCTATCAGTATGAATAAATGGAAAGATGGGAATTCATAGAGATTGTATCTTATTGAATTCTATTGCCAAATTCAACTTTGTGATTTAACCATGTTGGTGGATCTAAAATAGACATACAATCCAAAAGGTCAGATCTCTAAAAGGTGTCTAACATACCATGATTTGATATTCAAGCTGTCTGATTTTCAATAATAGATAAGGATGTTCAATCATATCAGAGGCCATTAGATTTTCAGTCCAGGATTGCTCCTGGGACATGCCCGATGATACTTTTGGTCCTTAAATTTTGTAGCAGTTGCATTTCATGTTTTGGCTCAGTTGATTCTGCCCATGTTAATAAACCTTTCCTTGTTACTTGGCTTAGTCTTAATAAAAGTTATCACCTATCAAACAGATAGTTGGAGGTGGAAAAGTCAAAAAATGGATTGGCAGTGTAAAGGACTGCTAGTTGTCTTAAATTTTAGTATGTGTAATACTACTTGTGTGTTTATTAGGCTGAAGAGCAGAATCGCCGTATCCGAGATCGTGTTGAACTACTCAAGCAAAAAATGCCTGATGACTCGGGCATCTCAGTTGTCATGGAGAAGGTTTGGATTTCTTTCCGTGACCTTTTTATAAGGATCATGATAGGGCAAAGAGAGAAGTGAACACAGTTCACTGTCTAGTATCTTAACTGCATTTATCCAACATGTAATTTTTGCAGTTCAAAAGTGGCAATTTAAGTTATGGAACATGCAGTAATGGGATTTAACACGCCACCAATGGAGTAATATATTTACCCAGGAATCGATGAGCAGAGCTGCATGGCAAGAGAAAGGAGAAAGCGAAAGCGAAAGCTCATTAAGTTGTAGGTAAAGTTTGTTTTGGACTTGGTAATAGATGCTTAAACTCTGTAGGATTCTTATTGTTGGTCCCGATGCTTTCTGTTTGAAGTGAATGTGAATCAGCGAAATCTCTCACTTCCCATTTTTATTAAAGCATGAACAGGTTGTTCTTTTGTATTTGGCTAAAGGTGTCATGCGTCGAAGCCTTTAAGGTAAGGAAGGGGGGGCGTTCGTCAGTGCTTGCTTCAATCGATGGCGTATATTATATAAGAACATAAACATAGAGTAGAGTGAAAGGGTCCACCCCGAAAGCCGGGTAAGGACAGTTTTCACATGCCACAGTTAGGACTTGCAAGTACGATACTGACATGGAATGGGGTTTGTTAAATTTGTAGGTCTTCATTAAACCACCTGTGCAACCAAATTGATGGTATACGTTGCTTATCAGTGCATCCCAAAATTATGCACCTAGCGGTGGTCACAATGCATGAGGTTAGACTGTTTTAGGAACCATAATTTGTCTAGGTACGTAGCTGGTTCATGCGGCTCTGATTTCTCTGTTTTCATCTTATGCATATACATGTAGAGAAAAAACCAGCTTGTTGTGCCCACACCATGCTCTTGAAACTCATTTTTGCAATTTTGTTCTGCGAAAATGATTTTCATCTCATGCATATAAATGTGCAGAAAAAAACGATCTTTGTTCTGCCCACACCATGTTCATGAAACTCGTACCTGGAAAGTACTTGCTGTTTCAAGGACCACGATAGCAACCTTTAGCCAAACTCGTAGTGAATTAACCTACCATTAAATGTTAGTGGCAATGAGTTGTCTTGAGAAGCCATGCTTTTTTTTTTTTAACACTATATATATTAGTGGGGAGAGTTTTTCGCTCCCTTTTGATCAGCCAGTGGAGCTTTTCTTAAGTAGGCAGTTTGATTGCGAATCTCCAATTTAAGAAGCCCACTTGAGAAATGCAAACTGGCCTAGTAGGCTTCTGATTGTGAAACGTTGTTGCCTTCCCACAAGGCAACCGCTTATCCGACCTTTAATTTGTAGGTCTTTTTGCAAGAATCTTTATTCAGATCCATTGTGTCTTGTCATCTTATTACACTGAGTTGTCTTTTTGCTAGCTGTTCTCCTCCCCAGCAACTCAGCTTTCTTCCTTGGCCCCAGATTTTGATCAAGCGGCACCATACCCTCAATCAGTGTGGCTAAATATGGAAAAGAAAAACCGAATTTTGACGTGTCCTGTGAAACCAAAAAAAAAAATCTAGGTGAGAGAGGAGGGATAAGGTCTCATGGGGGCAAATACTTCTCCATGTCCAAAACAAGTGTCCACTAAGTTTATGATGTTGAAAGCAAAATTATATTATTAATTCATGAATCATAAGTAGCAGCTAAAGAGTTTGTATAGAGACAGATTTCCTAATTCTATGTTGACATTCATGAAAGACAAATCAATTTTTTTTAAGCTAAGTAGAAGTCTGCTCTGCTAGTTCTTGCTTGTTTTGATTGGTTAACTATAATTTCTTTGTTTTGATTTCTTCATTCGATTGTTGATTTAAATTTAGCCTCCTAAAAACTTGCCCCGTGCCTAGCCGCATAGATCATGGGTGATGTAATTAAGGGTCCTTAATTAGTTTTCAAATTAAACCATCACTAGCTAGGTTGCTGATATTTTTATGGATTTAGATTTTTTTATATATTTTTAAAGAAACATGGCCGGTCATGTTTTAATTATGAATTTAATGATCTGAATTGATGATAAAAATAAAATAATGAGAGTTAAGTTATTGTTTTTATCATGCTCATTTAATTTAAGATCTTAGATGCAATAAACATGATGGGAGAAACTCCAAATTTATTCTAGCGAGGTGATATATCTTCAAAATCCTTGGAGATTATTTAATTAATAAACAAGAATGAGTTCCATTTGGTCTCTGGATGAGTTAACATCAAGGAGTGAATGAAGGGCACGTGTTTAAATGGAATTATAAGGAAATGAAGATCCTAAATTTAGTCGGCATTTTAAGATATTAGGATTTACGAAGGGAAAAAAAGAGTCAGAGGGAAATGTTTTAATATCATTCAAATTAATAATTGTAATTGAAAATCGAGTGTTCAAGTCATGATCCCATTATTAAGCCAGATTTACCGGTCTCTTTCGGCTGTTAAGTTTGACGATTCTAGTTACTGATCCTATCTGATCGAGTCCTTCCTAGCGAAAGTCAAAATTACTTGGGGTTAGTTTCATGAAAGCCATACACACATGGAGTATATATTTTGATTTAAATTAAGTATTATGTGTTCGTATTTGAAAGTTGTAATTTCAAGATATTGATTTGAAGGTTTAGGAGTGGAATCAAAATCCAGAAAAAGACTTATTAAATTCCTCATGTGTTTTTAAAATTACTGATACTTAATCGGAGCCGGTGAATGAAGTCTTGGGCAAAATATAAATAAGACTTTTAAAATATTTAAGAAATGTTTGTTTTATATACGTGTGAAAAGTGAGGTCTTGATCAATTTTCATTTCGTAAAACATAATTAACAAATATATCTTATTTATTCTCGAACCTCTTACTAAGAAGGGGTCTTAGGTTATTGGAGTCCAAGTGGCCTTTAATTTAAGTCGGCTCCGTACTTAATTTCATTTATATTGAGATAGAAAAATGATTTATGTTTAGAGATCCATATTAAGATAGCATTTAGAATTCTCGTTGAGATATAATATAGTTTGAGCTTATATTTATTCTATAATCTCTTTGTGTATATATATATATATATATATATATATATATATATATATATATATATATATATAATGGTTATGCATTTAAGATTTTGGGTATATGTACACGTTGAATATCAATACACAAGAACTTAAAAGGGTAAATACGAGTAGTTTAAAAATCCATCCAAGCTCCCTGCTTTTTAGGGTTTCAGCTATTGTAAATGGAATGGAAAATTAAAGAAGAAGAAAAGTCTGCAAATTATTCAACCATTACATTAAAGAAAACAAGGGCTCGTCCTGTTGCTTGCGAGGATGACTGATGGTTGTGTGTATGACATCAAATGTAATTTAATCAGAGTCTTTAGTCTGTACAGATGGGAGACGTACACATACACATGCGTGCATGGAGATTAAATCAAGTGATGTTAATGCCGTTGATTGCTTGGATATTATTACATTAATTTATAACAAAGTAGCAGCGCCGTGGGAAACATGAATTCTGCTAGGCTGACACTGATACAAAGAGGCGAAAACCAAGGAAGCTGGCGTTTTGTCAGGCCGACACTGATGTAGAGAGAGAGAGATGAAAACTATGCAAGGAAATGTAATTAGATGTCGTAAATGATGTTAATTTATATCCTTGGAGAATTGGCGATGTAAGTAATTACTCCTTAATTAGATGCTGAAATACACTAATGTGGTTTCTGTGAAATGCTTAAATCAATCACACTGAGAATTAAAGCATGCCAAAGGGAATTAAAGAGAATGAAATTTGGAATTTCCCTTCATTTCTGCCTTGCGGCAATCTAATTAAACCTTGCTTTAGATACAAAATACTCCCCGATTTGGGGGTATTGACACCCTCTTGCGGATACCATGCACTCCCTTGTTTCTTCTCCAAAAATCAAGAAAAAAACAAATAAAAATATAATAATAATAATTGAAGATAATATCTATATGTAGATTGCAATGAGTTTTTCTTTTTAGACTCTTCTGTACACTTGGGGTTCCCTTTCTGTATACCAATCTTAAACTAACTCTTCCGTCCATGGGAGGTGTGTCATGTCTCTTGATGTCAAACAGTGGTCTTCCCTTCGAAGACCAGCCCTTTCTCTCCCACTCCATCAATCTTCTGATGGAAGTAGAGAGCATCAAGCTAACTGAAGATGATGATGCTCTAGCTAGCTAGCTAGTAGTACTGTAGTAGTAGCCCTAGTAGTATTGGAAGAGAGCTCTCTCTCTCTCCCCCATTCATTCTGCTATGACTTGTGGGATAAAATGATGGGCAAACCATTCTGGGGAAGGGCAAAAGGGCCGTACTGAATCCCATTATTTGCACCCACAATAGACCACCTGCAAGAGTTTTAACCATGTCAGCAAAGAGTCCATACTTTCTATATTTAGCAACTCAAATCTTCTGTTACACCACCTCAAAAGGGTAAGTGGGTAACTAGGTAGTAGCCCATTTTTACCAACCTGTACTTGGTGGTTAGGTGATGGAGTAGCACCAAAATCTCCACCTTGGCTAGCTCGTTCCCAGGACATGAGTGGGTCCCATTCCCAAATGGCATAAATGTATTGGGCTTCGGTGCAACCTGCACAAATCATTAACAACAAATGATTGGCTTGGCTTATAGCTTTATTCCTTCCTCCAGATTGTGGTGAATTCAAGTGTTAAGAACAACTTCTCTGCTACAAGTTCTTACCTCAAATCTTGAAGGATCGAACTTCTCAGGATCTGGAAACAGTTCTGGGCTGTGGTGAATGTTTCTGAAAAGTGGCAAGACTTTCCAACCCTTAGGGATCAAATATCCTGCAAGAGTTTAAAAAAAAGAAAACACACACTTATTAGCTATGGCGAGCAAAAAGAAAAGGGCATTGCAACTTGGTCAGATTAGCTTTTTTGGAAGCTGGAGTCTGACCTTCATATTCAACATCCTCCACCGCCTCTCTGAAGGTAAAAGATAAAATCGAGGCAACTCTTAGAGTTTCTTGAATGACCCTTGAAGTTATCGGCATCTTCTTGGTATCTGCCCATGTAAGGAGCTTCTCCTCATCACCCTTTTCTTCACTCCTCATTATGGCCTCCTGCTCTTCCTGTAAAGCCAAAAGACAAGCACACAAAACCAAGTCATTGGAAGAACAATCATTTTGTCATATTATGTACAAATTAGTGCTAGTAATTGATCGCTACTTACAGTGACAGCTTGAAGAACACTTGGATTCTCTCCAAGGTATTTAAGAATCCATGTCAAAACACTAGCTGTGGTGTCACGAGCAGCAAAGATTACTCCAATGATGTTGTCGGCAATTTGATCGTCAGTGAGACCTTCCTTGTCACCCATGAAAGATCCAAGTAAGTCATTGTGATCAAGCTTCATTTGCCTCCTTGTGGACAAGATTTTAGCCAAGATCCTAGCCAGCTCTTTTCTTGCTTTCATTGATTTGTTGAAGAGTGTTCCTGGGAGGTTAATGGGCATTGAATTGTATCCCTTCTCGAGAATGTAGTAGCACCTCTTAAGATCTTCTCTATATAGAACTTCATCCTTCCCAAATATTGAAAGTAATGCAACATTGAATGTGTACTGCGAGGAAAAAGAGAAAACCGTAATTTGATCAGTAATCAACCAAAAAAAGTTAGAAGACATACTACCCATTCTTAGTCATCTAAAAGTCTTAGCAGTCCTGCATGCAGAGATAAACAGGGGAAGCTAAAGCAGAGTAGCTCTGTTTTGAACTAGGGAAATGGGAATAAGTAGAAGCTTACTGATTTCATTTCTTGGAAAGTGTTAATTAATCTTCCTTCCCAATATTGAAGAGAGTCCTTGGCAATGTTTTGAATATCAGGGACGATGTTTTTTATTGCTTCAGGCAAGAA
>Ga0307507_10011369_pt1 | contig 11240 bp, 7 predicted proteins | sample 7_EM_MG_FD_207223 | JGI IMG/M metagenome (GOLD analysis project Ga0307507, IMG submission 207223) | Populus trichocarpa ectomycorrhiza microbial communities from riparian zone in the Pacific Northwest, United States - 7_EM | ecosystem: Host-associated > Plants > Roots > Unclassified | place...
CTGCATCATAAAAATTGCTATTTGGGTCTAGGTAAAGTAGAACTGACAAAAAAATCATATTAAGAGCTAATTAAGAATCCGTGACAAGTAAAAAATTTAAATTTAATATCTGAATGCGTTATAAGAAGAAAGTTGCTTGAATTTGAATGATTCAACAATAAATTATCAACATCCTTTTACTACCTTCTAGAAACATTATTCATGGAGATGATGTCTATATCAAAAAACAATCTCAATTTAAAAACTTAAGTTATTAGTTGAGGTTTCAAAAACAGTTTTATATTATTCTTTGATACACTTTTACAAGTAAAATTTTTTGAACTTAGAATTTAAATAGACTCACTGCTACTTTGTACTTAATTTTTATAATTTAATTAAATAGAATGCGGTGGTGAGATTTTGATCATTTAAGCTTTGATATCATGTCAAAAAACTATTACAATCTAAAAACTAAAGCTATTAGATGAAGCTTTAACAATAATTTTATAGGCAATTCAAGTTTCTTTCATTAAATAAATAAATAAATAAATAAATAAATCTATGCAAACATCATCACACAATCACCTGTGAACTCCATATCATCTGCCACTCTCCATCGATGAGTTCCATTTCATCTTTAGCAACATTCTGATTTAACTTTATAAATTCATTGATTGCCTGCAAAGGTTATAGCTCTGTAATTAGCAACGTGGAGCTATATTAGCTAACAAAGCACGTCCTCTGACGGTCTAGAAAGACGATTGTAATTTTACCTCTAGAACTCCGGTTCCTGTCCCAATTGCTGACAGCAATCTTTGTCTAGGTTCAGTTTTCTTCTGGAGCACAAAGGTGGTGCCCTGCACTACAGAAACATTGCTTGATGACTTCAGCAAATGAAACTAAAAGAAAACTTCTGAACCAATATCATTAGTACCTACCACCCACCAATAGAGAAGGTAACAGCATATACACTGAATTTAGGATGCTCAAGATCATGTAGTTCTTATATACCTTATTTCCTCTCGAGATGCGAAGGTTTCCAGATGGAGACAAGTATGTGGTGTCCAGCCAGCCCTTTGCTTCATCACCAAGAAGCCTAAATGGCACTGGATATGGAACCTTAAATGGTAAAAAATTGAAAGAAAAGGCTGCTCTGTCAAACTGGAAAAGGATCCTCTTTCCATTTTCAATTGTTGCTGCTGCCTGAGAGAAAAATGAAATGTGCATAGGGTAAGAGAAAGAGGAGTGGGTCATTCATAACAAAGCTTGAAACATGAACTTCAGATTCATGGAAGTTGGGGCTATAACCTCTACATTGTTCACTATATGCATCATTTAAAAGAGAAAAATACTTAGTCAAAGCATTTTTGCATGGCTCTGAAGATGCATGTGCTTGTCAGATACTTCTTAAGGTTGAAGGAGAAACCATTGCATCTATGCTGATTGTCCTAGTCCCTTCTTCTATTCTTAGGCCATGCTTTCAAAAATGAAAAGATGACTCGAGTGCAATCACTTGATGGGCTCGGGCTGACTGGCTCGTCCCTCACATCGCTTAATCGAGGTGGCTAATGGTGTTTGATGAGACTTTTTCTGGTGGAAAAGCTTGTAACTTACTAGAAAAGATAGTGGATTCATACCTCTACTTTCAGCTCGCCTATAGCATTTGAGAATCTTACAATGTTGGACACACGAGGATCATTTGTCCGAAGGTATACCTCTTGAAATACGCTGAAGAAGTCAACACCAACAAATGTTCTCTGCAGCATATTGCAAAGCACATGGCCAGAATGAGCACAAAATGCAGAAGAAAAACAACTGAGAGAAATTTATGCTATTCAAAATGGTATCAACCCATCAAATCCACTTTGTGATTTTGAAGTTTCTGTTGACAAAACTATTTCAAATTGAAAACTTAAACTATTAGGTGAAATATAAAAATGATTTTATATTATTTTTTAATACACTTTCTCAATATAAAATTTTATTTTATTGAGCTCGAAACTTGTACAAACCCATACTAAAAATAGAGTGAGAGTAAACAAATTAGAATTTATAACTGTTTAATTATTAAAATTTTGATATTATATCAAAAAAATCTTTTTAATCCAAAAACTTAAACTATAAACTGATATATCAAAAATAATTTTATATTACTCCAATGATTTCTAAATTGTGACACAAAAGCACCAGAAAAGTATATCCAATCCCGATGTTGTCACAAGAAAATTAGGACAAATTCCAATATTTTACACTAAGGAATAAAGTTACATGAAAAGCACAACAAAAATGTATGGCAACAAATTGCAATCTAACCTGAATTGGAGATGCTGTCCCAGGTCTAGTAGTAAACATTAATTGCCACCGACCTTCGATCAAGTTCGAGCCTGTCTGTGGGTGGTACTCAGAATCATCAGAATTCATAACAATCACGAGATCCAACACATCATTACAATTTCATCTGCCCCTCACATTTTTCCAAAAAAATTTACTTGTCAATTTTTTAGGCTAATTACAGATGACTCCAACTAATCTTTTGATATCAATCATGCTGCAAACAAACATAAACTGCCTTTAATTTGATTTACTCTAGTTTCCGAAGTAAACAAACATTGACATAAAACCCAAAAACAAAAGGAAACCTATCAAACTTTAACAATTTTAATCAAAATCTGGAATTATATACAAAAAAAAGAAGAACAAGAGAAATCCCACTAATCAAGATTCCAAAAACTTATCACTTACAGGTTCAGACACTCCTTCTAAGCCTTCAAGAACTTTAACTGCATGTCCCACCTCCTGACAAAAAGTCCCATTACATTTAAAACAACCACAGCATCTCATCAAGAAATAGAGGGAAAACAAGAAGACGTACATTGAGTTGCTGAGGGGATGCTGATTTTCCTCTGCCTTGGATGCCAACAAGGGCATTTATCAGCTGATTTTCTTGCTCATTGAATGAAATTTGCTGCTGTTGTTCATCGACAAGAGAGGATTGACAAACATGAGTTTTTTTTACTGATGATTTCAAGAGTTTCTGAGGCTTACAAAATGATGGTGCAAATAATGTAGGAGATGGGCTCAATTGCAAGCTTAAATGAATGGCAGCATGAAATTTTAGAGCCATTTTTATTTTGTTGGAGCGAAGAATCTAGTAAGACTGAGTGTTTGTTCAGTTAAGTTGGTTAGTGGTCTTTAAGGAACCAGATGAGAAAAATATCTTAATGGGATTTTGACACGTGGTCTGTTCTCAGTCTGACACGTGGTGTCCGTTATCCTTAGCGTCAACTTATGTTTGGCAGTTAGTTAAGCAGCTAGCAATGGTACAAAGTAAATTCTAGTCACTTGAAGGATGGAAAAGATGAGAACTGATCCACGTCACCAATGAAAAAGGATGACAAATGATCAATTTGCTTGTTAATTGATTTTTGTAAGCTCCACAAATTTCTCATGCCCTGATTTTAATTTCTTGTTGGCGAATCTCAAATTAGTCTCCCTATTAGAAGTTTCTCGTTGTAGTTTCCAAACCATCGATATTCTCAATTGGTTCCTCCATATTTCATTGTTTTCTCAATTAGATCCCTCTGATATTCTGATGTAAGGGTGCAAAATTGGGCCAGTCGTTTAGGTGCCCATTATTACATCAGATAACAGTCACTTATGGTCGATGGAAGTTAACCGAGGGACCCAATTGAAGAACTGATTAAATATAGGGGATCTAATAATAAAATCAGTAGCTTGAGCCATAAAAAAGGGAACCCCTCGACTGTTTAGAGGATCATGCTTGTTTTTGAGGAGTAATGATTCATAGTCCCTGTTAACTTATGACTGCCAGAACCTGAATAAACAAAATAAAAAGAGGCTAAAAACTATAAGTCGATCAATAAACTTAAACAACACTTCAAAAATATTTTTTTCCCTGTCAATGGAGAGGAGATGATGATGAGAAGTTTACCCTGCCGAACCTAAATTCAGCAAGGGGATTTGAAGTTGTTGATGCAATAAAAAGTCATGTGGAAAGTCAATGTAGTGGTGTTAGTCCAATATTCTCTGTTTATCATGTTAAATATGCAGTATTTGTAGATGATTTTGAGCTACAATATGTCGGCAGAGAGGGGGGAAATCATGGAAAGTTCTGCTCGGAAGAAGAGATGGACTAGTGGCTAACCAGACTGGAGCAAATCTTCAACTCCCTGCCCCAATTTGAAGGAGTGGATGACACTAATCGTAGGTTTGTTGGAGTATGTTTGAATGTCACCAATGTATGTCGGTTGTGGAAGGGGATGGTGGAGAGAGTTCATAGTAGGAGGGAAAGCCTCACAGCATAAGTTAGCTTTTGAGAGGGAGATAGGTACAAGATCACCTAATATGGCCTTATCAGAGATAGTATCCGCTTAACGAGAACTGCATCCACGCTGTGTGCTACAAGGACTTGTTCTTCAACTGTAAATTACATGCATAATTTCATTAGTCTGAAAATCGGATATTATGTAATTTCATTAAGGTGCTCGATCACACAATTGGACTAGCAAAAGGGGCTACCTTCAACTACAGATTGTTCAACTTCTCGGGATCTGGTTCTCCGGAAGTTACAATGGAATCAAGTAAGGTATCTGTCTACAGAATCCATGTCCACTAACCGATGATGGGAACAAGTCTACAGCTCTTGATCGGAACCCAACTGATCTATTTGACAACCACTATTTCCAGAACTTGGTAAGCAATAAGGGCTTGTCACTTCTGACCAAGCATTTTCAAGTGATGCAGCCGTTTCGACAGCCAAAGATCTTGTTCAAAGCTACATCACTAGTCTCCATTGGATCTTGCAGAAAGATCTCCGCTTGGTACATCCACACCACAAGAAACATATTTGGATGAATGAAAGAAGCTTGCCTACCCCTTTCGGCATCTTGAATACGGACATAAAATATATAGGCAAGGAATTAACAACACTTTTAATGAGACAAAGACGACCAGCCATGCTTAATAATCTCTCTTTTAACATATGAAGCCTTTTACGAAACTTCTCTATCACTGGCTTCCATGTGGAGATACGAGATGGATTGGCTCCCAGTGGCATGCCGAGATATTTTCTTGGGAGGGAGTCTGATCTGCAAAAAATAGATGTAGCCAAGCGCAAGCACAAGTGATCGTCGACATTGATACCAATAATGGAGCTTTTATGGAAGTTTATGTGAAGGCCTAAAATCAGAGCAAACCATCTCAAAATTCTTTTGACTTGAACTAACTGATCAATATCTGTTGGGATGAATATTAGCATGTCATCTGCATATTATAGATGGCTGAAGCAAATTCCTGATGCGAATTGCAGCCCTTTGAGAATGTTCCCACTAGATGCCCTTTGAAAGAGGATCGAGAGGCCCTCAGCAGCTATGTCAAACAGAAAAGGGGTAATCGGGTCTCCTTGACGCAATCCTCGTCGAACAGAGAATTATTTTGAAGGGGATCCATTGATGAGGACCAAGAGTTTTGATGAAGAAAGACATTCATAAATCATGCTTCTCCATTTTCTGCCAAACCTCATATAACCCATGATGTCATCTAGGTAATCCCAAGAGACCGAGTTGAAGGCTTTATGGAAATCAATCTTGAAAATCAGACCTGCCGCTTTTGGCTTTTTCAGATCACTCACCAACTCATTTGCAATCATAAAGCCATCTATAATGTTGCGGTTTGCTATAAATGTTGATTGGTTAATGCTAATGATATCTTGCATAACAGTCATCAATCTGGACGCAAGGATTTTAGCAATGATCTTGTAGATACCATGAATCATGTTGATGGGTCGAAAATCTTTAAACTCTATGGGGTCTATTGTCTTGGGGAGGAGAGTTATGTAGGCTGTATTGATTCCTTTAGGTAGCCTTCCAATTCTAAAGAAGCTTAAGACTATATCGAGGATGTCTTGAGCAATAAAATCACATGCTAATATGTAGAATTTGAAGTTGAAACCATCTGGTCCAGGACTCTTTGACCCATCACAACCTCATACACTGCGCTTCACTTCTTCCATTGTGATTTCCTGCTCCAGCCATTCAGAGGATTCTTTAGAGAGGCATTTGAAACCCAAAGGATTTAATTGCGGCTTTCTTTCAGAGGGGGAGTCATACGGCTCAGAGAAATAATCCACAGCAGCCTGCTTAATACCCTGTTGAGAATCAAAAGTGTTGCCATTATGGTGGATTTTTAGGATATATGATTTATCCTTCCTGAAATTGGCAATTAAGTGAAAAAACTTGTTATTTCTGTCACCTAATTTGCACCACATCTGTCTTAATTTATGCCTCCAAATAGATTCAATGTGGTTGTTGCGAACCCAGCGGTCTTTCAACAGAAAGTCTAAATGCTCCTGCTCTTGGTCGGTTATACCTTTTTCTTCATATTTTTCCTCTAGTATGTTGATAGCTGAAAGGGTTCGTTGAAGGGCAGCTTCTTGATTTCCAAATTCGAGCTTATTCCATTGCCTCAATCTGACTGCAATATGATTGAGCTTTTTGAGAAATTTGAAGCGGCTAGGGTGAAGGGAGCATGCATCATTCCAGAAGTTTTCAATGATGTGCTTGAAATTTGGGTACTAAATCCAACAGTCTAAGAAATAGAAAGGACGCCATTCATGGTCCTGCAAGAAGCTAGATATAATTAAAGGGCAATGATCTGAGAACTAGAAGTCGACGAAGAGATAAACTGGGGAAATGAAGATGGCAGGATGAGTTTGTGAACATACGGTCCAGTTTGCTCTTGGACCCTCCTCTAAACCAAGTAAAATAACCTTCTGCTAAAGGGTATTCAATGAGCTCACAAGACTGCAGGAATCTACTTAAAGAATTTGAGCCTGCAGGATGACAGATTCCACTGTTTCTGTCTTTCTGAGAGAGTGTTTTATTAAAATCTCCAGCTATTATCTAGGGAACTTCAAAAGCGTGTTTAAGAAGAATAAGATCATCCCAAAGTTGTTGGATGTTCTAATAGTTACAAAGAGCATAGATGCCAATAACAAAGCAATGAAAATCATTGTGAACATGTTTACCATATAAACCGATCCAAACATGATCATATTCAATATTAGAGACTTCAAAGTTAGTGTTTTTCCACATAACAAGCAGACCTCCTTTTGATCCCTGAGCATTATTACTAAACCAACTCACATGATTTTCATTCCAAATACGAGACACAAAGTCAATGGAACAATTAGCCAGCTTAGTTTCCTGCAGGAAACATATATCAATCTTTTATTCTGTTATTAATTTTGTGATTCTTCTTTGTTTCCTTATCATGCCCAAGCCACAGGAGTTCCAAGAAATAATATTCATAACAAGCCTATGTTATGCCGCAAGATGGATAAAAAATCTGGACTCTCAACAACGATGGCCTCTTCAGTGTAAAATCTTGCTTTAAAATGATGGACCAGATGCTTTACGGTGGTGCCAAACCATTCCAATCTTCTATTTGGATAAAACTAACCCCACCAAAAGTGCAACTTTTTCTCTGGCTCCTTGTCCAAGACAAAGTAACCACAAGATATTTTTTATTTTAGCATGACTACCTCATCCTTCAGGAATCTAGGTGCGCTTTATGCAATAAAAGCTTGGAATCTTCAAGTCACCTCTTCATTCACTGCCACTTCACTTGGAATATATGGATGAAACTGCTTTCTAATCGGGGTTTTTGCAATGTTTTTCCAAAATTTGTTGATGATATGTGCTACCAATGGTCTTCCATGGTTAAAGGCAAGCAGCAGAATCTCTCATGGCAGCTTCTTTTCTCATCCGTTGTTTGGAATCTTTAGCTCCACCGGAATGACATCATTTTTAATGATGCTGCCCCTAACCTCTAAATGTGTTTCTCCATGGTGCGCTAAAGTATTGCTTTATGGCTAAGGCTTGATTCCAGCTCTTTGGAGCTTAATATAGAGAATGTTCAATAGGAAGGAGTTGGTTTCTTATGTTTATTTTTTGTTCCCTCTAATTGTTGCGCTTCCCTGTTTCATGCAAGCAACAGCTTTTGTGCTTTCCTTTTCTCTGCTTGTTTATCTAATGTAAGTTAGATTTTTTGTAACTTTTTTTCTTAATAAAACTTTCGACTATTACCAAAAAAAATAAATATATTCACAACAGAATTAAAAGATATATATGCAGGAACTAGGGATGAAAACTTACTATTGTGTTATTTCCGCTTAATTACCTCACGAAGTCATGCACACACCACCTGGTCTTGTTTTACCATATAGTATATTGCAATTTAGTGCATGAATGAATTCACAGTTAGTAGGATTTCTATATTCTAAGAGGAGAACTGTTTTCCCGTTTTGTTCCTGATAGAACAAAAAGATCTTATTAAAAATGGCACTAAAGATACAAACATAGACATCACTGCCAAGCACTAAATCTGCACTACTGCAGAGATGGCAGTGTATAATCTCAGACCAAATAGAACAAATTCTGTTAAGACAATAGCTTATGACTTTTGAGCAGCAACAAGAATCGGCACCATCATCATATGCTATTAACAGTGGTTTTCAACTTTCAAAATATTAAATCAGCTGCCAAATCTGGCTGAATTCGTTGGAAATGTTGTCCTTTCATCTTTTAGCAGCTGTTCGAAGGAGATGAGAAATTGTCTTCGGATATGATCGATTAACAGGCAAGACTTTTGATTTTTCCAACGTAGTAAACTGAAAATACTATGGTGATTGTGAAATTCTGGCATTTTCAAATCACTGGATGCTGCAATGACAATCCTTAAGGCCTATATCTATCGTCAATGATAACGAATCAATATTATATTCAATGTTCTTATATTAGAATTAGAATTATCATTCAATGATAATGATCAGCTGAGAAGTTGCTGTTACCCCAAAGTAAAATGTCACAATGAGCTGAAATTCTGCCCTCTTGACTTGTATACCAATCGATGGTTTCTTAGACTCATAATAATCCTTTTGTGGTTAGGAAAGTTTGAAACTTGATTAACATCATTAAGTCTGACTTGAATGGAATTTTTAAGCATGCTTAAGCAATTTCTTGCGGGTTTCCGATACAATGATTAGTTTTTAAGCCTGTAGCTGCTGACTGCAGAAAATCATGAACTTAATCAAGCATAGACGAACTGATGTGATTCCTCCATAATTCAGCATCCTGATTTTACTACATTATTTTTTTTCAAAAACTGACTGGCAGAATAATTTTCATAGCTAGATATAATTGCACCTTAGTCTAGTTGCTCGAAGTTTTCAACCATGCACGTGTATATATATTTTCAACCATGCATGTGTATATATGTGGTTTACAAATCTTGAACTCTCAGTGTTAGCCGGATACGGACACCTGATCAGTCTAAATCTAACTGAAGAAAATCTGGAATGATTTTTGTTTTCTTCTCAGCAGCCCAGAATCCACATGTTCTGAAAGTTGAATACCGCGTCATTCTCAAGAAATGCTTGCTTCCGCATTTGCAACAGTCAACTGAAAAATCCCAAGCAGCAAAGTAAAATTAGACAACAATCTCGGACCATGAAAATTTATTAATTAATCGAGATATTAGTTATATAAAAGATCACACACAAAAAAAAAGAAGTTAGAATTCTCAATGATCTGTTTATTATAAATGCTTAGGGTTAACCTAAATATAAAAAAATTATATATAGGTTAAACTTAAAATACTATTATACCCTTAATAAATAAGACTAAATAAATATTATTTAATATCTCCCCTCAAACTCACGATGCAGCAACTACAAGCAAGGGCGGAGTGAAGGGGGGGCAAGCAGGGGCCCGGGACCCTGCAAGATTTTTTTTTTGTAATTAAATGTAAGGTGCTGTAATAGGCTACAAAGTGATAAAAAAATGCCTTCGTGGATTGAGGAATGAAAACTCGAAGACAGAGAGAATCCGACTTTTCCAAAGAATTACAAGTAATAGGCTACAAAGTGCCTACGTGGAAAGAAAAAAAATATAAAGTGATCAATGTCTTTCTTTGTCTTTTCTCTCCCTATAGGCTATAAAGTACAACCCTAACATAAATACTTGTAAGTTGCAACGCAGCCGGTCAAAACAAAAACAAGAATAAAGATGCATATCACAAACATAATTTTTGTGCGGAAAGATTGAAGCAAAGTTGTTTAATTTATCTTCCCGTAAACAAAACAAGGTAATTGGATATCAATAACTCAAATTTAAATTATTTTTTTTTTGAGATGTTTATTAAGACTTTGATGAGATTTTTTTATAATTTTATAATTTTTGCTTATTTTTTTCAAATTTGCTAGTTCTAACAATTGTTTTTTGAATTTTTGTTATAGTGATTTTTTTTCTAATTAATTAGATATATTTTATTGGTTTGTTTTGATTATGTATGGATTTTTTTTTATGTTTTGTTTTTAGCAGAGCCACCAAAATTATCAATTTTTTCTCACGATATATATTTTGATTTAGGTTGAACCATGAGCAAAATAAGAAGAATTGATTTTTTTTTTGAAAAAAAAAATTTGATAACTCACAGCCTAGTGAACCAACTCTAAGTAATGTTGAAGTTATGGTTGAGCAGCCTCAATGTGCTTCAGTTTATAAAGAACCTGCACTGATTAATGAGCAGCCACTTACTAGAATCGACATTGCTCATTTAATTAGAGATCCAAGCAATCGTCCTCAAATTTAGAAATACCCGGTTAATCAAAAAGATGAAATTCAAAGGGCATACATTAATTTGGGGTCATATGAACCTTTGATGTCTGAATATCCGCTGATTGGTAAAAAACATCCTCGTCGATTTCAGTCTCATTGGTTCAAAAGTTATCCGTGGCTTGAATATTCAGAGAAAAATACTGCATTTTGTTTCCCTTGCTATTTATTTCCAAGTAAACCATCTGGGAAGCCAGGATCAGACACATTTACTGTTAAAGGATTTAATTGTTGGAAGAAAGTTAATGATGGGGAACGGTGTGCTTTTTTGACTCATATGGGAAAAGGTCCAAATTTAGCTCATAGATTTGCTACCAGGTGCTTGGAAAATTTGAAAAACCAGTCATGTCATATTGAGAAGGTAGTTAAGAGGCAAACTACTCAAGAAATATAGAATAATCGATTGTGTATTAAAGCTTCAATAGATATTGTTCGTTGGCTCACATTTCAAACATGTGCTTTAAGAGGGCATGATGAACGTCCAGAATAAAAAAACCGAGGTAATTTTCTTGAAATGATGGAACTTTTAGCATCATACAATGAACAAGTAGGTGCTCTTGTTTTGGG
>Ga0307507_10011372_pt1 | contig 11237 bp, 9 predicted proteins | sample 7_EM_MG_FD_207223 | JGI IMG/M metagenome (GOLD analysis project Ga0307507, IMG submission 207223) | Populus trichocarpa ectomycorrhiza microbial communities from riparian zone in the Pacific Northwest, United States - 7_EM | ecosystem: Host-associated > Plants > Roots > Unclassified | place...
GCAAGTCATTCAATGGATTAGAGGTGAATTGCAGCAGTGGCGGGACTGGGTCAGTGTTTCGCGATGGTGTCACGTGACATGCGTGACGTGACGTGATGGTCACTCATCAGGAATTGCCCACCCCCACATGTACAAAGAATTTGACATAAAAACCGCATTTCCTTCTAACCTTTTCAGCGCACTCATGTCAAATTGCAAACCACCAAATACCTTCCTACGGCTGGTATTGTGCCTAAGAAGTGCTGAAATGGATCTTTGGATGTCTTAGCGCTCGACGAAAGTCGCGTTTGTCTTTGCCGGAACTTCAATTTCGGTTACGCTGGTGGGAGGGAAACAGAGCCGGCAGTCCATATATTTATCGCTACAAGCCAAGATGGCGCGATGTCTACGTATAGTAATGGAATGGAAGATGACCGCCTTGCTCGCATTGATGCTGTTGAGAAGTGACAAGGACAAGCCCAACAACTTCATGAGTGCTGTTACCAACACCAACATTAACCTAGTGCAGGAATCAAGCGGGAATGGATATTTCAAGTGTCGACTTCATCAATTCACCATGCGGGCTAGCTTAGCTGACTTTCGTCTTTCGGGAACTGACATTCGGGGGAAAGAAGTACATACCCCAAACATACCCATCGATTCAAGCAGCTACAGTACTCACGACGAGTTTTTGACCCTGATTTTCTTACGCTTACGAGGCAGTCAATTATCGTCCCCCGTCGCTCCGTCCCATGATGATGCTGGCGAGCTTCGTCAGCCAGTGCTGCAATGTCACGTAAGTACCTTTTAACGACGTCAAGTACAACTCTCCAAGGCTTCACGTCTAACTTCAGCGAACACTCCGCAATTCCGCTTCGCGTTTCTGCGAAGGATTGCAGAGTCATTGACGATTACCTCTGGCATTGGCATCATTGCGTAAAAAATAGGCTGATATGGTACAGGAGAGAGGTGACGATTAGACAACGGTGAACCGCCGCCTCTTGTCGGCCAACATGTAAGTGTGCTGAAAGTGTGCTCTCCTCACTCTCCTTACTCAACGTGATTTGCGTTATTTGTCCTCGAGAGTTTGCCTGGCACTTGCCAAGGTATCTAAATTCTAATCAGGTAGGCTGTTGCTATCGATCTGAATCTTCTGATGAAATTATACTAGCAAACGTCGAGCTGTCAACTGCTGTCAAATTCTCGATCACTCCCCAGCGCTCCTTGAGTCGGGCGATAAGTATATGTAAAGCGGTATAATGCAAGATGTGCGAATTCGCTGATGCTGGTGGCTGCTGGTGGTGCAAGATTGAAGAAATGGCGTTCCTATTTCCGAGAACTTGAACACCAAGTCTCGTATGGGTACAATATAAATGCTAACGCTTTCACCCATCCTATCCCAGAACCTGACTCGACGTCATTCATCCAAAGCGGTGACTTCACCATGCTGCAGGGACATACCCTTCCTCTGAAAATGCCTCACGGAGCTTACATATGGTCTTCACCTTGACAGTTGTGGAGGTTTACATACCCTCGTCAAGTCCTGCCTGTCCCACTAACCGGCTCCGCTGACGTTCCCCGATTATGGTTGACCTTTCGATGAACAGCGTGAGTAACTCGACTCTTTTTGCACGATAGCGCTGTGTAATACTTATGTATTTGGCTTCAGGGGTATTCTCTTCACGGCGTCAACATCACTTTGTACTGAATTAAGACTTATCATGAAGTCCTTTCCTCGTTAGTCTACTGAACCACGTTCCAGGGGGGTGCGTATGAATGATCGCATTGTTTGATGTTCTCACAGTTCTCGATTCAAATAGTCTTGAGTACTGCCCCTGTCATAGTAACTTTCCCGAAGGAAAATGCTGTTCACTATTGGCCTCACCGCGTTAGCTCTAGCCTCTGCGGCTTTTGCTCAGACTGTAAGTTTGGCTCAGCTCCTTCCTAGAGTACACTGAACTCAAACCATGCAACAAGGTGGTCCAAGTGGGCTTGTCAAGTTCACCGGAAGATGACCAATACAGTCCCAATAATTTCAACGCGACCAACGGCACTACCATTACTTTCCGCTTTTCCGCAACGTAGGTAGTTGTTGTCATCTCCTTCGATCTGGTAATTAATGAATTGTACGTTCAGGCCAGGAAACCACTCCGTCACTCAATCAACGTTTTCCGATCCGTGCGATCCTCGTCCTGGAGGATTCGATTCCGGTTGGGTTTTTACCCCTGCCAGTCCTGCTCTCTCCGCAACGCCAGAGTGGAATTTGACCATCACGGATGACTCTAAGCGTGCGCAATCTTTCTGAGTTTACTCGTGACCATCCTCACGTCGAAATAGCCATTTGGTTCTTCTGCAAGCAGATTCAACCTGATTCTCATTGCCCATCTGGTATGTTCATTCCCCTTGGGATGGTCAGGTTTAGTTTACCCCTCGCCCCTCGTCTTCAAGGAATGATTGGAGCTATCAACGCACCCACAACAGGCAACGACACCTTCGCAGCGTTCCAGGCCAACGCCAAAGCATTCAAGGGCACCCCGGGCGTAAGCATCCTTACCGCCTGAATATCGGCACTTTCTCACCTCATTCGACTGGCCATATAGCAAGGTGAGGGAGGTTTGGTTGGCATTGGTGCATCCGCCTCAGCACCGGTTGGCCCTGTTCCTAGCGGGGCACAAGTTTACCCTGCTGCTCCTCTATCCATTTCGAGCAGTGGAGCCGCTACTACCATCAGTGCTCCTGCAATGACCAGTCATACATCTACGCCAGCTGCTTCAGCTCCCGCCAAGGGCAGCGGCGCGTCCGCTCTATCGACGAGCTCGCTGGTCGCTTTCTTAGCCGTTGCCGTTGGATTCGTGCTGGCGTGATGGAACTTCAAATGGATCCTTCATTAAAATAACCATAAAGTAGTGAGAGTTGGATCTAATACTGATCATAAATGACTCCGAATTTCAAGGAAAACATTGACCAAGATTCGCGCCGGCATCGCCGCAAGGTCCTCGCGGGTTCTCAAATTTAACAGAATTTAAGGGGCCCCTTGAATTCGGGTGAAAAACCTGTTTTAACTTGTTGACAAGACAAAAAGTGGAATTACGCAGTCATTGAGATAAAATATAATACAGGAATTGCTTTCTATAACTCTTCAGACATCCCCTTTGAACAACTTTCTATGCTTGGCTACCGTTTCTTCGTCGGACAGCGTCAATGCACGTTTCGTGGCCTTCCCCGTGGATTCAAACTCTTCGTTACAGCTCGAGAAATCGGTCAACCCCCTGTTCGATTGAAGCTGCAGCATCTTAGGCGCCCACTGTCGAAGAGAAAGGTAGGGTTGGAATCCACGGATATTGATGCGAACGGCAGAATACTCTTCAGTTTTGTCAAATGCAGACCAGGCCTGGCCCTGTACAGCTTCGCACTTGGTAACTTGAACAGCGTTCTCGAAGCAAGTCGGGGTGCCTAGGTCCATCAGAATTACCATGTACTCCGGTTTCCAGCGCTCAGACCCGGACTTGAAGAATGGGCAGGTAATAGTGTTGATCAAGTCCAACCTTGCAGCTGAAACCTGGTTCTTGGTGTGCAGCGCGACAAAGACAAACATCTTGGGATCGAAAGGCTTGGCAAGGTCGCCACGGTAACCGATGAGGAGCTTGTCAATGACAGGTTGGCTATGGACGCATTGCAAAGCCAAACCTCGCCGCCAGCACAAAAGGGCAAACTCGTACGAAAGGTCTGATTCGATGAAGTCCTCGAGCTGAACAAAATGCGTAAAGTTCATGTAAACCTTTGACGCCCATTCAAAGCCAGAGTCATAGGCGCCATCGACCTGGGCAAGCTTGTTCTGATCCACCAGCTGGCGGAGATATGAGTCCAACAGGAAAGGTCGCACAGCGTAGCGCAGATGATCCCCACCATAGTGGGGCTGCTCAACGATCTTGTGTATCACAGTGTCAACAACACAAATTTGACCCCCTGCTGCGTGGACAGTGGCATCACGATTGACGATGAGGATAATTCTACCATAGGTTTCCCCATTTTCGCCCACAGAAATGACCTTCAAGGATAGAAGGAGTTGCTCAACGAGGATCTCCACAGCATCATTGTATATGTCTTTGCTTCTAAGGAGGATGTCGCCGGCGGCTATGGCCAAGATAGGTTCGGAGAGGACTTCAGATTTTAACATACGTGTAGATGCGTTGTAGTCAGTTAGAACACGCAGATGGCTCCTCACAGAGTCGATGGCCATTTGGCTCGCAGCGCCCTCGGCAGTGAGATTGAGGGCGAACCGAGTCGAATGTACAGCCAGGACCTGTAAATTGCGCGTATTGTGGTCGGAGCTGGGGAAACGCACAGGTTGGTCACAGAGCAGCTTCCTCTGAGCTGCATACATAAGCTCCTTGTCACGATATGTCGACCACAGCTAGAATTTGAGGTCAAGATCAGCGCAAACGCCCCCTCGTCAAATGATTCAGGATTACACACCGGTCGACCGTACACACGAAGGCGGTCCAATCGGAGGGCTTCTAAAGGCGTCTTGGGTAGATTCTCTGGCGAAGGTACCATGACGTCGAAAGGCATATATAGCCAGGGTGGAAGTGGCTGCAAGGCACCTGGCAGGCGCCACGACAGTGCTGTCTTCTTGTTCGTGTCAGGCCACACATCAGAAAGTCCATTCGTCGTGTCCAACATGAAAAACCAGAAATTGAATTGTTCGCAAGCCTTAATAACCCTTTGCATCGCGAGAAGCGTGATACGGTTATCGGGACTGACGTTCAGCTTTGGCTCGTAATTAAAATCCATTTGACTACATTCGTCAAATGTGAACGTGAAGCACGACAACTGTAGTTGGCGCAGGTCGAGGTCCAGAGCCTTTGCGGATTCGATGACGAGGATCTGGAACAGTCTTGATATCCATCTGGCAGTCCCTAAAACTTTCATTAAACACAGCAACGCGTGAATACATCAATTTCAACTCACCCGGTGGCCCCTCCAAATCTGAAGGTTTTTCCATCTTCATTTTGCCACCAAGACTTTCACTATCGGCAGGGTTTGTAGGACCTGATTTATCGTCCACCTCCATTTCGTCGTGGGTGACGCTGGGAGCTTGAGGTGATGGCTTGATAGGGACCGTTGGCGCAAATAAGAAGCGGCGGCGTGCGTCTAATATCTCGTTTGCATGTGTTTTCAGTAAGGCAATGGCGTTGGTCCGAACTCTCTCAAAATTCTTAATGCGTGGTGCATTGGCCTGGTGGGCGACATCAGAAATACCCCAAGATTTATCGAAAGCTTCCTTGTGTTTATCAGAGGAACATTTCGCATCCATGATTGTGTCATGCACGACGCCAAAAAGAGCCCCCATGAAAGCAGCCGCAATCTCTTCGTTCTGTTGAGCGTCAGTACCCCGACAACCAACTAATGATTACATAGATACCTTAACAGATTTGAACCTCTTAAATAGATCTTTTGGCAGCCTGTCGAGGCACCCGAAAACCGTTCTATCGCCGAGTGGGTACCCATCCCCTGCATCTGGCGTTTCCATCGATCCCAGCCCACGAAAACACACACTGATACCCCAATGCTCTCGAGGATTCTGAGATGGGTGAGCTACCACGAAACCCTCAAAGGGATCAATGCGTACCGAACTCGCCATTTCGGCCACTGTCCTAGACTTTCCCGTTCCGCTACTCTGAAGAACAACGATCGTTTTCCCATGATGGACATCGCGATTGTACATTTCCATATACGCTGGCAGAGCCATTTTCAGCCACCGCACGCCTGGTCCGGCGTACTTTTTGTTGAAATAAAGATCCAGGCGTACAGCCTCGCTGAAAATGAGCAGATGTTAAGTTAACTGATGGGCAGATAAACACTGTCTAGTTCTCACTTAAGGGATTGCGATGGAGATATGGAATCATAGCTGTCATAAGCAACTTTCGCTGCGGCAGTGATGTCAAAGCTGTTTAAAGAGTCGAGAGGAATTGAATGCGTACTTAAGTGGCACATCCCAATCAATATATCGATATGATCTTGACGGAGAAGATAAATCAGCGAATCGTCCGAACACGGTTTCACATCGTAGTCTATCGGGTCGCCGAAGAGTGTCTTTAACACTTCAGGTTCGACGCCTCGAGACGAGAAAGTTTTCCTGATATCGCCGTCCTGGATGCCTAAATGGCCTCTAAAGTAGTTCATATCCTGCGCCGTCAACGAACGCTTCTTGGCCTCCCTAAGTTCAAGGAGATCCCTCGACGCGTTGACACTATCCACCCAGTCCTGTGCGGCTTTGCTCGAACCGCTCAACCAGTCTTCTAGCAATCTGCGTTCAGCTCCGCCATCAGAGAATCTTTCAAACCTTGTGATCATGAGGGGATCTGCCGGTGGACGCTTGACTGGATCGTCCACGACGGCATCTTCTGGATAGATCATCGTTTGTCCAGACTCAGAGTGGAAGTCTGCTCGTTAAAACGTTTGTGTTGAACGGTCGTCGATGATCAATGTTTAAACGTTTAGGGTTGGTTTACATAGGGTGAGACATTGGGCAAGAGAGGAGGGCAACTTTTAGTATTGAAGAAACCATCCTGCGGCCACAAAACTAGCCTCCTTTCGGCAGACATTTGCTCGAGTATACAGATCGACTGCAGTAGCTCATAACTCTCAGGATCCATAGATCTCCAGTCATCGACAAACGAAGCACCAGTGCAAACAATTTTTGAACATTTTCGCGAAGCCGATGTAATGGATGAGATTGTGAAAATGCCCGTCAGAACCTTTACATTCGGCCAAAGTGTGGTTCCCTCCTCGTTGAATTGCTCCATCTTAGTAAAAATTGTCTCATCATTGAATAAACTAGGAGACCGAAGTGAGTACCCACCTCAAACTGTAGCGGCTTCCGCCTTGATATATGCAACAATTTCTTATCCTCCTCAAGCTGTCCTGAGACAAGACGTCTACATCCCACTGTCCCTCCAAGAAGTCAGGCGGCAAAATACGATTCATATCAGGGCGGCCGACAGAGTGAGGTGTAAGTTCACCAGTGTCCTTCAAATCGCCACAATAAACGCGCGAAGGGAAGTTCCCAACAGGCTCAACCCATACAGACGAGGAATAGCGCATTTAATCGTACCGCTGGCGCATTTGTACATCGGCCCTCTGGCGCTTATCAGGTTTGTTCACCCACCTATCGTCCTTAATATCTGCGATAAGAACAGGTTTCTGTTCTCCGTTCAAAACCACCATAAACATGACAAAGTCGACGGCATGTGGTGAGGTTTCATCAGGGGTAGTTTGTCGGGCAAGGAAGAAGGTGGAGGAGCCTTCAATCACAGCGTAATTAAACAGCCTGCCGTAAGGGCCGTTTTGCCAGTCACCTAGTTTGCAACCACGGCCCTCAAGAAGGGCAATCACATAGCTTCCGTCGTGACGAGTCGAAGCTGCAGTTTGGGGACGGGCATTGGTTGGATGCGACTGATTAGTCCACGGGCGGCTCCGACGAGATGCAGAGCGATGTTTCTTTGGTATTCGAAGTCATTAGCCTAGAGCTTGACATTGTCTGGTTCAAGCAAGGTTTGTGCTCGCAGAAGTGACAGCGTTGGTCTCCCGTGGTCAGCCCTATACATACTTGTCTCTTTTGAGAAGGGATATATGGCATAGGCAGTATGAAATAAATTGTAATTGTCACATCTGGTAATGCACCACTTGAGGAGGGTTGGCTGCAGCCTGATGAGCTCAGGGTGCTGGCTGCGTTGGTGGGTTGTGGGGATGCGCGCTAGCGAGTCCACTATTCTGAGCTACTCCCTGCGCCGATCGATAGGTAGATCGGGGCGAGGGGGGATGGCACCACAGTCGTATGCTTGAGGTGGTAGATTCATTGGTTGATACAATGGATATGGGCTCCCATTCCGATCAGCTGGTCATTGCGGTGCACCAGCATGAGGGGGTGGGATGGTGTCACGATTGCATCTAGGGTGTGCTGGATTGCTCTGTGGGAAGATGTGGTTGGTGGGATGGATCGGCATGATGGGGACAGGCAGAAGCAGGACTGTGGACAGCAGGTGGATGGCTGGGTTGGCGCTGTATGATTAGTTACTCCCTCAGTTGGAGGATGGCCTGAGTTAGAATGGAGTCGCCTCTTCGGTGGGTGGGAGATTCAGCGGGCCACTATGCACAGGCGGGCAATGAGTATGTTCATATGACCAGTAGCTGAAGATGTCGCGTTTGGGTTGGTGATGGTAAAGCCATCGAGGATGGCCGCCATCGTCTCTCGTAAACTCTGAAGCTTGGCGTCAAGGGGGGTGACAATGATGGATGTTTTGCTCGTTTTTTGAGGCGGCTAATATGCAGTGTGCCAAATCGCCCTGCATCCACGCTGCCAAAACCTCTGGTGAATGGCGAGAAAATGACCATTTGTTGAAACAACTTCAGTACCATGACGCACCTGGGCCCAAGATGAATGTTATATAGTAATTCCAAGCCATGGAAATGGAATACAGGAGCAGAGATGGGGACAGATGAGCGGTGCCATGTAAAAACACGGCAAGGTCACGTGGTGGAAACTAAATGTTCTCTCAGCTAAAGGTGAATGAACGTATTGCTAAAATGTCAGACCATACAAATCTAGTGTTTAGGTAAACGGTCTACGGTGAGAATATACTTGTCAGGAATCAATTCGGGTTCCCATTTATTAGGAAATGGAAAATCAAATGAGGTGTGAGGTGTTGTCACTGCAATGTATCGGAACCTCTCGACACCCAAACCCCTCAGCCATTCGATACCCCCCTCCTTAACGGTGTGAGAGGGCGAAGTGGTAACTTGAAAGACGGTTGCAGTTTTGCTAGCAGACTCGTAGATGAAAGCATCGAACGTTTCCTGCTGCGAGCGGGAAGAGGGGTAGTAATATCCATTCTTGAGCTGTAACCGGTCACCAGGTAGGAAACATTTCAGCGGCAAAGGCTGATACACGGTCCCGTCAGGATGTGGAGTGGTATCAATGGCAATATGATGTCCCAGGTAACCGAGATGAAGATATTGGGGGGTTATGGAATTGTTGGGGTTTTTCCAGTGAGTATTTTTTGAACTTGTACGACCCGACCGCATCATTGGAACAAGACTCCACTCCCCCCCTCTAGGAAATACGGCATTTGCAGCATCTTCCAGCATGAAACCAGCAGGAACCCTAGTCTCTGGGTTTCGAACAAAGACTTCGTAGAGGCGAGCGGCTGCCTCCAACTTGTGGGTAGAAAAGCGGTCCCGAAATTTCTCGTAAACGTAGCGGGTCGGAAACGTCAATTGAAGGGAATAGCGAGTGTCACCAGGGGAAATAGTAACAAGATCCAACGGCAACGCTTCCCTAAATGACTTCCCCATGTCCTCATAGCTAATTCTCGACATCTTCTGGAGCAATGTTCTCTCATATTTCAAAGGATTTGGAGCATTGGCGTAGACCGAGCGAGCTTGGTGACCGTAATGATCGGAAAAGAATTTGATCTGTGCTTCAGAATAGACTTCCTCTTGCAGCACTCGACTGAGAGGAATTACAAATGGTTCCGAAATGAGAAGGTAGGTGACATACCCAACGAGGAGCTCAGAAAGTGACCATGGTTTCATAAAGTACTGCAAAACTGGGCCTGTTGTTTTCCTTGCCCATTTCAAATGACCTGGGCTCAGTGAAGAGGCTTGAACTATAAACAGACCCAGATCTTGAATGAACACTGGGACAGTACCGAGGCTCTGGTTTGAATCGATCAAACACCATGTCGATTCGTGGAACTGAGCGTCTATAGGACTCGGAATCAAATTGATGCGATAGACGCCATCGTTAGCAAAATAGTAGAGATAGGTGTCTCGTGACTGATAAATGGTCGGAAGCTGAGCTTGGAGGCGCAGAACCAATAAAACATATAAGAACGCAGTTTTCCCTACACTGATAGATGACGTCACTATGATGCGATAAGAAACAGTTTTGCTCACCAATACCAGGATCACCAGACAAGACAAACCCCCGCTGTTTTGAAACAGAGTCAACAGGAAGGCGTAAGAAGGGGTTCTCGAAAGGGGCTGGCGCAACACCATCAACTTCCATGGCATCCTCGGTCGCCTCATCTCGGGACAAAAACCACTTCATGACCGCTCGCAAAGCCTCCGCATACTCATCCCTCATCAGGACACCAGTGAAACGAGATTCTGGCTGAAGTTTCCGAACCCAATCCCCCCCCTTCAACACCCTACAATCCGATGGGAGGTTGGTTTCTGTTGATGGGCAGCTTTTATCTCGCTGGACTGGGCAAGTCTCAAAAAGTCTTTCTCGGTCGTCTCGGGCGAGCATCCATAGTTCGTGGAGTGGGTGATTAGAAGGGAGCTTTTGATCTTCGTGATGTAGTGCAGTCAGCTCAGGACCAAAGCCGGAAAGGAGACGGAAGAACAGGAGGTGGGTGGACTCACCAGCAGGACGTCCACCAGTAGAGCTGGCGTTAGATTCGTTAGACCCACTTGGACTAATTGCGGCTGGGAAACGAGAATAAGTCAGGGGAAAGTCCACAAGCGACACACTCTTACTCACGGGTACGCGAGTGCTTTACAATTATGTGGATGTTGTCTCTGGAAGGTTGTGTTGGGAAGATACTGAAGAGTGTTATTGTGGATCCTAATTTGTCCGCAAATTTTAAAACATCACGTCCCAGGCTCCCGATACGCTTAACGAGAGTGTCATCTGGCTGGGCGGTGAGGGGGTTGGAGTCCTTGAGCTGAGAAAAGCAATGTCAATATTGACATAGCGGATCATCGATTGCGCTCACCTTCCACAATGCCAGATTGTGAGCATCGACACCCTCGAAGGTAGCTGCACACTTCCCTTTTATCTTGTTCTTCAAGTCGCCAACATCATCGCTGCATACCGCGGTAACTGTGAAGCCGTTAACTTCACCATCTATAAGACAATTAAGGCGGAGACGGGCAGACATGGTGGTCGAGCTCCGTAAGTCTATTGTATTGTACTGAGCGTCTTGTGAGTGTGACTGTAACTCACAGGAAATATCTTGTTGTTACATATACCTTCGTTTTGTAAGAATAATAGGAGAATGACAGAGGAGAAAATCAGCTTGCGCACCTCCGGACATGTCACGTGATCTACTGTCTGTTTAGCTCCGTGATGAGTAAGCTTGAGGAACGAGAGCTAGCGCATCTTAGGATAAGATAACGCATTGCGTCAGAATCAGACATCTCACAGTTCCACACAACAACAAAGACAATATATGTCTTTGTTTCTGAGA
>Ga0307507_10011373_pt1 | contig 11236 bp, 11 predicted proteins | sample 7_EM_MG_FD_207223 | JGI IMG/M metagenome (GOLD analysis project Ga0307507, IMG submission 207223) | Populus trichocarpa ectomycorrhiza microbial communities from riparian zone in the Pacific Northwest, United States - 7_EM | ecosystem: Host-associated > Plants > Roots > Unclassified | place...
TGACCAAGCACCGTTGTGATACCTTGATGAACGCCTTTCGACTTTAGAAGGAGATAAACTTCATATTCGCTCTTGAGAGAATCCCGCTGCCAATCCTCGAATGCGAACTTCAAGACGGCGTCTAGTGGCGTGACTGCATCCATGTCGTGTGGCTCCAGAGTGCCACGGAGGGCTGTACCTGCGGAGCCTTTCCCAATTTCCGAGGTAGCCACGATAACCATAATTTCATCGCATTTATACTTGCGATCAGGTAAAGAAAACGGAGAACTGGGTATTGGCAGAGTCAAGGGCAAAGAGCGAACGAATGATGCAGGGACGGGGGAGTCATAGACGAAGTATCGGAGGTAAAGAAGTATGAGTTCACGGTTGAGGGCCAGATTTATCAATTTCTGGCGATTGTTTCGAGCCATCAGAAGACGCTGTCCAACGAAGCGAACGCACCTCGATGGCCTCAGGATCATCATCAGTGAGACCTTTACCTCCTGCTGAGTTACTACTTTCTCTCATACCACGACCGTCATTCTCACCTTTGCCATCATTGCTGCGGCCACTTCCAGAACGCTCCCCGCCGCCGTCGGTAGGTGTCTCTTTTTGCTGCTTGCTGTCCATCTTTCCAGGCGGCGACAATAATGTCTGAGACTTCTGATGCCGGATATTTATAAGCCGTGGGGTGCAAGGCTAGCGTTAAGGCGACCAAAGGGCAGTAGAAATTGGAAACGGCTCCCTCGTTGTTCGTAGAGGTTTTCGTATAATTTTATGCAGCTTCTCTTTGCTGGGCCATGATGCAACTCTCTAGGTGGTAGAAATCTGTAGAAATCTTAGACGATGCGTTGAGTTCTTCGAGACGAGGACGCGTTATTTGGTCTTGTTTTCATCTGATGGCCTAATAATAAAGCACTTGTTCCTGGCGTTCCAGCCTGGGCGCAAGAGTTGGATGTCCGCCACACCTGCTCCAGATGACCCTCCCACCACAAAACAGCACCGCCATGCCTGTCTGGACGACTTTCTCATTGGCGAAGAGATCGCCTGGGGCTCCCTAGCCACCATCGTCGAAGCCACCCACAAAACAACGCACAAACGCTACGTGATCAAGATCCTCGACAAGCTCCAGCTCGTCAAGAAGAAAATGACGCGTTCCGTGCTCGCGGAGAAGGAGGCGTTGGTCAAGCTGGCGTCTAGGCCGCAGCCCCACCATCCTGGAATCATTCGGCTGCATTATTCGTTCCATGATGCATCGTCGCTTTATTTCGTGCTTGACCTAGCGCCGAATGGGGACCTCAAGCAGTTGGTACATAAGACGGGGTCCTTGGCGATGCCTTGTGCGAGGTATTACACTGCCCAACTCACATCGGCCATCCAATACCTGCACGATGCAGGCGTCTCTCATCGCGATGTCAAACCTGAGAACGCGCTCCTGGATGAGTCGATGCGTATTAAGATTGCGGATTTTGGGTGTGCGTATGTAGGCGCGGATTTGGATAGTATGTAGGATTTTTACTGCTTTTTGAACAAACGATTGGCTGATCCTGCGAAGCGCATCGCACGAATACGTTCGTGGGGACCGCGGCGTATATATCGCCTGAGCTGCTCCTGCGCACGAAAGCGGATCCGAAGGGGTGCGTAGGCATACTTGTTTAGTCTTTGTTTCATGGTCTGATCGTGGTCTTGTGTAGCCCGGATTTGTGGGCTCTCGGGTGTACCCTCTACTTCCTCCTCTTTGCAAGTTATCCGTTCTCAGCTGCGACGGAGTACCTTACGATGGAGAGAGTGAAGAAGCTGGACTACTCGATCCCTGAGGGCTGTGATCCCGTCGCTCATGATCTCATCAAACGACTTCTCGTTCGTCTCTCTTCTTTTTCAGTCAAACTCAGCAACGCTCAGGGCTTTCTAGGTACTTTTCGAGGACCGGATAGGCCTCTTACCCCACTCTTCCCCTGCCGAACTTCGCAATCACGCGTTCTTTATTGGACCTGACGATTCTGAACCTTCCTCAGATGGGAATGAAGGATACATCGACTGGGAGACTCTCTGGACTATACCTGTACCTAAGATCGTTGCGGGCCCTTTTAAACCTAACAACATGTCGGAAGAAGATAAAGCGGATCTTTTATGGTCGAAGTTTGAGGATATTAGCTTGTCGGGGACGTAGGCTTCGTTTCATGGGCTGGTTTCCAATCCAATATGGGATCTCTGGAATATGGAGGGGTTGAACCTTGGGAGCCCCGTCTTGTGTGCACGATATATCAATCTGAAGACCTCTCGTTGGCAGCGAAAATGTACCTCGAAGGGGATGGTCAAGATTAGAAGGCAGTGGAGGATAGAGTCGTTACGTATGCGATTTACGGCAAGGGGGAAAGGAAGATCAGTTTACGGGAGAGGTATTCAGGATTCGAGGGTAAGCGGCTGATCAGCAAGAACATGGACCTCTTGAGCTCGTCACTCGAAGCGACGCTGGACATGTTATATACTACGTATACATTCATAACGATGTAACTATCAGGCGTTTTTGAGAGAAGTCCATGAAGTTCCTCTGTTAACCCAAGTCCATCCTCCCTTCGCCAGTAAAACACATCCTGACTTCCTCCGCAACAGCCTCATCATCGTCCTCATTCCAATCACTCGTCGTCTCCCACTCGTTCTCAAACTCCACGTCTTCGTCGTCCAGGAACGACACAAGACCAGGCTGGCCCTGCGCCTTGAACACAGGCTGTACCCACCGTCGTTCTCGTAGTCTTTTGTGCCTCTCCCTGTCTTCTTCAATGCGCTTGAACACGTCGCTGCGAGAGAGGGACCTTCGTTGGTGGTGATGATGGAGTTCGGATGGGTGTGAGCTTGAAGGACGGTGCTGGTGGTCGTGGTCGTTGTTCAGTTCCGTAGAACCAGCCGCCTCTTCTTGTCCTGTGGCGGTCGAGGAACCGTTAACCGTTACACCCCTTCCATTGAGCCCCTCGATGACCTCGTCGATGGTGGCTGGGTCAATCACCCGCTTGCTCCTCCAGCTCTCTAAAATCTGTTACCGCCATCAGCTCTTTCCGAAACTATCGGACGGAAAGCAAAAGCGTGCATACCTGTTTGGTGCTGATGAGGTTGGGCAGCCCCTGCCTACCCTCCGGCACCACCAGTTCCACTATCTTGCGCAGGTCACGGGTGACGTAGACCACATATAACCCAGATGCAGCACCACTACCACCAGCTGCTGCGCTCGTACTTGGTTGAACATTCGAGCTCGAGGAGCTAGAATGCGATACGATGAGACAGGTCTCGCATAATGAATCGAGGAAATAGAGGATGTTGATACGGGAATTTATCGAGCCCTGGATGGTTTGTCATTAGCACTTACCACCGTTGTACATAGAAGAAGAGGGAAGGCATACCTTTTGACATTCCTCAACAATACAATCCCACAGATCCTCACCGCATGCTGGGAAATGTTTCACCGCGAATCCGACGACTCTTTGGATAGATTGTTGGGAGCTAACTAGTTGGATGCATCAGTTAGGTTAAGATAGATAGAAAAGGGGGAATACTGACGCGTTAAGTCGTCTAAGCAAAGCCAGAAATTGCATTCGCACTTCGAATGGGTCCATCGTCGTAGTGTTTTTGCCAGGAGGTGCGATTTGGCGCTGTTTTCGTTCTGTGACTTGCCGCTATTTCCTGGCACGTGCAGTGAGTAGCAATGCCACCATTCTTGCCACCAAAGGTTGTGATATCGGGTATTAAAGAGAAGATTGACTCGCTCACCGTTCAAGGCAAGCAAACCTTGGAATCAATACGTGAACTTTGCTGACATTATTATAGCCGACAGGTTGTATCTTGGAAGTGCAACAGGGAACTTGCACATATATAGCCTCAATGAAGCTATAGGTGCGTTAACCACGCATTCTTTCCTTCTGGTAATGACGTCCTCTGTTCAGATGACACCGATAATTCAGTACAATTGGTGGAGGTTAAGAAGAGCCTTGTGAGAAAGTCAATCGAACAGCTTGGGTTCATCAAAGAGGTCAACTCCGTCGTCGTTCTATCAGGTGCGTTCTCCCATTACTAGCGTGCATATTATTTCAACAGGTCGGCTAGAGTCCACCGTAACGCTCTTCCCACTCCCAACGCTATCACCACCCACCCCACTGGTTAAAGCCAAGGCTGCATTCTCCTTCGGCATTCATTCCTCCGTTCAGTACCTCTATCCGAATGGGAAATCCGACAAGACTCCAGAAGTCGATTTCAACAATCCCAACAACAACCCCAAGCCCATTCCCACAATAGTCACCCAGCTCGTCGTGGGTTGTCGAAGGAAAGTCGTCATCTATTCTTGGAAAGACGGGGAGCCTCAGGAAGCCAAGGTCGGTGTCTTTTTTGTACTCGTTAAACTTGCATTTTTCTCAACTCTCACACTCCAGGAAGTGTCTCTACCACACTCTGCTCGTGTCATTACGTTCTTGAACGCAGATACGGCTTGTTTTGCGTATTCTCCAACGGAGTATGCCATTTTTTCAATATCGACAATGTCTGCGGTCGATGTTGTCACTCCTCTCCCCGTAACATCCTCAAAGGGTACTTTGACGGGTCTGACTGGTTATATGACCCTTGGCCTTGGAGCAAAGGTAAAGCCTGCTGTCGTTCAAGCTCGTGATTCAGAAGCACTTATTACTAAAGACAGTATGTTTTCTTACTTTGTTTATATGTCTTCCACTTTCTCATCTAAAACAGCCGATGGGTATTTTATCGGACCAGACGCAAAGGTCTCGCGGCCTTCGGTAATTGAATGGCCAGCTCCTCCAGAAGAGTTGGGTTAGCCTTCTACGAAAACGTATCTTCTGTCATTCATTAACGTGTCCCTTCAATAGCCATTGTCAGCCCTTACATATTCTCCGTACTTCCACCCGGAACAGTCCCAATATCCCCAGCTGAAGCCTCTCCACCCATTGGCACCACCCAAATCCAATCACCCTTTATACCATCCGCCGTCGTCCAGATCCGCTCCTCTCTCTCCCTTCAAATCTGTCAAACCCTGCCGTTCCCTTTCTCAAGCGCCACAACACCCAGCTCCTCGGCTGTCCAACCCCCTCTGAACGCTGCAATACGTTTAATGACGGCGTCTTCCTCTGCTAAATTCCCTCTTCTATTGATGACGACGCCTACGGATCGTACGGCGGCCGCTGCTGAGGGCAGTTCTATATGGCAGTTCAGCATGAAGTCTTGGTCAGAGCAGATCGACGAGTTGGTGCTTGCGGGGAAATACTCTGATGCACTGGCGCTTGTTGATACGATTGATGAGATTTTGCTTCCAGATAAGGTGGATGAACATAGCCCTTTTTTGTCCCCAGATTTCTGACATGGAACGATTCTCGTAGGATCAAAGACGAATAAAGATCCGCGCTTTGAATGCCGTTGCTCAATTCCGCGACTCCAAATTTGATGCTGCCATCGACACTTTCATCGAGCTGGATTTCAACCCAGCCAAAGTCGTTGCTCTATACCCTGACGCCGTTGCAGGCCGACTGTCCGTCCCTCAAGACGGTTGGATCCCATTATATGGAGGACCTACTCCCGTCGAGCCCGACGACTCTCAAGACTCAATTAAAGTGGATGAGATTGAGAAGGAGAAGCCAGGACATGAGAAAGCAGCCACTGATTTGCTGGATACTATAAGCAGCGGTACCGGTTCTATTGGGGGCCGATTACGAAAGACTGGGTTGGGGATGTTTATGCCGTCTACAGCTAAAGACGATGATACCGCGTCCGTTTTTAGTAAACGGAAATTCGTTCTTTACGGTGAGCTTTCCCCCCCAGGTGATATCATAACTCTTTTTCATGCTTTGACACGAATAGACGATCTCCACCGATCAGTAGAAACACTTGTACGATACCTAGCCGATCGTCGACCGAAGCTCAAAGCTGCCTTGGAAGTAGTCAATATCACACCTCAGACCCAAGCGGAGAAATACCCACCACTCTCAACTACCACAGTCGAAGACCTGTTCACCCTCCCTAACGCGCCTTTGTCTGCTCTCACTCCTCAACAGCTCCTCCGGTTCGCGCAGATCGTGGACACGGCGCTGTACAAGTCGTATTTGATCATTCGACCGACTTTGCTGAGCTCTTTGTGCCGTATTGCGAATTGGTGTGAGGTTTCTGAGGTTGAGGAGGATTTGAGGGCACGTCAGGTTTGTCCTCATTGCGATCTCGCGGATTTAGTTGGACGTTGACTTCATCTCTAGAAATATGCGGAACTTAGGGACCTTTATAATGGGAAAGGCATGCATGCAAAGGCGTTGGGTCTCTTGCGAGAGTAAGTTATCAACCACGCTCTTTGTTCCCGATCTCTCTCTTAGGTAAGGGACGCAGATTGAGTGAAAAGGAGACAGACATGGAAGACAAGCTGGAGCCCTCTATCACGTACTTGCAGAAGCTGGGCCCTGAACATATTAAGCAAATTTTTGAGTCATCAAGATGGGTTTTCAGCATGGACAAGAATCTCGCTTTCAAGGTATGCATTCGACTTCTGTCCACTCTAAAGATATTTTTAACTTGGCCTAGATATTTACGTCGGAAGACGTGGAACTTCCACGACAATCCGTTACAGATTACCTGGAGAAGATTGACCCGAAATTGTCGGCCCAATACCTTGAATATATCATTGCAGACAAACAAGAAGATAACCCTGCGTTCCACGATCGGTTAGCGGAGCTTTACTTCAGCATGACGGTTACTGCGGGGAAGAGAGGTGACGAGAGTAAGTCTTGTGTCGACTTCTGACCACTGATCTGACCTTTTCATTTAGAAACACGAGGAGAGGCGTACGCAAAGCTACTCAACTTCGTGGATACAAACAGTCGATTTGGTGTTGATAGGCTGTATGGTTTGCTCTCGTCTACAGGTAACACCCTTTCTGGCCTGGCCTATTAAAACTGAGTCTTCTGTTCAGATCTCTATGAAGCAAGAGCCATCCTTCTTGGGCGACTGGGGCGGCATGACCAAGCTCTTGAGCTGTATGTCTACCGTTTACACGATTACTTGAAAGCGGAACAGTGAGTCCATCGACCCGTCTTCCTTAACCGTTACTCAAACCAGCCACAAGGTATTGTAAACGTGTTTATCAACCCGGCACAGAATCAAGCAATGTATTCCTCACATTGTGCCGGATATATCTGCGACCAACCGTCGAAACGTCAACAGATTTGTTGCAGCCCGCTCTCGACCTCATCAGTCGACACAATCCCCGGCTCGACGCCGTAGAGACGTTACAACTGTTGCCTCCTCTGGTTACGACCCAGGACGTTAAAGCATTCTTAATAGAATCGCTTCGTGCGCCAATATTCGATACCAAGGTTGTTAGCCAGATCAGCAAGGCGAGGAAAGATCAGATTTCGAGGAAGCTGATGGTGTTGCAGAGCAAGAGGGTCAAGGTGACTGATAGTCGGATGTGGGTTGGGAGAGTACAAAACATTATTTTCCGTGCTGATGTATATCGTCACAGCTGCCCACAATGTCACAAGCGAATAGGGAATAGTGTTATTGCCGTTCATGCCCCTCGGTATGTTTTCAATCAAGGCAGTCCGCGAAGTAATTCTTACCTTCTTTTTAGTGGCGAAGTAACTCATTATCAGTGTCGAGAGTTGTTTTCGCGGCATTTGCAGGAACACCGATGGTGACTGGTGTGATGAAGATCGAGAACATCACCCTCCCATTCTCTGCATATGGTATCATGTATATGATGACAGTCTATGCTAATACTTTTGTAAATGCAGTGAAGAGACATTACAGCGCTATTCCACATTGTGTCAGATTTAAGTCGTGCTGGTCACATGATAGAACTGAGGTTCTGTATATCCTCCGAGTCGTCACCTACCTTCAAACTTCAAATGCGACATGGCTTCTACGAGTGATGCGCCTTCGCGTACAATTCTTCAAGAACTTAATGACCTCTTCTCTTGGAACCCCCCCCTTCTATATTTTGATCCTCAGAAAACAAAATCGACTGCATCTCGCCAACCCACATATTTCGACAAACATTTGTCTGATGATCTCATACTTAAGCGGGTGGTACACGTTCCATCCCTAGTACGGAATCTAGCAGAAATTGTGGATTTAGCGCTTGAAAAAGCAAAACCTTCCCTTCCACCTTCCACTAAGCATTTCATAACGGCCGAACAAAGAGATGATATCGTAGGCCGCCGGGGCACTCAAGTACGCAGCGAGAAAGGAGTTGCTACCTTTTTCGAAAGAACTACCGCTGAATTCTGCCCGCCCGTGGCTTCAACGCTACTTCTACATCCTGGTGCTGTGCCACCATGGCAGTCTCTCATCCAATACACCTCGGACGTTTCCTCTTCGGGTTACGCAATTAATGATGGCGAACACGCTTTTATACCACAATCACTCGAAACTATCGCTGGAAGGAATCGAGAAAAGATATTAGAGGACATGGGCGTTGACACTCGCAATATCATCCAAAAGATGCGGGAATCCAGAACACCATTAACAACTTTCGAGTTAAAGGGTCTGACTGTAGGACGTGCCAAGGTAATGCACGGGATTACTGGAATGAGCGAGTTTTCTTGGGAATGTTGCGAATTCAACCCATGCGAAGAAGCTAATCACAAGAGGGGAAGGAATCAAGCTGCGCAGATTGTTCGTGGACTCGATGCATCGAGACCCCCGTGGAATTTTTTGGTATGTTCCTACACCTTGTATTCAACATTCTGTTCATCGTATCGTTTAAAGGATTCACGATCAACTACACAGGCAGGTGACGCACCTCCCCTAGCAACGGCTCTTGCTATGGAACAGGGCGAAGTTAGTGGACATACAGGTGCAGGTCCCTCGACAATGTCTCCAATGGCGACTCGACAAAGTACTGCAGTTGTAACAGCAGGTCCTTCGATAGCAGCACCATCATCCGCATTGCCATCCCATCGCACCGAAAAACGAAAGGGACCTACCCCCGCGAAATCCAAGGCTCCAAAAAGTTCCCATTCAAGTCAAACCTTGCGAGCAACACGATCAGCTACAAAGGCGGGTGTTGCATCCCTAGCCACAACTCCCGTTGAGGAACCACGCCGTATGAAGACTATTGGCATGAAGGGCAAATCTAGTGTGCGTACAGGTGCAGGTCCCTCGACGATGTCTCCACCATCCACAATCGTGCCTCTTTCGAGCGAAGAGCCCACTTCCGTGAAGGCCAAGGGCAAAAAGCGTCAAAGATTTGATGACGTTAACGACAATGATGACGGCGACTCAGCGTACAAGGATCCTGGCAACCTTCCCTACGAGGTTCCCACCGACCTTCCCTACGAGGTTCCCACCAACAAGGATCCCATAGCCAGTGACGCAACGGCACTCTCCTATCTCCAACAGGTAACAGTATAACATGTCCACTAAAATAACGTTGATATAAATTTGCGCAGACTTGGGCACAAGCTGCAAAAGCTAACACATCAGTTCTCGTGCTTCACTCTGGTAATCACGAAGTTATTGGCATACGTCACCGAGGTTCGCAGACACTGTACGTATCAGACGTTGTAATGCCTGACCGATGTGTTGATCCTGGATATGGGAAAATTCATGTTGGCATCATTATTGCTGCTGTCCGAGATGCAATGGATCGCATGGAACAGGATGAGAAACGAGGCAACGATGGTAGCCAGGGTGGAGGTGGTAGTGGAGTAGGTGGTCCCGAAGCAGGCAGCTCTAGTGGAGGTTATGAAGGTGGTGGTGGAACAGGTGGTAGTGGAACCGGTGGTGGTGGAGCAGGGGGTGGTGGAGCAGGGGGTGGTGGAGCAGGGGGTGGTGGAGCAGGGGGTGGTGGAGCAGGGGGTGGTGGAGCAGGTGGTTTTGGAGCAGGCAGTTCTGGAGCAGGTGGCCTTGAACACAGCAGGGATGGTGGTATTGAGGGCAAAGCTGCTGAAAGACTGGCAATTGAAGTATGTATCTTTGCTTTGACAATATCAACCTTCCAATGATGTCGACAACCACCAGGAAATGGTATATGTCTCCAGCAACTCTGATTTTATACACATGTATCTCCGGTATGGAGTGTATGACTCTCCTATCCCTGCGTCATTCATCCGCTCCTTGCCCTTGAATATACCGCCAAACAATCCCCCATTTTCTCCACGCCGCTGCACAGATGGAGGTCAATGCATGACCATTGTCATCACTTCAGAAATTGGGCAAGGTGTAACTGGCATAGCTCTTCGTGGCACTCTCAAGCCAAAAAACATGGAAGGAGCTGGATCGTTGGATGTCGTCGTGAAGCTTGCATTTGATGCCGAACAGCGGGATTCCCTTAAGAGTGAATACGAATTCTATCGCCATCTGAAGTTGAAAGGTGTTAATCGAGGCATCACACCAACCATCGGTTTCTTTGATGACATTGAAGGTTCTGCATGTGCAATTGTTATGCTTTATGCAGGCGTTCCGATCTCTACACTGGATCCAGGATGTATGCTGACAACTTCTGACTAGTAAGTTTTCTGACTTTATCGAGACTTGTTCTTCCAATACTGAGCGTCTACTTTTGATTAGTGATTCAGCTATGTCAACACTGGAGTCCATCCATCACGCAGGTATTATCCACAATGATATTCGTCCCGTGAACATCCTCATTGGTGACTCCGGAGTTACAATCATTGACTTCGGGCATGCAAAGCGGTGCAACAATGAAAAGGCTAAGGATGCAGAACGCAAAATCTTTCAATCTATTCTTCGAGGCTCGGCAGTTCAGAATCAGTAGAGAACAATGTCATGGTTTTTTTGTTCTATGGTTCGTTGTTCGTCATGAGATTACAACCCATTTTGCCAACATTTTGCCCTTTGTTACTTGCTTGTTTCCACTTGCCATTGCTATAAGCCTCATCAGTTGACACATTCCCCAATTCAACACCCTAGAGACGTTACAAAAGTTGCCCCCAGCACAGTAAAGCGTGCTTAATTGAGTTACTCTGTGCACTAATATTTCATACCAAGCAACATCGATGGTAACTGGTGTGATAAAAGAGCTCAGCTGCTCGGGAACATCAGCCTCCCATTCTCTGCATATGGTAATGTACATGATGATCGACAGTATGCTACTTTTGTAAATACAATAAAGGTACACTAATGTCACAATCTAATAGTTCAGTTCATTGTTCTGAGCATCGTTATAGGTATGCTCTTCTCTTGATGCCACGAACGACCTCCTTGACTACCCTCAGCCAACCAACAACTTTCTCAACCTCATCCCACGCCCCAGACG
>Ga0307507_10011374_pt1 | contig 11236 bp, 12 predicted proteins | sample 7_EM_MG_FD_207223 | JGI IMG/M metagenome (GOLD analysis project Ga0307507, IMG submission 207223) | Populus trichocarpa ectomycorrhiza microbial communities from riparian zone in the Pacific Northwest, United States - 7_EM | ecosystem: Host-associated > Plants > Roots > Unclassified | place...
GGATGCGGTTCGCGACCGCCTGGGGCGCTTCGGGTTCGCCTTCGAGGAGGATCGCGAACTCGTCGCCGCCGAGACGGGCCACCGTGTCCGTGGGACGTACGCAGCTCAGCAGCCGTTGCCCCACGGCGTGCAGGAGCCGGTCGCCGCCGGCGTGGCCGAAGCGGTCGTTCACGTCCTTGAAGTCGTCCAGGTCGACGAAGATCAGCACCAGCGGGTGCCTGCTCGGGTCGCCGACCGCCAGGTTGATCCGGTCGGCGAACAGCGCCCGGTTCGCCAGCTCCGTCAACGGGTCGTGGAACGCCTGGTACGCCAGCTGTTGCTGCCCCTCGTACACGCGCCGCAGCAGCAACCGGTTGTCCAACACGGACAGCAGCTGCCGGACGAGCACCAGGAAGATCACCAGCAGTCCCAGGTACACCACCACGTTGTCCGGGCCCTCACCGAACACCAGTTGGCCAGAAACCAACAACACCACGGACATCACGGGCACGTACGGCAACACGGTCTGCCACGTGTCGACCGTGCCGGCCTCGCTGTCGTCGTCCCGGCGCCGGCCGGGCGCGGCGAGCAACGCGTACGCGATCAACAACGGTCCGATCACGAACCCGGCGTCCGCCCAGGGCTTCATGCTCTGCGCGCCGATGCTGACCAGGTACGCGAAGATGCTGTCCGAACAGGCCAGCGCGACGATCCCGGCGGCGAGCAGCAGCAGGCTGGGCCGGTTCGGCCGGTCCACCCGGTCGAACAGCACGAGCAGCACCGCCACGACGACCACGACCAGGTCCGACAGCGGGTACGCGATGGCCACGGCCCACGCGAGCGCATCCGGGGCGACGGTCTGGACCACGGGCCCGAGCGCGGCCGTCCACACCAGAATGAACAACGACGCCGTGACGATCAGGGCGTCGAGGACGACGGCCGCGCCGAAGTGGGCCGTCCACTGGCCGCGCAGCCGGCGCGGGGACCTGTCCTTGCCGAGGACGAACAGCGCGGGCAGGGCGAAGACCGGGAACGCCAGGTAGCCGACGTCCGCAAGGGACGGTGACGGCAGGCCCTCGTTGTTGGCGATCTGGTACCACGACCACACCACCTGACCGAATGACCAGCCGAGCATGCCGATCGCGACCAGCAGCCGCCACCAGCGCCGCGCGCCGGTCATCCGACGGGCCACCAGCCAGCCGCCGACCACCGCGGTCAGGCCCGTGGTCAACTGCATACCGTCGTCCACCCACAGGGCGAGCCGGTCGCCCCAGAACGCGAAGCCGTTCACCACCACCAGCGCGGCCAAGCCGACGACCAACAGGGTGGCCACCTGGTACCGCCGAACTGTCATGGCACCTCACGGTCACGAAATGCCGGTCGGACTGACGCACGTTACCCCACGCGCACGCCATCCGCCGCACCCACCAATCAGCCAACCGGGGTGTTTCCCAACAGGTGGCGAGAACGTGCCCACCCGTGTCGGCCGGTTCGTGATAAACGCACCCAGGACAACGTTATCTCGGCTTTCCACAGTGGAATGGAAGTGGAACGGTTCAACCTACGTTCTGGTCGGTTGGGCGGACGATTCCGGTGACCGCCTGGAGTCCCTCGACGATCTCCGCGGCGGACAGCGAGTCGTCGGGGTCGATCAGCCACTGGGCCATCACACCCAGGAGCAGGGCGTGGTGGACCGAGCCGTGGACCCGTCGGCGGCGGTCGTCGGTGGGCGGGTCGGGCTGGAAGATCTGCGTGAGTTCACGGCGGCCCTCGCGGAGGGCCTCGACCAGGAACCGGCCCTCGTCCGGCAGTGACTTCAGGTCGAGCATCACCCGCAGCTGGGCCGTCCACATGTCCCGGTGGGTACGGAACGAGTCGATCACCCGCGCCCACGTGGCCTCGAACCGTTCCGCCAGCGGCAGGTCGGGGTCCAGGTCGGCGGCGAGCACCCGTTCCATCTCGTCGCCCCACTCCTTCGCCGCCTCCACCAGGGCGACGTTGAGCAGGTTGTCCTTGCCGCCGAAGTGGTAGCCGATGGCCGCGAGGCTGGTGCCGGCGGCGTTGGCGATGTCGCGCGCGCTCGTGGCCCGGTAGCCCTTCTCGTTGAGGCAGCGCTTCGCTCCGGCCAGCAGGTCTTCCCGGTTTCCCATGGGCCCGATGGTAGCACGACACGTCTTACACGATTCGTCCTAGACAGATCGTCTGAGACGGCGCTACAGTTACCCCACACCGACAGAGGGAGCCCGAAATGAACGTCCTGATCAGCGGCGCCGGCATCGCCGGCCTCACCACCGCCTACTGGCTGCACGAGCGTGGCCTGAACCCGACCGTTGTCGAGCGGGCCGACGACATCCGCGACGGCGGTTACAAGGTGGACATCCGCGGCACGGCCGTCGAGGTGATCCGCCGGATGGGTCTGCTCGACGAGGTCCGGGAGTTACGCACCGAGGTCCGCGAGGCCACGTTCGTCGACAAGGACGGCGCCACGGTCGCGACGATGGACGCGGACCTGTTCGGCGGCCGGCACGACGAGGACGTGGAGATCCTGCGCGGCGACCTGGCCCAGTTGCTGTACGAGCGGTTGCGCGGCAAGGTCGAGTTCGTCTTCGGTGACTCCATTGTGGACATTTCGGACGACGGATCCGGTGTGCGCGTGGCGTTCGAGCACGGCACCGAGCGTCGGTTCGACTACGTCGTCGGCGCGGACGGACTACGGTCGACAACCCGGCGGCTGGTGTTCGGCGACGGCAACGTCCGCGAACTCGGTTACTACGTCTCCATCTTCGACGTCCCCAACCACCTCGGCCTGGACCGCGCCGAACGCACGTACGTGGAGCCCGGCCGTACCGCGTTGATGTACAGCACCCGCGGCGACACCAAGGCGAAGGCGATGTTCATGTTCGCCTCGGAGCCCCTCGACTACTCCCGACGGGACGCCGCCGAACAGCGGGCGATCCTGGCGCGGGCGTTCGCCGGCGCAGGGTGGGAGGTGCCGACGCTGATCGCCGCCGCGCAGGACGCGGACGGCTTCTACTTCGACTCGTTGAGCCTGGTCGAGCTGGACCGGTGGTCACGGGGACGGGTCGTGCTCACCGGGGACGCGGCGTACTGCGCGTCGCCCGCGTCCGGTCAGGGCACTTCGCTCGCGTTGGTGGGCGCGTACGTGCTGGCCAACGAGATGGCCGAGGGCGGGTTCGACCGGTACGAGACGCTGATGCGTGATTTTGTGGCGGCGAACCAGAAGTTGGGGCCGGAGAACGTACGCGGCATGGTGATCGCGAAGAAGTGGCAGATCCGCGCCCAGCTCACGGTGCTGCGGCTGCTGCCCAAGCTGCCCGGCAAGGAGAAGATGGCCGGCCGGATCGCGGACAAGATCCACCGCGCGGCGACCGCGATCACGTTGAAGGACTACGCGTAGCCCGTTTGTCCGGCAGGTCCGCGACCCGGGTGGCGAGTTCGCCGAGCAGGCGGAGCTCGTCGGGGTCGAGGTGGTCCAGGAAGCGGCCCCGGACCGAGTCGAGATGTTGCGGCGCGGCGCGTTCCAGTACCGCGAAGCCGTCGTCGGTGAGTTTCAGCAGGCAGCCGCGCGCGTCCGTGGGGTCCGGTTCGCGTTCGATGAGGCCACGTTCCTGCATCCGGGTCGTGTGGTGGGACAGGCGGCTGCGGGACCACTCCATCTTCGCGGCCAGGTCCTTCAGCGCCCAGCGGCGGTCGGGTTTTTCCGACAGGGTGCCGAGCACCTCGTAGTCGGTCATGGACAGGCCCGTGTCGGCGGCGAGGTCACGGGCCAGGCGGGCCGGGAGCGTGGTGAGCAACCGCCGGAACGCCCGCCACGCCTGCTCCTCGTCCTCGCTCAGCCACCTTGTCATTTTTTGACTTTAGCACTTCGTTGACATGTACATGAAGTTCCTGCACACTCGTTGACATGTCACAGAACTTGATGGTCATCGTCGCGAGCACCCGACCCGGGCGGCTGGGTCCGGCCATCACCTCCTGGTTCGTCGACGCCACCCACAACCAGGCCCGTGACCTGGGGGTCACCATCGACGTGGCCGACCTGGCCGAGATCAACCTGCCCCTCCTCGACGAACCCGAACACCCCGCGTCAGGCAACTACGTGCACCAACACACGCGGGACTGGAGCCGCCGAGTGGCGGCAGCGGACGCCTTCCTGGTCGTCACGCCCGAATACAACTTCGGCATGCCCGCCACCCTGAAAAACGCGCTCGACTACCTCCACGCGGAATGGGCGTGGAAACCAGTCGGCTTCATCAGCTACGGCAACACCTCCGCCGGAACCCGAGCGGTCCAGATGGCCAAGCAGGTCGTCACCACCCTGCGCATGGTCCCCATCGGCGCCACCGTCGCCCTGCGCCTGTCCGAGCATCTCGACGGCGGCGCGGTACGCCCCGATCCGAGTCTCGCGACCGGTGCTCAGGCTGTGCTCACGGAGTTGGCTCGGGTGGCCGTCGCTCTGCGCCCCTTGCGTTTCCCCGGCGATGTGGAGGTGCCGGTCGCGGGCGGTTCGGTGGCTCCGGTTCGTGCCGACGACCTGGCGGAGTTGTTGGTTCTGCAGCGGGCTTCGTGGGTTCAGGAGGCGATCGCCAACAACACTCTTGCCGTTCCGCCGCTGCACGAGACGTTCGAGGACGTGGCCTCGTGGGCTTCGACGTGGCAGGTGTGGGTGGTTCGACAATACGGGCGACTGATCGGGGCTGTGCGGGCGCGTGCCGAGGGGGCCGTGTGGGACATCGGCCGGCTGATGGTCGCGCCGGACCACGCCGGACGTGGCCTGGGGCGGTGGTTGCTGGCATATGCGGAGCAGCAGGCGCCGCCGGAGATCACCACGTTCTCGCTGTCCACCGGCCACCACAGCGTCCGCAACATCGCGATCTACCAACACGCCGGCTACGACCTGGTGGAGCGGGACGACGAGGCCGGCGTTGTCCACCTCACCAAGTTCCTGGTCACGGTCTGACAGGCGAGGATGCCAAGATCATCCACTCGATGAGGCTGTCCGGCGGGTGCTGGTAGCTTGCTCGCCGTGTATGAGCCTGTGGACATCACCGACTCGGAGTACCAGCGTCACCTCACCAGAGGTGACGCGGCGACGGCTCGACTCTGGATCGAGCGCTCCGCCCTGCCCGAGGAGGACAAGGCGGGTCTGCTGCGGTTCGTCGCGAGGTTCCCGTCGCTGACGTTCGTCAAGGAGGACCCGGCGCTACTGGACCGGTACGCCGAGGTCGACCGGGTGACCTTGCCGCAGTGGTTCCGCGACGTACGCTCGATCCTCGCGTTCGTCGAACCGCATGTGCTGGTACGTGTTGATGACTTCGAGTGGTACTTCTCGCCGCGTGCCGATGGTGTGGAAGAAATCTGGTACGACCTCCGCCCAGGGTGCGGCGGCGGTGAGGAGCGTGCCCTCCTCACCGGTGACGGCGGGATCTACCCGATCGGCAACGACTGGGACCATGGCGAGACCCACCTGGGCATCGACCTGGAGAATCCCCTGGATCGGCGGATCTTCGACTTCCACGGCGAAGACCTGCTCGACGACAAGCTCGACGGTCGACCCGTGCGCGGCTCGCTCTTCCCGGTCTTCGGCTCCTACGCGCGACTGCTCGCACACGTCGTGGCGGTTCGGCCGCTCCCGGGCGGCTGAAAGGCCGGCTCAGCCCTTGTTCTGGGTGCGTAGCCAGGTGGTGGCCCTGGTTGGGGAGGCTCGGGAGAGCCAGGCGTCCTGGACGATTTCGGTGAGTTCGCGGAGGCTCAGGTTGTTGAGGTGGGTGGCGCGGATCAGGACTGAGGGGTGGCCGTTGAAGTGCGTGGTGGTGAAGAAGGGGGATTGTGGGTCCTGGACCAGGGCTTCTTTGTCCGCGTCCGTCGGGACCCAGAACATGATCACGTCTGGGTAGCGGTCGCCGGTGTCGGGGTCGAAGGCGTCGGGACGGGGCGTGCGGAAGAAGACGAAGGACTTGCCGCCGACCTGGTAGACCGGGTTTTCCGCGGAGCCGTGGACGACCTTGACGTGGGGCATCGCCAGCGCGAGTTCGTGGACGTCGTCGACACGCGCCCGGCGTGATCCAGCGGGCATGTGAGCAGACTAGTGCCTGGTGGACGGGCCGCTAGTTGTTGTCGGGCGCGCCTGGGGTACCGGCTGTCAGGTCGTCGACGATCCCGTAGTCACGGGCCTCGGGAGCGGTGAACGCACGGCCGCGAAGCAGGTCACGTTCGATGGTCGCGGGGTCCTGGCCGGTGTGCGATGCCATCAGGCGGACCATTTCCGCGTGCCAGCCCTGGAACAACGAGGGCCGGCCTTCGACGACCGGCGAACGCATCACGATCCGGGCCGTGGGGAGGGCGTGGCGTTTCCCGGGGGTTCCCGCTGTCAGCAGGAACTGGGCGACCGACGAGACCAGGCCGGTCGCCCAGGTGGAGATGTCGGCCGGGATCATGCTCATGGTGTCGTAGATCGCCAGCCCGGCGGACAGTGAACCGCCGGGTGAGCTGATGTACAGCCGGATTTCCTCGGCCGGGGCTTCGGTGGCCAGCAGCACGAGCTGCGAGACCACCGTGCTGGCGACGGCGGCGTTCACCTCCGCGCCCAGCACGACGATCCGCTCGTCCAGCATCCGGCCGAAGACCGGGTCCGAATACCCGGACGACGACACGCTACTTCTTGCTGCCGCCACCGATCTGGCGGTCGGAGGTGAGCACGTGGTCGATGATCCCGTACTCCTTGGCCTCCACCGGGGTGAACCATCGGTCACGCTCACCGTCGGCGATGATCCGCTCGATGGTCTGCCCGGTCCGCTCCGCCGTGATCGCGGCGATCTCGCGCTTCCACTTGCCGAACAGCTCGGCCTGGATCGCGATGTCCGACGCGGTACCGCTGATGCCCGACGACGGCTGGTGCATCATCACGCGGGTGTGCGGCAGCGCGTAGCGCTTGCCGGGGCTGCCCGCGCACAGCAGGAACTGGCCCATCGACGCGGCCATGCCCATCGCGACCGTGATGATGTCCGGCTGCACCAGCTGCATCGTGTCGTAGATGGCGAAGCCGGACGGCACCGAGCCGCCGGGCGAGTTGATGTAGAAGGTGATGTCCTCGTTCGGGTTCTCCGCGTCCAGCAGCAGCAGCTGGCCGGTGATGCGGTTGGCGGTGTCGTCGTTCACCTCGGAGCCCAGGACCACGATGCGCGCGGCGAGCAGCCGCTCCTGCACGGATTCGGTGAGCGCGAGGCCGGCGGTTCCGCTGCGCATGTGAGGCATCCTAAAGGTGTGGTCGCCGTCACTCTGAGTCATCTTTACCTGCTCACTCTCTCGACACGTGATCCATCCAGCCGGCCAGGCGACCACCCGCGGTGATCTCCGGCCCGCATTCAGCCATGCTAACCAAGGCCGGGGGCCGGACGCGGGTCGCCCCAGCCGCGTTCGCTATCGGCAGACAGACTGGTTTTCGCTGATCAGCGGCAGCAGTTCGGCCAGGTCAGCCACATGTTCGTGATCGTCGGGCCGTGGACAGAAGCCGTACGGGTCCATGTGCACGGGTCGTAACCCCGCCGACCGGGCCGAAACCACGTCCAGGCAGCCCGTGTCCCCCACGTACATGATCTTCTCAGCGCCCGGCAGCTCGGCCAGGGCGAACCGGAAGATCGCCGGGTCGGGTTTGGCCACCCCGACCACGGTCGAGTCGACAACCACCCGGACCGGGGCGTGCGGCCTGGGCCCGACCTGGCACAGCCCGGAGCGGACGAGCAGCTCGGCCATGTTCCCGCCGGCGTTGGACACGATCCCGACCGGCACACCCGTCCCGACCAGCCGGCGCAGCCCACGCGCGGACCCCGGCACGACCCGCGCCCAGTTGTGCGCGAGGTAGATCGGCGCCAGCGTGGCCACGACCTCGTCGACCTGGTCAGGCGAGACCCCGCAGTACGTGACGTAGCTGGTCAGGTACCGGAACCGGTCGAAATGGCCGACGGCGTCGTTGTCGGCGACCGCCCGGTAGTGCGCCCGGTCCATCTGGGCCGTGGTCGGGTCCAGGCCGGCCGGCAGCCCGCGCCGCATGGCCCCCGGGTCGGGCAACAGCAGCACACCGCCGACATCGAGAAGCACCGCGTCAGTCATACGTTCCACGATACGGTCGGCACGTGACCCTGGTTTCCGTTGTCAGCCAGCACAATCCGGACACGGCGTTGTTCACCACGTTCGGCCGCCGGGATGGCCGTTGTGGACGTGCGGCCGTACCGGGCTAGGGAGTGAAGACCGGCGCGACCCAGTAGTTGGCCTCGTGCCAGGTTTCGGTCGGGAACCCGCCGTCGCCGTAGTGGTAGACACCGGCGTTCGCGGGCGCGGTGAACGGTTGGGAGATCAGGGTTCCGGTGAAGTAGTGCTCGCTCTGGGCGTAGCCGCCGGCGGGCGTGTGGTACGAGACGACGTACTCGGTGTCGGCGGTGACGGGCCGGGGGTTCTGGAGCGTGACCTGTTGGAAGTAGGTGGCGCCGGGCGCGGGTTGACTGGCGAGGAGGGTGCCGTCGGCGGACCAGACGTGGACGTCGATGGGCCCGGTGTAGTCGCCGCGGATGAGCGTGGCGCCGGTGATGGTGCCCGGGCGGTCGAACCGAACGCGGATGCCCACCTCCACCGGCTCACTGTCGTTCTCGTGGCCGACGGTGAACCCCACCGGCCACGGCAGGTGCAGCGCGCACTCGCACGCGACCGGCCCGACCGTGCCGGGTCCGCCGACGTTGACGGTGACGGGAGGCGCCGCGTCGCCGGGAGCGCCGGCGATGATCGCGCGGGCGGTCAGGGTGACGGGGCCCGGCGCGGTGGGGGTGAAGACGTACGACCAGTACTCGCCGCCCAGGGTGACCGGCTCCCAGGTCGCGGCTCCGTCGAGGGAGATCTGGACGTCCTGGACGCCGCCGGACTCGCCGTTGATGGCGTCGCCCATCACGAGGACGGGCTCCCCCACGGCGACTCCGGCGCCGGAGGTGGGGGTACGGATGAGGGCGACCGGATGGTAGGCGTGCGCGATACCGGCAGTCATAGGGACGAGAAGCAGGACAGCGACGAACAAACGGAGTAACCGTGACATACAAGGAAGTTCGTCGCCGTCCCACGACCCATTACTCGCGGGAAAAGCAATCCGGCATTGGGCTACGGCGTCTAGTACGAGAGGACGTACTCGGTGTTCGCCTCCACCGGCACCGGCGTGGAGAACCTGACAGATATCGAAAATGCTATCTACCCATACCGATCATGCTGAGAAAACGTCACTCGAACCAGCCGTGGTCCGGCCCGTAGAAGTAGCTGGCATTCGCGTAACCGCCGAACGCGGCGCCGACGCCGCGGGCCACCCGCGTGCCCGGGCCCTGGTTGTACTGGGCGAGGTCCGCGCCGCCGTTGCCGTCGACGTTGGCGGTGACGTCGAAGAACCCGAAGGCGTTGGTGTCCTGTTCTCGTATGGGTTCCGGCCGATGCGGCGAGCGCACGACGTGGTCGTCAGTGGCCTGCCCTGGGCGGCGTTCGGCGCGGGCCACCAAGGCGATCTGCTGTCCCCGGCGCTGTCCCCGGCGCTGTCGCCGTCGAGGGCTTTCGCCACCTTTGCGTACGTGCATGCCCGCTGGGCACTGCCGGCCGGGCGCCTGCTGCGGTCCCTGCGCGAGCGCTTCGACGAGATGGTGATCGGGCGCACGGTGCGGGCGAACCTTCCGCCCGCCCTGGTGTACCGCTGACCACTACCTCGCCGCCACGATCACCACGGCCCCGCCCGCCGCCCGGCTCGCGGGCTCCTTCATGCCGAAACCATCCTCACCACAATGACGCCGCCATCGTCAAGATCGACGAACGGTTAGCACGGGTCCGCGGCGCCCGCGGCCTGCGCATCGAGGTGCTCCCGGATGGGCAAGGTATGCCCCGACGAGAATGCCGGCTGCTTCTGTGCCGGCTGGCACGGTTCGTGGGCGGACGCCCGCGCGTTGGAGAGGTTCGGACCTGATCGTGCGGGCCGCCGCGCAGCTCTGCCAGCAGCATGCGGGCGTCGTGGTGATCGCGCAGGTCGTCCGCAACATGTTGTGGACGACCTGCGCGGCCGTGTCGATGCGACGGAGTCGCCAGAGGGTCGGCGCCAGGCTCAGCAGGGCTCGGGGGAATGGTCGATTGTCCAGTAGGTGTAGCCGATGGCGGATCCCGGTGGGACGTGGGTGCCGCCTGGCTGTGACTGGCTGGACACGTTGTTGAGGTTCTCGCAGGTCGGGTCGACCCGGGTATGGACAGCTCCGACGGTGAGGCCCGCGGCCCTGATCATGTTTTCCGCGGTGACCCGGTTCTGGCCGATGACGTCGGGTACGACCCGGTCCGGTGGTGGCGGGGGCGGCGTGAACTGGACCGTCACGCTGGCTCCGGTGGTATCGGCGGAGTTCAGCGTGATCGTCAATGTGCCGGCCAGGCTGGTCCAGGATTGGCCCACGAACATGTTCGGATGGAAGAGGTTGCCCGGACCGCCGAGGCTTTCTTCCCTATTCATGAACAGCAGGGCTGGCGACAGCGTCGACGGGTTCGTTTCTCGGTGGACCAGCAGGCCGCTGGTGTACCTATCGAAACCGATCGTCTGGCGGGCCTGGCCGTCGCGGTGATAGTCCAGCCAGAGATCTTCGGTGGTGCTGTCGATGAAGAGTAGGCGCAGCGTCTGGGTGACGCCTGGGGCAGGGGTGTCCTCGACCGGCGTCAGGAAGTACGTCTTCGGGGAATTGGCGGCGGACACGGTCGTCGTCCACGCCTGGTTCCAGCCCAGTGACGACTGCTGCGACGGGGTGTACTCGTCGGGTAGATCGGCTGCGAGCCCGCCCATTGCGCTCAATGCATCACCGTTCTCGACGGTGGTGCAGTTGGTGCTCAACGGCACCGGGAAGTTGGTGGGTGTTAAGCAGTGCTGTGAGGCTGCGTGGTGGAGGCCGAGGTGGTGTCCGAGCTCGTGGACGGCGGCCCGGGGGCTGCGGTCACCGTTGAGCCACACTCGTTTGCTCTGCTCGGGGTAGTCGCCCCAGCCGCTGGCGTCGCAGACCGTGACCCGACCGAAGTAGTAGATGACAGCGTTGAACTGGCTCAGGTTGAGGCCTGGTTCGCGGTTCTTCATCGCCTTGTCGGCGGTGTCGCCGATCTCTTGCAGCCATTGCGGAGAACACGCTGGCTGGGTGGTCTTCACGTTGACTGGACCCCGGCCGAGCGCGAAGAAGCCACCGAACGCGCCGTGCGA
>Ga0307507_10011375_pt1 | contig 11235 bp, 12 predicted proteins | sample 7_EM_MG_FD_207223 | JGI IMG/M metagenome (GOLD analysis project Ga0307507, IMG submission 207223) | Populus trichocarpa ectomycorrhiza microbial communities from riparian zone in the Pacific Northwest, United States - 7_EM | ecosystem: Host-associated > Plants > Roots > Unclassified | place...
GCTCACCACTCTTCCAAGAGTCTACTCATCCAGGAGTTGCGCCTGCCCTCTGTTCCACCCTAGGAACCACGCCTTACTTCTCCGTGAGTCTCTCGCTCTTAGTCTCAAGAGTCCAGGTAGCTCTCCATCTTTAACCATGGGGGCAGCCCATTAAAGGTTGATCCATATATGTCTTGATACTCTGAGTATTACAATGCCTTCACCGAGCTCACCACCTTGACAAGAGTCAACTTGTTCCCGGAACCTGCGCATGCCCTCTGCTCCTTCATAGCAGCCGCATCTTAATGCTCCACAAGTCACCCACTTATTGTCCAAGGAAAATGTCTTCTAGCTCATTAATCTTTAGCATGGGGGCAATATCCATGAAAGTCAATCCTGCATTTGTCTCCATACTCATCATAGCCACTTCGTTGGCTATACACCTGTCCACTCATATCTAGCCATCACATTGGCTTTGGGGCGTTCTGAACTGGGCTCATATCATGACCCACACACCTTCTCCTGAGGTGTCTCCGCTCGTCGTCATGCGGCGGTCTGAAATGGGGCTCCTCTAATGGCCCTCACACCTTCTCTAAGGTGTCTTCGCCCGTTGTCATGGGCGGTCTGAACTGGGGCTCCTATCACGACCCTCACACACCTTCCATCTAAGATGTCTTCACTTTTCATAGGTGGTCACAACCTCCTTCAGTTGAGATGTTTCAAAGTGGCTCCAAAATTCTCTACCACCATGTGGACTATGGGAGATCACTGCCACTGATTACATAGAAAGAGAAAGTTGCGGTATACTCCTCGCAATCCTCCACCTTGATTTCTATGTTTAGAACTTCTGCGCCTTTCTGCTTGACAGCTCCACCTACACCAACTCTCTTTAGTGTCTTCGCCTTTCATTATAGGCGGTTGCCTTGTATCACAGGCATTTGCACCCCCTCAATTAGGTGCTTCTACAACAGCTCTCTTTCCATCCTTACATGCATTGGAAAGGTCTTCGCCTGTTGTCTTCATCAAGAGCACAAAAGACTTTCTGTTGTACAACTTCTACATAGTCTCTGCTCTGAGCTTCATTTGGGAACTCTTCTTCTCCTTGTACCTGTTGTCTCATTACAGTACCTCCTACGGGTACTCCTGCACAATCTCCGTGTGCCCTCGTGCAATTTCTGTTCTCCAGATTTTTCCTTATTCCTTGCTTATGTTTGACAGCAGCTCATCCTGTCACAACACATGTCCAAGTCAAAATAGGGTGCCAATTTTTATCCCCTTGCTGTATTTCTCTTTTATTATCAGGGTCTTCATCAATTCTCCACTCGAGAAATCACAGTCACTGAATCTAACTTCTTTGGAGAAATCACCACTCCATAAACATACGAAACCCAACTGTTCCCTTGTGCCATCATCCTGCTAGTCTTCAACCGTTTCATTACAAACTGTTATATATACAAAAATAGTACCGTATGGATAATCCTTCCACTAAGCAAGTTCCTAGGAAAGATTGGAGGGGTCACACTGGTCCCGCTTAAAATCCAATCTCCTAGACAGAACTTCTTAGGCCATATCTATCCATCGTACTGTCTTTTCGTATATACCATTTGCTAGCTTTGTTGCGGCTTTCCTTTACAAGTGATCTGGAATATACTGGTTTAATACATGATTTCTCAATATCTGGCGAGACTACCAGTGCTTAGATTCGTCAAGATTGGTCTTCGTCAATTTTCACTCCACACCTCTAATTATCCACATGATCGGGTGTCCAGAGTGTCCCAATTTTGCCTTCTTTCAAGGCAACTAAAAAATTCCCCACTTAGCAGTTCAACACATGTAATTGGGTAAACATGTGAGCCTTCTTCTTCTTCATCACAATCGACCACCATAATGACTTTCAGATGCCTCCTAATCGGGCAATCTTTCTTAATAATTCACCATCACCACTTTTAGTCTCACATCTCAACGATCGGACCGTACCATTGCATGTAGAACGATCAAATTAGCTAGAAACAAGTCTGAAATCGTCAAAATCGCATTTTAGACGGCTAAGATTTGATCAAAAACAATTCTGGCCTGATGAACGGCCCAGATTCAATCTCAGATCCGGTTGCACGTAGACTCCGCTACACAGAATCGTATCCCTCGGCTCGCGGCTCGGCTCCAACACAGCTCGGCTCAACTCGGCTAGGCTAGGCTCGCGGCTGATGACGTGACAGGTGGGTCCCACTTTGCTGACATGTCTACTGACTGGACGATGACGTGTCTGCTGACTAGACGTTGACATAGCATGCCAACTGTGCATGCTGGTGTCATGCTTACGTCATGATGACATCATCCTTATCCGGGTCTGGCACGTGGGTCGGGTCGTCTGGCATTCGGGTCGGGTCAGCCCATCCGGGTGAAGAAGACGCGTGTGATGCGTGGCGCACGTCTGTGCGCGTGGCCAGCCATCTCGCTGGCGCGTGAGGACGATTCCGACTTCTGATTTCGATGCCGTTTTCACCAGTAGCTTCGTCTCTTCCTCCTCTACACAGTGGTATGGGCAAAACATAATTTTGACCACTTTCTTTTTTGAGCAAAAATCAAACACCACTTTAAACCATGTGCTCTGATACTAATTGTTGGTGATTCCGGCTCCCCATGCGCGGACCGGTGGTGTTATGATATTTTCCCATAGAAGGCTTAAGCAAACTAGGACACAATATTTAACATGGTTCGACAAATCGCCTACATCCACGGGAGAAGTCAATATTATCAGAGACAGATAGAGAAAGGGTTACAACACACATGGAGGAGGAAGATCACTTCACTCAAACTCTACTCTCATTGCTCTCACACTGCTGCACCCTGCCCTTGGCAGCCCCTCACTTTCTCTTTTGTTCTCTCACGTTCTCTTCTCTACACTCTCTCATTTTGCTCTCTCACGTATGCCTATTTATAGACAAGTATGGTGGCTGCATTAATGGTGCCAGCACATGGGTTGCACCATTTTGTCAATGGTTGGTGCAACTACCATTGACAATGGCAACCCTCTCTTCTTAGGGTAGGCTGCACATGTTGTTGCCCAATAAATGGCAATATCCCAACAGCGCGTTCCACGCTTAGCTTTACATCTTGATTTAACTATATTCTATACTATATGCAACCCTTTTGTTCTTCAGAATAGGGTCAGCACGTATCAGGCTGCCAATGTAATTCCAGACGCATAGCACATAGCTGTGGTATCGCGGAGATATATGCATGCTCAAACGCAGAAAAATTCAATACCATTAGTAGTAACTGTTGAGCAGAAGTAAAAAGATTATTGACTTGATAATACGTGTACGGTTTGAATTTCATTCCACCTTTGATGGATTCTTTGCTCTTTTAAACAAATTCACACAGCATGCAACTTTATGCTCTATGATGGATAATGCAGCCAAACTCAATCAGAATAAGAATTAAAGAATGAAGAAGATAGAGTTTCAGGAAAATGGTCCGCAACAAAAATCCTAACTATTCCTCATATCACTCAATAATTACAACATATCCACATTTGACTATCCAAAACCCCTTACCTCTCTACACACATATACTTCCCCCTTAGGCAATACTGATAATTAGGAATAATCTTTGCTTACATTGTACAAATTAGGAATAAGGAGTGTCTACAACATATCTTCTAAAGATAAAACTCAAAAACTAAAGCACTTACACAGCATGGTATTAATGGAAATCGAAACATGTACCAGTCAATATTGCAAAATATTGCACTTTTTTTTTATTAATCATATATAGTTATATAGTTGGCAATCCATAATGATTGGGCTAGTTATCATCTATAGTGTCAGCCAGCAACACTCACAGTGCTGGTCTTCAGGAATACTGATGCTGTATAGTTAGGACTCTATGTTGGTCTTCAGGAATACTGATGCTGTTAGGACTCTAGTGTTTGAATTTGAATTAATCTTATGTTATCATGTTGTTAGGAAAGCTTATCATGTGTTCTTGTTCATTCTTCAAGGCTATATATATATATATCCTCGTTGAGTTAATAAGAAGACAACTTTACAAGGCATTCTATTGTTTATATGGTATCAGAGCATCTTTAATTATTATTTTTCCCATCATCTTTCTCATCATGACTGATCCCAACAACACCAGCCTGCCCAACCTGGTGACCATCAATGTCACGGCACAGGCTCCTCTCAAGCTCACCAGCTCCAATTATTGGTCCTGGAAGCTGCAATTCCAAACACTTTTTATAGGTTATGATCTCCAAGGGTTCGTTGATGGAACCAAACCTTATCCACCATAATATCTCATCACTGACAACTCAAACACTCTTAATCCTGAATACCATGCATGGATACATCAAGATCAACTAATATTAAATGCTCTCATTGGAGTTATTCACCACTCCATCATTCCATTTATTGCTGGTACGTGCTACTACATCTCAGCAAGCTTGGACAATTTTAGCATCAACATATGCCACCCTCTCCAACATATGCCACCCCCTTATGAGGCCGCATCAAACAAGTCAAGGCCAGCTTCAAAGCCCTCATAAAAGGCTCTCTTTCCATCTCTGATTTCATTCACTCTGTTAAAGCATGGGCTGATGAATAAGCAATGTTGGGTGCCCCCGTTGATGGTGAGGATGTCACATATAAAATTTTGGAAGAATTGGGCGATGAATACAAAGAACTTGTGCGTGTTGTACAAGCCAGAGACACCTCCATTGCCTTTGATGAACTTCATGAAAAACTACTCATGTTTGAAGCCTCTCTAAATACTTCACACAAAGCCTCCTTATAGTTCTCTCCTACGGCCAATGCAGCAGTTAATCGTTATGGCTATCGATCTAAGACCTTTTTTGGTCGAATAAATTGGCATTTTTTATTAGGTCACCCATTGTTACCTATTCTCAATGTTATCCTTTCCAAAAATAAGCTAAACACTTGTTCAATGACAAAGCAATTTTCCTGCAATGCATGTCAATGTAACAAAAGTCACAAACTTCCATTCTCAGCTTCCACTTTAGAGTCTCATGCTCCTCTTGAAATAATTTTCTCCGATGAATGGACTGTTCCTATGTAGTCCATTGATGGCTTTAAATATTATATTGTTTTTGTGGATCATTTTACACGTTATACATGGTTCTATCCTTTGAAACACAAATCTGATGTCAAGCCTACATTCATATGTTTTAAAGCCATTGTTGAAAATTATTTCAAGCATAAAATCATTACCTTCTATTCCGATAATGGAGGTGAATTTACAGCTCTCAAAGATTTTTTTTCAAATACATGACATATCTCATTGTACTTCCCCACCACACACAGCTGAACATAATGGTATCTCTGAACGCAAACACCGACACATAGTGGAAACTGGTATTTCACTTCTCACTCATACCTCATTACCTCAAAATTTTTGGTCATTTGCGTTTTTCACTGCCATTTATTTAATTAATCGGATGCCTTCACCTTCATTAAAATATTTTTCTCCATTTGAACTTATCTTTAAAAAAATCTCCTAATTATGCTAAACTTTGCATTTTCGGGTGCTTGTGTTATCCATGGCTACGTCCATATTTGGCTCATAAACTAGATGTTCGGTCCAAACCGTGCATATTTCTTGGATACTCCAAAACTCAAAGTGCTTACAACTGTTTTGATCCCCAATCCTCCAAATTGTTTTCTTCCCGTCATGTTCAGTTTGTTGAGTTCACTTTTCCATATCCTAGTTTACTACAATCATAGTCTGTATCAGACTCTTCCTCTCTACAAATATGGACACCTTATATTCTTTCTATAGTAACACCTGCGCTTGTGCCTCCCCCGTTCATGCCACCTGTAATTCCACCTTCTGTAGCATACCCTATCAGCAGCTCCATTACAACAGCCAACAACAGCTCTCCCACCATGCAACCCACACAACCTTCCTCTGTTCTGCCCACCTCACCATCCCCCATGATCATTCATCCTCCCCCTGCTGCACCTTCTCATTTCATGACCACCAGATCAAAAAATAATATTTACAAACCTATTCGCAAACTACCTTCCATACACATCTTCCCTCAACTGATATTCAGGAGCCCACATCTGTGACCAATGCTTTAAAGGAAGAAAAATGGCATCATGCCATGCAGGATGAGTTTAAAGCTCTCATCCAAAATGAAACCTGGGATTTGGTTTCTCCTCAATGTGCCTCTAACTTAGTCGGTTATAAATGGATTTTCAGGGTAAAGCACAATTCTGATGGCAGTGTTTCTCGCTATAAAGCACGCTTGGTGGCCAAAGGCTTTCACCAGCGACCGGGGCTTGACTATATCGAAACCTTTAGTTTGGTTGTCAAGCCAACCACAGTTCGTCTTGTTCTGTCCATTGCAATAAGTAATGGGTGGAGGCTGTGACAATTGGATGTCAACAATACTTTTCTTCAAAGACATCTGCAGGAAGACGTATACATGGTTCAGCCGCCTGCCTTTGTAGGCAAAGAACGACCACATTTCATCTGCAAATTACGTAAAGCCATTTATGGGCTAAAGTAAACACCACGTGCATGGTACCATGAACTCCGCTCCTTTCTGATTGATAACGGCTTCACAGATTTAGTGAATGATATGTCCTTGTTCATTCTTAAACATCATGGACATCTTCTATATTTATTGGTATATGTGGATGACATTATCATCATTGGTGATGATGAGCATGCAGTCGACCTCCTTGTTCAAAACTTAGCCAAGCGGTTCTCACTAAAGGATCTGGGGTCTCTAACTTATTTCCTTGGTGTGGAAATTCAATCCCATCTTCACGGGTTGGTGCTTTCTCAGCACAGATATATTCAGGATCTCTTGCATCGTACCAACATGAGCAACTCACGGCCTGTGGCTACTCCACTACCATCAGGTCCTCCTCCCACTCTTGCAATGGGTGAGTTACTCCTTGATCCATCTGCATATCATGCCACTGTTGGAAGTCTTCAATATATGTCACTTACTCAACCGGATTTATCTTTTGCTGTGATCAAGTTGTCACAGTTCATGCACAAACTGACTGAAGAACATTGGAAACTTGTCAAACGACTACTGCGTTATCTCTCAGGCACCAGTAACGTAGGCCTTTTTCTGTATCATCAATCACCTGCACACTTGTATGCTTTTTCAGATGCAGATTGGGGGGGGAAACAAGGATGACTTCTCCTCCATCAGTCCCTACATTCTATACCTTGGTCGGAATCCTGTCTCATGGTCATCCAAGAAACAACAAACCATTGCTCGATCATCAACGGAGGCTGAATATCGCTCTGTGGCTGACACAGCCTCAGAAATCAGTTGGGTATGTTCATTATTGAATGAACTTCAATATTCGGTTAATCAAGTTCTTGTGATTTATTGCGATAATATTGGTGCAACACAACTATGTTCAAATCTAATTTTTCATTCAAGGATGAAACATGTGTCCATTGATTTCCATTTTATTCGCGAAAGAGTTAAGTCTGGAGTTCTTCGTGTTTGTCATGTCCCCTCTGATGATCAACTCGTTGATGCATTGACAAAATCTCTTCCCCGTTATCGGTTTGAGTTACTCAAGGACAAGATTGGACTTACTCAAGGTCGTCCATCTTGAGGAGGGATGTCAGCCAGCAACGTTCACAGTGCTGGTTTTCAGGAATACTGATGCTGTATAGTTAGGACTCTATGCTGGTCTTTAGGAATACTGATGCTATTAGGACTTTAGTGTTTTGAATTTGAATTAATCTTCTGTTATCAGGTTGTTAGGAAAGCTTATCATGTGTTCTTGTTCATTCTTTATGGTTGTATATATATCCTCATTGAGTTAATAAGAAGACAACTTTCCAAGGCATTCTAACGTTTATATATAGAGTCCACCAACAAATCATGTACAAGGTAAAAAAAATAATAGTAAATTGCAAGGCATCACATTTTAATGGGCGAAAAATGGAAGCTTGTAAGGTAGCATTACATGTGGATTAATATTCTTGGAATGTTGGACTCGATGGCTTAGACCTGACAACATTTGAAAAAGATTTAGAGATCTTCAAGGGTATGGCTAGAAAATGTTTAGCGAGAGGAATATTCTCGAGCAAGCACTTGTAATAACTTAATTTTGGATTCTCAAAATTTTCTTCAAATGTTATTTTATTTTTATTATTATTCATAAAAATCCAAAAAAAAGAAAAAACTTAAAATTCAAAAAAATATTTTTCTCAGGTAAACCACCCTTTTCCATGAAAAATGAGCCCATCGAGTCAAACCCGTCATTTTCAGTCAAAACCGAGTCAACTGGGTCAATACAGGTCAAACCATGTTGACCGGGGTGAAAATTGAGTTTCAAGTCGTTTCGGGTCAAACCCGTCATTTGTTATATATATATATAACAAATCAATAATGCATAAATACTTATTATAGTCGTTGGTGCAGTTGAGGCAGGTGAAATTTTTTTCTTCGGACAGAGCCGTGTCTTCCGGTTATAAATGCCCTATGTCCCATAGTGAATGGCTAATTGGCTATAGAAAAAGGAGAGAAAAAAGAGAGAAAGTGATGCGAATGCTATTAATGGTTTTTTAGTTTTTGACTTTTTCCTTCGCTCGAGTAAGATATTGATTTCTTTTCAAAACAATTGAAAAAATATCAAAAATATTCTCACCATTAGATTTAATAGTATTTAGTTTTGGAACCTTGATTTGATAGAATCTAATAGGACTTATCACACTATATTAAAACCCAAATCTATCTCAGCTTTTAAAATAATCTGCTCTTTGATCTTGTTGTGCCACGCAACACGATGTACCAAGCTACTGGTACATATCACCACACTACAACAAAGATCAGTCCATTAGAACCGTCCGATCAACTTTGAGATCAAGCCAACTGCAGCTGAAGGATCAGTTCATCAGTAATTAGCGGTTCCCAAGTTTTAGGTTCACTGACTTACCATGCGCGCATCCGCATCATAGTATATCTCAGAAATTCTCTCTCCTCTTGCCGGCGATTCCCTCTCTCTACACGGAACTCCCAACTTCGGCCACCGTAAGACGCTGGCACACCATAGAAAGGTTCCTCTCCTCCTCGCGAGCAAACCCCAAGCGTTCTTAGTTGCCTTTGACAGATTATCTTATCGGAAAAGGCCGCGACTTCTTTAGCCACCCGAAGTTTCAAACTGTTGATTCTCTCTCATTAGCCATCAACGACCATCAAAACCACTGTCATCAGAATACTCTCCCCCAGATCTACCAGAATCTACCCTTTTTGGCTCGGAATCTCGCTGAAGAATTTCACCCCTCCAACAGTGGTCGCGCGTGTGCCATGCGCCACCAGGGGTATTTTTGTAATTTTCTGAGAAGTTCAAGGGTATTTCAGTCTTTTACCTAACAGTGGCACTTAGGTAATTTTAGGGATTTGTAGTGGTATTTTATTTATTTTTTATACAAGTATTTGTAAAATTTTCTTTGTATTTTGTAAAATACCCGAAATAAATATATAAAAAAATAACGACGCGGGTCCAACACCCGTTTTATCTCGTCATGGTGCGCGAGTCCAAAGCTTAATTCTCAAGTATAGTTATGCTTATTTTTTAGCAATACCAACATAATCTTTCTTTTTAGGAATGTACATTGTTTGTCGACGTCTCTTTTTTACAAAAAATGACCGATGTCAAAAGTTTAAAAACAAAACATGGATTATGTCTATTGTTTCTTTTTGCAACTCAAACGTAACTCTCCTTTTTAGGGTTAATCGTCAACATTTCATATGAGTCTTCTATTTTTAGAGACTAATGTCATTTTTTAATGTATCTCCTAATTTTAGGGACCGGCATTAACCATTTTTAAAAACAAATTGCTAATAAGTTCAAAATATTATAGCATTTGAATAAAATTGTCATAACCCATTTTTGGGTCACTCCCAAATTTGTTTTCATTCTCTTCAAAAAAAAAAGAGAAGAAAACAACCCGAAACAATGTCGTTTTAGCACTGTTCTCCTTCTTCCCTGCGCATGCAGAGGCAGGGAAGAAGAAGATTTTAAATCTTTGTTTCCCAATATTCTCTTGCTCTCTCTCTCCACCCCACTTGCCCAAAAAACCTGCATGACCCATACCCACGCAACCATACCCTGCAAGCATTATGGAAGAAAAATGAGACGGAGACCCATGCCCTGCACTTGAACAGGGTATGGCGAACCTCTCCCCCGACTGCCTATAAATACAGGCAAGAAAGAACATAACAGGAGGGGGAAACCAACGACAACTTTTGGGGGGGCAAAATTTTAGAGAAAGAGAGAAGGGCAGTGACAGAGAGGGAAGAAACGAAACCGAATAGAGAAGGAAAACAAATCGGGGGTGGGGAAGAAGATTTTGAAGACAGATAAGAGAAACAGAGAAGGCCAGAAATAGAGGACAACGCTGAGAAGAGAAGGAGAACTACCAGGCAAGCAGCTCCCCCAGTTCCCCTATCGTCACCAGCACCGTGAGCTGTCAGCAGCACAGCCACGACAGAGAGAGGAGGACGTTGTTGACAGAGGCAACACACACGGACAAGAAGAACAGCAGCAGCACCACCAACGCCATTACCAAGTCTTGGAAGTAAAAACAAAGAAGGAGAGAAAAGAGGAAGAACCACTGGCTTCTGTCCGCATAGCTGCCACCAGCGCCACCCTAGAGCCACCGCCAGCTGCCACCATCCTCCCCGTCATTGATAACAGACCTGCACCGTGAGAAACAGAAGAAGAAACACTGAAAAAATAGAAACAGAGGAGAACAGAGCAGAAGAAAAAAACGCAGAGAAGAAGAAGAAAGGCCAACCACCGTCCAAGTCGTTCTCCGGTCAGCAACCACCAGCAGCACAGCCTCGAAGCCACCGCAGGTCCGCCCCTTTTCCTTCTTCTTCTTCTTCGCTGCACCATCTCCACTGTTCTGCGTGAACATTGGAGAGTGCTCCATTGTTCATTGGGCCAGACTTGTCTGGCCCAGCCCAAAATGAGCGGGCCGGGTCCGGCCCGCTCCAAAAAACTTTTTCAAAAAAAAATATATTTTTGAAAATCCATGATTCTTCCACGTATTTTTCTACTAAATTTTGCTTAATATTGGTTTGTATTTTTACGATGTAAAAATACACATCCGGTATTATAATACCCAGTTTTCGTCAAAACATTAAAAAAACATGTTTTTGTTTTCATGCATACGGCCAAATCTCTCAAAGCTAAAAAACTCATATTCTATTTTCATACAACAAAGAAAACTTCAAAAAAAAAA
>Ga0307507_10011376_pt1 | contig 11234 bp, 4 predicted proteins | sample 7_EM_MG_FD_207223 | JGI IMG/M metagenome (GOLD analysis project Ga0307507, IMG submission 207223) | Populus trichocarpa ectomycorrhiza microbial communities from riparian zone in the Pacific Northwest, United States - 7_EM | ecosystem: Host-associated > Plants > Roots > Unclassified | place...
TACTATAATAGGACTAGCCTAGTTATAGTAGGAATGTCTTAGTAAAACACTTAACAGATAAATTCTAACGCTTTAATTAAATTCTGCCAAGTTCTGCTAAGTTGATTAAATTCTGCTAAATTTTGCCGACTTAATTAAATTCCACTAAGTTCTACTAACGTAATAGAATTTGGTTGAAACCTATTGAAATCCGCATGGGCTTATGCCCATGCGTCTACTGCTAAGACCTTGAATATTTAGTTACAAGTTTCCTATATTCCCTTCTCTTCTTTACGCAACGTCTTGTTCTCTGCAAGAGCTATATACCCTTAGATTTAGATAGAATTTATATTGTTCCTTCGAATCTTTCTTAAAGCCTCTTCGCGTCCTTATACTCCTTAAGTTCTCTAAACAGCTTCTTCTACTTACCGCCCTATATCTATAGTTCCTCCTTCTTTATAAGTCTTATAAACAGTTTAATATTCTTTAACTATTATGCCATAAACCTCCTATAGTAGTTGTAAAACCCTAAAAACAATCTTAACTGTATAACGTTCTCTAGTTTTTACTAACTTACTATAGCTTCTACTTTCTTTAGGTCTATGCTAATCTTACCTAGTTTAATAATAAATCTAATAAAATTAGTCTTCCTAGTAAAGAATTCGCATTTCTTAATTGCTACTAGCATTTTTTTCCTCCTATAGTCTCTTTAAGACCCATTTAATATGTTCTCTATACTCTTCCTTACTTATTAAGTAGATAATAATAATATTAAGGTATGCTATAATAAACTTATTAAGGTGTTCTTCTAACACACTATTAATTCTTTTCTAAAATATTACTGGTATATTTATAAGTCCAAACTATATTACCAATAGCTTATATAGTCCTTCCTTTAACCTAAAGACTGCCTTTTATTTATTACCTTCCTTAATTCTAATTTAATGGTACGCCTATCTCAGATCTATCTTTATAAAGATTTACGCGTTACCTATCCTATTTTGGATTTTGCTAATTAAGGGTAAAGGATACCTATTCTTTCTTATAATGCTGTTTAACTGTTTATAGTTAATACACATCCTAAGTTTTCCATTTTTCTTTAGGATAAACAGCACTAAATATCCTGCTAATAACTGTAATAGTCTAATATACCCCTTTTATAGGTTTTCCTAGATAAACTCTTTAAGCGCTACTAACTCGGTTTTAGTAAGCTTATAAATTAAAAAGAACCTTAGACTCGTTTCTGGTTCTAACTCTGTTTTATAATCCTATACTATATATTCTAACAGCTTTTCACTTTCTGGGCTCTATAGCCTTTTGCCGTACTTATAGTATCTCTTTAGTATATAACTTAAGCCTCGCTTAGTCTCTTTATATATTGCTCCAATCTAGTACTATACCATCTTAACAGCTTATTGCATTTTACGTTATTATATATTCCTAATACTAACATATCCTATAACCTAATTAATCTTTAGATTATACTCCTATAACTAAGGCATTCCTAATATTACCTTATCCTTTCCTAACGGTAAGATATTAAAAGACATTTTAACTTGTTTCCCTTTAATAGTTAGCTAAATAGGTCCTATTTTAAGATTAATAATACCTCCTTTATAAGCTATTAGATCTTCTAAAATCATTATTAATAGGTATAGGTGTTCTTTTTGTCTATATAGTAACCCCATCCTTTTAACTACTGCTAGTAATATATAGTTTCTTACTACTCCACTATCTACTAATGCTTTAAACTTCTAATCTTGCCAATTAACTTATAGATTTAAGTATTGTCCTATAATTCCTTTAAGGGTCTAAGGCTCTACTATAGGCTCCCTTTAGTCCTATAGGCCTCCGCTTTTCCTAAATATTAGTTATCTAATCTTAACTGTCGGAATATATGGACAGAGGTTATGTGGTCATTCGTGTCTCTGATTAGTCATCCTTATGATAACTCATCAGCCCCCTACTTAGGCACCGCGATCCTTACGATCCTCTACTTTCTACACCTATTAAACACTAGACAAATCCAGAGATTAATAGGCCAATTAAGTGTACTTAGGTGATACCGACATTAACTATACTTGGTCCCTCTATAGCTAATACTTAGTTTATTTCTTTTTCTTAATATACCATAGATATATATTCTCTAGGCACTCCCACCACTATTGTCCATCTAGGCATTCTTCTGTAAGGAATCTTTTAAGTTAAAGTATTAAGTCGCCTAACTCCTAAACTTCTATTAGGTTCCAACTATATATATACTTAGCGTCCCTATATTACTTTTTATCTATTATCCAATATATCCTTATTAGATACTTGTGGTGTTTATCTTTTAGTGCTCTATATATATTATATATATTATCCACATATACAATCCATACCAATATATAATATGCTAGGTGCTTTAGGTCAACTCTTAGCTTATCTTTATTCTTAAGTTTAAACCTTTCCTATATTAATCTAAATATTGCTATATTATTTACTAGTACTAATATCTGTATTATCTCTCTTTAGTCTATAGCCTATTCTTTTAGATTCTTTAACATTATAACTAACGCCCCTTTTACGTAGCTTATCTACTTCTTAGATATTACTTAGTCTAGTATAACCTTTTCATCCAGCTATATATAGAAGTCTTTCCACTTATTATTTCCCCTTTACTTATACCACTTCTAGTATAGCTTAGTAAGTGTATACAACCTATCCATAAGGAAGTATCTCTTTATTACTACCTTATTATAACCTTTAGTGTATCATTCTATAAATCTAGTTAGAATCCCTAAATCCTCTTCTTATTCTAGTTTATCTAGCTACTTAGCTCTTAGCATTCCTACCCCCGGCCTATTTATAACTTTCCATATAGGTGCTCTATCCTTTATACATCTTAGTATAGCTAATCTCTGGTCTAGCTTTTGCTCTTGCCACATAATAATTTATTACCTAAACTTATTTATGCTTTCCTTTGGTTTTTATCTTCTAAAAGAATCTTTAAAGTCATCTTACTTCTTAATTACCGTGTCGTTTTTTTAACCTTTAGGCTAAATACTATATTTACCTGGAACTGTTATAGACCTTATTTGTTCCTTAAAATCTTAGCTCCCTAAAAACTGTCATCCTATACTTATTTATTTATCTTTAAACTAAGCTACTACCCTTCCCTATTAGTTATCGTCCGTTATAGGTTCTTAGGTATATCTTATCTTATTTTAAGAATCTTAAGCATCTCTTATCTCGTCTTAAGAATCTTAAGCCTTTGGCCTTTTGCCTTTATTAAGTAGTAAGCTAGCACTAGTAGTTGTCTGCTTACTTAACCTTCTTTAAATATTACTCCTTCCGTCTTATAAAGCAATGGATACTATATCCAACAGTATTATAATACCTATTACTAAACCGCGCTCTATAGTGGTCTTAGTCTCTACTTCTATTGCATTATTAAGGTTAGGGTGCCCCTAGTTAGCCTCCTTTTCTTTCTCATTGCTATTAATTAATAAGTACTCTAACTCTATTATTATTTCTACCAATCTTTGTCCGTATATTACTATAATATCTTAATCCAGCTTATAGAGTTGATCTTATTCTTTATCTAACTCTATAGTTCCTTTAAATCCCTTTAACTCTAGCTCCTATAGTTAATAGCTTACGCTATACTTAACGTCCTTATAAATTTAGTATGCGTTATTATAACAAAACGCAAAGTGCTTAATTAAACACTCCTTAGTCCCACACAATACGCCTATATCTGTATTATTATACTCTAATAACCTAGTGCCCTTTACTATGTAGTGACTTTAACCACCTTTATAGTCTCTAGCAAAATAACCTTATTTTCCACAATTTATATAAGCTCCTTTTTTAAACCATTCTTCTTACTATAGAGTCTACCTAAACATCTTCTACTACTAAAATCCCTAGTTTAGCCTCTGCTCCTTAGTCCTATAATTATTTAATCCTTAACCCTTAGGTTTCCATAGTTTTTTATTCCATCTTTTAGATTCTTTAGTACCGCTTAGGTCCATTAGCTCTAGTCCACTACTCTATAGTTTTTAACTCTGCGTCTATTAATGCGTACTCTACGCCTTATACAACTATAAAACTCTATCTTACCCTTTCTTGGTTTATTCCATTTAGTAGATCCTATTATTAATCTTTATTAACTGGTTAATTAACTCTCTTAGAGTATCCGCATCTTTTATTAGGATAATTACATCCTACACTTTAGCCTTAAGTCCCTATTTATACTGTGCTATAAGCGCCTTATTATTCTATTTAACCTAGGTTGTAAGTATTTAAAACTGTATTATGTACTTAATTACTAAAGTACGTTATACTAGGTTCTAAAGTTTTCTTTCCGCTATAGTTATTGCTTCTAGGTCTCTAAATATCTACATTAACTTTTTTGCAAACCCATTCTAACTAGTAAATATATACCGTACTTCTTAATTAGTAGTTATTATTCCGTTTATCTAGATTTTGGTAAGATAAGGCTTAAACTACTTAAGTGCTCTTCCTATTAAGAACAGTCCTGCGTATACTACTTAATCTATAGACGTTGCTAACTTCGCCCCTTCTTACATAACCTTAAAGTGCATTTACATAAGGAATTCCTTAAGTTTTAACTTCTCCCCTAAGAATCGCTCAATTAAGGGTAACTTAACCTCAGCTGCTCTAATTCCATTAATTTTATCTTTAAGTATTTAATTATTATCTATTAATTAATTAACCATTTCTTGCAATTAACCTACTATAACTAGCTGCGAATTAGTATCTCTTATACTAGTATCTCCTCCTGACGCTAAGGTTATAACTGCTATAAATGGCGTCATAACTAGTGCTTTTAGTGGCATATTATTCAACTTTATTAATACTATAACTAGGTAGTAAATATATAACAAAGCCTTGTGGGAAATACCACGGTAAACTTACTAATAGGCTAAGTATATAGGTAAACAAGAAGTTAACAATATAATAATAACTAGTGGAGTGGTTGCCTAATAGATTAACTCTAATTATATTCTAAGATTTACTATAAGGAAAGGAACTATCTAGGTAGGGACTATAGTCCTTTAAATACACATCTATACGCCTAAGAAAGTCGTTACTCTATTTACTCTATCTACTCTATCTGCTCTATTGCAGATTATATAGATTATACAGATTATATAGATCACATTATATAACCTTACTTACCATTCCTCGTTATATGGCTCCACTAGTTCCATCCTAGACCGTGCCCTTATTAACCAACTAGCTTCCTTTAACTTTTCTCTAAGTAGTTATAGTATTATACTTAAAGCGTCCGTAATATATAAAGTTAATTAAAATATCGCGCTATCTTTATATTATTATTATTCATTGCTTAACGTCCGATTCGGATCCCTGTTAGGCCCACGCGGACTACTCCTTATATATATGTGGGGAGAAAACTCTATTTGAGAAAACCCCATGATCCGTCTCCCCGCCTTTTGGGGCTCGCTTACAAGTCGCCTGCGAGTTACCAGTAGTGCTCTACTACCTTACTTTTTAACCTCCTTAGGAACTACTGCTGCTGTAACAAACCTACGGACGCGCTAGTATTACACACTATACTCTACTCCTGTAGAGTTATTAGGGGGCGCCTGTTACTCGCCCCTTTACTTTCTATTGCTATTTCCTTTATAACCCAGAACTGGTCTAGTATATTTTAGCCAATAAGCCACTGGGTAGCCACCTTGAGACCTTTCTGTATTAAGAGCAGTGTATTATAGTTTTCTATGCTAGCTGCTGAGAGCATTGCTTCTTAGCTGGTGTGTAAGGGGTATAACAGTATTACGTGTTTTGGTGTCTGTCTTAGCTAGCCATATTCGCACCTTGGGCTACCTACTAGGACACCCACCTAGTAAAGCTAATCTTTTAGTCCTATTATTCCTGTCCTTAAGAGTGTTGCTATTGTATTTTCTGCCTTTGTTAGGCCCTTTTAGAGCCCTTAGGTATTTACCCCCTATGGCATTACCCATGCTACGGCTTGGGTTCCCCTTGCCTAAATCTACCTCTGTACCTTTAACTCCCATTTATTTCTCCAGCGTCGGTCCAACCAGTATTATATTGTGGTAGATGGTTTTCTAGTACTCTTTTATGCTCTACTTTAGCTCCTTTTTCTCCCTTGCTATTGTCTTTACTGGCCTCTTACGCGTCTCCCTTTCTCCTCTATATAGGCCTGGGCCCTAGCGCCGCATTATTCTTCTTTTGCTTTCTTTACCTGTTTTCCTAATATATCTTCCCTACTTTGGGGTTGTTGGTTTCTTCTTCTATAGGGCACCCTAGGGTCCCTCTATAGTTTATTTAGGCGTGTCTTGATATACTTTGTAATATTAGAGTTACGTTCCTTTTGCACCCTTTACATTATATCAGCTTTAATATATAGTTATAGGGGGGGAATATTGGCTTCCTTCTTAAGCAGTGCTGTGGCCATTTGCTTATACCCGCCTATTATACTCCTAAGGCAGGCTGTTTGGACCTTTTAGAGTGGTTTAAGGAGTAATTTAGGGGGGCCTTTTTTAGTTTCTCCAGTGGCCCAAATGCTAGATCTATACGTTATGGTTGGCCGGACAACTACTATATATAGTAGGCGTGACCTCTGGAAGCATGGACCCTATGTAGAATTAACGATCCTAGACATGGCGATATACTATACTTAGCCCTTACGGGCCGCTTACGCCGTATGTGCGCTCTACTAGAGCTTACTGTCTACCCACACTCCTAATACCCTTAGGCCTTAAACCGGTTGACCCCTAAAGCCTTGGATATAGATTATATGCTAAAGATCTGCAGATTAGTTATGTTTTCTTATAAAATGGATTAGCTGGTATTTCTCTGGTGAGAATTGGACTCTATATTGTCTTGCCTATTCTATATAGGTGTTATAGGCTTTCTTTAGTGTCCTACAGTTCTCTGCGGCTATTGGCCTATATGTAATTAGGTTTATATTATTAATAAAGCCTATCCCCTAGGTTGCCCCTTCCTTAAAGGTGTTAAGCAGGTTGCTTACAAAAAAGAGGAAGAGTATAGGCGATAGAGGTGATTCTTATAGTATTCCTATTACGACTGTAATAAGGGGGCTCTGGTATCCGCTAAAGACTAGTAATATTTCTTTCTGGCCTATAAATCCTTAAATAAACTGAATGATCCATTCTAGGAAGCCCTTTGCCCTAAGGATATATAGGAGACGCTTATAGGGTATATTATTATAGGCGCCACTAATATCTAGGCTAAGCATTAATACTACAAAGTCCTTTCGCATAGCCCATGCAGTTTTAATGGTAGCAGCGAGTAGTGTAAGTGCTAATAGCGTTAAGCGATTCTTTCTTGCCCCTATTTAGCTTTATGGTAGTAGGGTGTGTTCCTCTGCCGTGTCTGCTATATAGTCCGCTATAACCTTTTCTAAGATTTTGCTTAGGGTGTTTTCTAAGGCAATAGGGCGGTAGCTTCCTAGGATTAAGTAGTCTGCTTTACCTTCTTTTTATAAGACGACTGTTATTATGGATCTTCCAAGTTGTGGGTAGTAGCCTATTGCAAAGCATGCTCTGGCTACATCTGCAAGCTAAGGTGCTATAAGTGGTCTATAGGTCTTTAGGGCTTTGTTTAGGATCCCATTTAGTCCTAGTACTGTGTTATTTAAAAGGCGGTTAATAGTTCTGGCCATTTCTTCAGTTATTATGTTACTATTGACCCTTAGGCGAGTCACCAGTGTTTTACTAGTAATATCGCTAAGGTCTGCTGGAGCCGGTTAAGGGAAAAATCTTTCTATAAGGATCTTTGCCTTCTTGTTATTGTTACTTATGGCCTATAGTTTGCCTGCTCTTTATAGGGGTAGTAGGTATAGATCTTCTATTAGGCATCCCGCCTTTTTCTTTACCCATTTTGCTATGGTCCAAAGGCCCTTGTTATAGGGGAGACTTAAATTAGTAGTATATTTGTTTATAAACCGTCTCCAGTTATTTCTTGCTTCTTTTCTTAGGGTATTCTTTAGCTGGTTTCTTGTGTCTTTATATTATCTCTCATCCTCAGAATTATGGCTGCTTATATATTTCCTCCTTACTCATCATTGGCCGGCTATAAGGGCCGCGTACTGTGCGGACTATATATATCGCGTATAGGGGTCTGGTTTTAAAACCAGGCAGTGCTCTTTTAGCCCGCTTTTAATTGCTGCCTAGATCCTTTCTAGTCTTTAATTAATTTCCTTGGGGGTAGCCAATAAGCCTCGCTTATTTAGTATTAGGTGGATTTCTTCTAGGTTTTAGAGTTATTGTTTAATTATATTAAGGAAGCTATCTATATTAAGCTTCCTTATTACATATCTTTTGCCATTTGGTTGCGCCTTAATGTCTAGATCTAGTTATATCTAGATAGGGATATAGTCTAAGGTAAGTGCCCATTCTTCTTTAGGGGAGCACCTTTTAAGTCTCTGGTATAGGTTTTCGTCCATAATTATAAGGTTAATTGTACTTTTAGCGGTGCCCTATTGCTATATAATTGCACCTGGGGGGGTAGCTAGCTTAAGGCCCCCGTTATCTATAGCTCTTAGTAGGCACTCTGCCTATTAATTGGCAGCAACATAGATGCCCCCCTATTATAGGTAGTGGAGGTTTATGTCTCCTAGTAGGATGGACTCTACATATTTAGTTTCTAGCAAGCTTATTACAGATATAATGTTCTTTATTTATGCTACCCCTTTAACCCTAGGGTTATAGATATTAATGATTTATACTAGTCCCCTATATGTCTGGATGGTTATAACTGCAATATCTGGGTTAACTGCCTGCTATGACCATAAGGTAAGGCTGATATTTTTGCTGATTATAAAGCATACGCGTGTAGCTGCTTTTGGTTTATACAGGAGCTAGAATCCTTAGGGGCAGTATGTTGATTATATATAGGTATTATAATACGGCTTTTATATAGCAAGAATATGGTGTTTCTCTAGGTCTAGACTGTCTAGTAGGGGCCTTACTAAACGGTGGTTCGTATTGCCGTAGTTATACTATATAATAGTTAAGTAGTGGACCCCTAGTGGGGGTCCTTCGCCTTTCCTTTACTTCTTGCTTCTTCCGTTTCCACTTTCTCTGAAATGTTCAGAACTTCTATCTCCTGTATTTACTCCCTAGCTACTACTTATTTTATATAGAGCTTTCTATTTCTGTGTTTTGTGTTCCTACTAGCCTTTCTAAATCTAAGTCTGTTATTGCCTCCAGTTCTTCCCCTATTCTCGCCAGTTGGCTATATGCCCCTTATAAGCTAGCTGTGTATATTATGTTTACCACATTAAATCTAATTCTTAATTGTCCCGGCCTTAAACTTACTATAGCTGTCTATAGGGGTCTTCCTACTGGGCATCCTTTCCCTTGTGTTCTATGTATCCCTTATATCCCTGTTCGGTCTGGTAATATCACACAGCATCACTTTTAGCCCATTAAGGCTTGGGATGGCTGGCTTAGCCCCCTAGTATTAAAGGTAGGAAATGCTAGGAAGATACCTATGTCCCCCTAGCTTATTACCTGTTGTTTCCATTTGTATAACCTAGCATATAGTTATTCCCATAGCTATTAAGCCCTTTCCTTCCGTCTCCTATATTTAATGCAGTCTTCTCTCTCCCACGCCTTATATGTGCTTTGGTGATAGTTCGCGCATTTTGTTTGGTCTTAATTTATATATTATCTTATATCATAGGGGCCTGCATAGTGGCCGCAGCATACCTGTACTGCGTATGTGGATTAGGTGTGTCCCTATTATATATAGCAATAACATCATTCTAGGTGTAGTCTGTGGTTATAGAGCCTTGTGTTATATATAAGGCCATTTATAATTATTCCTTTTTAGATAAGAAGTTTTTGCATTCCTGGTGTATATACGCTAATAATAAGGGAGCCATATGTTTATCTATTATCTCCCTAGTAAGTCTCTAGCGCCCCTTATATCCTCTTATTGTTCTTATTATATGCTTAGTTTGTATTTTCCTATTAAAGCTATTAGATCTGGGTAATTACAAGTCCTAATATAAGGTGTTCCGTTTGTTTTACTATCTCCTATATAGTTGCTATATTGTCCGCCTAGCGTTCCCTTTCTACCCTAAGGCTTATGGGAACTAATAGGACTTTAACTAGGTAATCTTTACGAAGCACTTTTATACCAATACGCTCTCTTAGCCTGTCCCCTACCCTTACGGCCTATTCCTTTACCTATTAGTCCTTTAGGGTGACTCTAATGTCTCCACTCCTAAGGTGTTGGACTGTAACGGCGTTGTGGACCTCTTTATAAATCTTTATAAGAACTTCTATTTCTGATTGTCCCCTAAGTTCCTCTGCCTTTTCTATATTTAGTTGTATTATAATTATATACCCAGTTGTTGTTTTTAGGGGGGTAGGTTCCCTGTACTATAGGAGCGCAGCTATGGCGGCCCAGGTGCAGTTCGCCTATAGGGGGGGGTTTTATTTATCTTCGATTTTATTTAGCCGTTAGAGGATTTAATTAAGGGTTTACTAGAGGGGCGCCTAAGGTTTGCTGGACTAGAGCCATTCTACTAGCTATATTAGTTTATAATGGCTAATAGATGCTCCCCTATAGTTCCGGATACTAGACGCGTCTAATAGGCTTTATATTTTGTCAGATGCCTTTTTAATTGGGGTATTTCCGCTTTTTGGTGTGGTATTCGCCCGTCCTTGTTGTTGTTATGGGGGGCCATTGTTGGGTATAGGTCTGGCGGTCGCACGCGACTGCGTACCACCGTCGTTCCACCTGTGCCTCCCCTGTGATGCATGCATCTCAGGGGATTATTAGGGTGTTTTTTAGGGTTCTTTTGGTTGGTTTGGTCTTTTTGGGCCGGGTGCAGCAAGAGCTCCAAAAGTTTTCTATATACTAAATATAAATACCTTAAGCATTGGCGACAGCAAACTCCGCTATCTTTATATTGGGACTAGTAGTAGTTAAAGTACTCCTTACTTTTTTATATAAGAGGTCTTTCTATATATATATATCCTATATACTTAAACATATTTTTATATATAGTTATATATTATAAGCTAGTAGTATACTTATTAAATAATTTTATAAGTCTTTATATAGCTAGTGTTACGGCGCTGGTGGAAAACGGTGGATCTTAGCAGACGTGGATTATAGTAGACGCGAGTTACGTGACTTAAGGACCGCATAAAATATCAAGCGGCGCTGCTATTCTTCTCCTTCCTTTCTCTAGCTTTGGATCCTCGTTTATAGACTACCAATTA
>Ga0307507_10011377_pt1 | contig 11234 bp, 9 predicted proteins | sample 7_EM_MG_FD_207223 | JGI IMG/M metagenome (GOLD analysis project Ga0307507, IMG submission 207223) | Populus trichocarpa ectomycorrhiza microbial communities from riparian zone in the Pacific Northwest, United States - 7_EM | ecosystem: Host-associated > Plants > Roots > Unclassified | place...
ACCGACGACCACGCGCGCGTGCCGACCGATGCCGGCACCTCCCGTCCCACGGACACCTCCGGTCGTACGGAAGCCAAGGCGTCCACGGACCCCACGGACCCTACGGACCCCGAGGAATCAGCCGGCTCCTGGGACGACGGGCTGATCGCGCGGCGGGTCAACGAGACCACCGCGGCGCAGCAGGCCGCCGCCATGGAGATCAGGGCCTCCCGTGCACAGGGCGCGCACACCTCCCATGTCGCGCACGTCCCGGCCCCGTTGGCGTACGACGGGCCGCTACGGTCCCGTCTCGACGCGCTGCGGGAGCTGGTCGGTCTCTCCCGGACCCGGCTCGACAGCGGGACCCTCGCCGAGGCGGGGCGGGTGCTCGACGAGGCGGCGGCGCGGCGCAGGCTCTCCGGGCAGCACACCGTCGTCGCCATCGCGGGCGCCACCGGCAGCGGCAAGTCGCAGCTCTTCAACGCGCTCGCCGGAGTGGCCATTTCGGAGACGGGCGTACGACGGCCCACCACCGCCGCGCCCATCGCGTGCAGTTGGAGCGACGGCGCGGCCACCCTCATCGACCGGCTCGGCATCCCGGGACGGCTGCGCCGGCGCCCCCTGCAGAGCGCCGAGATGGAGGCCCAGTTGCGCGGGCTCGTCCTGATCGACCTGCCGGACCACGACTCGGCGGCCGTGGCGCATCGCGAACAGGTGGACCGGGTTCTCGCACTCGTGGATGCGGTGATCTGGGTCGTCGACCCGGAGAAGTACGCCGACGCGATCCTCCATGAGCGCTATCTGCGGCCGATGGCGGGCCACGCGGAGGTCATGTTCGTCGTCCTCAACCAGATCGACCGGCTCCCCGGTGAGGCCGCCGACCAGGTCCTCGACGATCTGCGGCGGCTGCTCGACGAGGACGGGATCGCCCTGGGGGAGTACGGCGAACCCGGCGCGACCGTGCTCTCCCTGTCCGCGCTCACCGGGGACGGCATCCCGGAACTGCGGGAGGTTCTGGGCCAGTTCGTGGCGGATCGTGGAGCCGCGGCACGGCGAATTTCAGCCGATGTCGACGCGGCGGCCTGGCGGCTGCGGCCCGTCTACGCCACGGGGCGGCGCACCGGGCTCAGCGAGGAGGCGCGGGACGAGTTCGCCGCGCGGCTCGCGGACTCGGTGGGTGCCACCGCGGCGGGCGAGGCGGCCGAACGCGCCTGGCTGCGCAACGCCAACCGCGCCTGCGGTACACCCTGGCTGCGGCTGTGGCGCTGGTACAACGACCGGCGCGAGCCCGCCACCGGCCGACTGCTGCTCCGCGCGCAGGCGGACGAGGAGGCCACGGCACGTCAGCGCGTCGAACAGGCGGTCCGTACGGTCGCCGACCGGGCCTCCGGCGGGCTCCCGGCGCCGTGGGCGCAGGCGGTGCGGGAGGCGGCCGTACGCGGGGCGCAGGGGCTGCCCGAGGCACTGGACGAGCTGGCGGCGCGGGCCGGGCTGCCGGTGGGGCGGCCGCCGCGGCCGGGCTGGTGGCCGGCGGCCGTACTGGCGCAGGCGTCCATGACGATCCTCCAAGTCGTCGGCGGGCTGTGGCTGTTGGGCCAGATCATCGGGTTCATGGCGCCGAATCTCGGGGTGCCGGTGCTGCTGATGGTGGCGGGCATCATCGGCGGCCCGCTCGTCGAGTGGAGCTGCCGGATGGCGGCCCGCGGCCCCGCCCGGCGCTACGGCCTCGACGCGGAACGGCGGTTGAGGGAGGCGGCGGCGGGGTGCGGTCGGGCGCGGGTGCTCGATCCGCTGGCCGCCGAGTTGCTGCGGTACCGGGAGGTGCGGGAGCAGTACGGGCGGGTCACAGGGGCGGGCGTCGGGACCGGGTGAACTGCGGTCCGAACGTCGTTCCCTCGTCCGGGTGATGAGGTTTTCCACAGGTGGGCGGTGGTCCACAGCGCTCAGCGGGCTCGGCTCGGCGGAGGCAGTCTGACTGCAGCCGTACGGGACGGGCCCGTACGCGTTTCCGCCCGGCCTGCGCGGCCGGGTCAGGGAGGGATGCGCGATGAACGAGACCATGGTCTGCGCGGTCGGCAACGTGGCGACACAGCCGGTGTACCGGGATCTGGCGGCGGGGCCGTCGGCGCGGTTCCGGCTGGCGGTGACCGCGCGTTACTGGGACCGCGAGAAGAACACGTGGACGGACGGACACACCAACTTCTTCACGGTGTGGGCCAACCGGCAGCTGGCCACGAACGTGTCGGCGTCGCTGACGGTCGGTGACCCCGTCGTCGTCCAGGGCCGGTTGAAAGTGCGGACGGAAGTGCGTGAGGGACAGCCGAACTGGTCCTCGGCGGACATCGACGCCGTGGCGATCGGCCACGACCTGGCGCGCGGCACCTCGGCCTTCCGACGGGCCAACAAGCCGGACACGGCGGCCTCTCCGCCCCGGCCCGAGCCCAACTGGGAGACACCGGCCGACGACTCCGCCGGCGCCTCGTCCACCGAACAGCGGCCGGAGCCCGTCGCGGTGACGTGATGTCAGTGAATGCCCCGAGCTGATCGAACTACGGCTTATCGATGAATGCGTTCCGAATGGCTCGGTGGATTTGTCGATAAGCCCTGCTCGCGGGCGATCTTGGGGATAACGATTCCGAGTCGGAACGGTTATCCGAAGACCCGACCGGAGAACGGGGTGCGCCCGCGTCCTTAGGATGCCGGTCATAGCTCGGGCGCAGCTCTCGGCGCTACTGATTCTGCTGGTGGGACCACGCCCCCACGCTCATGGGTCCTGCTCGAAGGGGAATTCCGTGTCTTCTGGGTTGTCTGTTTTCTCCGCGCTGTCCGCGCGCGGTCGGGGCGCCGTGCGCGTCGTCGCCGCGACCTGGGCGTGCGGACTCGTCGCCGCCGGAGTACTGGCCGGCGCGGGCCCGGCCGTCGCCGACGAGACACCGCAGACCCAGGGCGGGGCGACGGCCACGATAGGCGGGCTCAAGACGTACGGCGACGCCGTGATCCACGGGGACGGCGGCGACCAGCAGGTCTCCGCGGGCCTGTTCGAGATGTCCGTGGACGGCGGCGGCACCCTGCAGACGTACTGCGTCGATCTCCGCAACCCGACCCAGCGCGACGCCAAGTACCACGAGACCGCGTGGAGCGGCACCTCGCTGGGCGCCAACAAGAGCGCGGGCAGGATCCGTTGGATCCTGCAGCACTCCTACCCGCAGGTGAACGACCTCGCGGCGCTCTCCGCGAAGGCCGGCACCAAGGGCCTGACCGAGAGTGACGCGGCGGCCGGTACCCAGGTGGCCATCTGGCGCTACTCGGACGGGGCCGACGTCGACGCGGTCGACCCGCAGGCCGAGAAGCTCGCGGACTACCTGGAGAAGAGCGCGCGTGACGTGGCGGAGCCGCAGGCCTCGCTGACCCTCGACCCGCCCGCGGTGTCCGGGCACCCCGGCGAGCGGCTCGGCCCGGTGACGGTGCACACCAACGCGAGCGGGGTGACGGTGACGCCGCCCGCGGACGCCGCCACGACCGGGGTGCGGATCGTCGACAAGGACGGCAAGGTCGTCACGTCCGCGACGGACGGCAGCCAGGTGTTCTTCGACGTGCCCGAGGACGCGGCGGCCGGGTCGGCGGAGCTGACCGTGCAGGCCTCCACCACCGTGCCCGTAGGCCGGGCCTTCACCTCCGAGAGCCGGAGCCAGACCCAGATCCTCGCCGGTTCCAGCGAGTCGACGGTCTCCGCCGCCGCGAGCGCGGACTGGGCGACGACCGGCGCCATACCGGCACTGTCGGCCCAGAAGAACTGCGCCGACAGCGGCGTGGACATCACGGCGGCCAACCAGGGCGACGAGACGTTCACCTTCGAGCTGATGGGGGTCGAGCACGCCATCGACGCCGGGAAGTCCGCGACGGTGACGATCCCGCTCCAGGAGGACCAGGCGTACGACTTCACGATCACGGCGCCGAACGGCTACGAGAAGCGGTTCGCCGGAGTCCTCGACTGCCGGACGCAGAGCGACGCGGGCGGCGCTGTGACGCAGACGCTCAGCGAACCCAGCCCCGCGACGGTGGGCGGCACCACCGTCGACACGAACCTCGCCGAGACGGGCGGCTCCGCGATCACCCCGATGATCACGGTCGTGGCCCTCGGCCTGGTCGGCATCGGCGCCACGGCCCTGGTCCTGCTGCGGGACCGGAAGCCCGGACAGCAGGACTGAGCGGTAGCGGTACGGAACACCATCGACACCGGATGTGGGGGGAACCACTGATGAAGACCACCGTTCGCCGTGGAGCGGTCGTGCTGGCCGCGACCGGTCTGCTCGGCGCCGTGCCCGGGACCGTCGCGGCCGAAGCCGCACAGCCACGGGCCGCGACGACCGCGGCCTACGCGTGCAGAGACGGAGCCGTCTCGGTCTCCGACGCCGCCGGGTCGGTGACGCCCACGGCCCACAGTGCCGGTGTGGCGCTGCACGCCCGCCTCCGGGTGCACAACACCGAGGCCGTGACCCTGCCCAAGGCCACCTACGTCTTCGCCCTGGGCAACTTCATGAAGAACCGCGGGCCGGCCCCCCTCGTGCAGTGGCGCGTGGGCAGCGGGCACTGGCACAAGATGAGCCTGCACTGGAACAAGAAGACCAACGGCTCACTGGCACTGTGGAACTCCACGACCCTGTCGCTGGGCACGATCCCCGCTCGGGGCACCGTCACCACCGAGATATCGGTGACCTTCCCCAAGAAGTCGATCAAGGCCGTCGACTACGACTTCCTCGATGTCCGCAGTGGCGTCTGCGGCGGCACCAGGCTGGACTGGTACGTCGGCAACGGTTTCGAGTACTGGCCGTGGCGCGGGACCCCGGGCAAGCCGGCGTAGCTGCTGACCCCCAGTTCACAGCCCCCTGCCCATACGCGTTTCCCCCGAGGGGCAGGGGTCAGGCAGTATGGACTACATCTGCCCACTCCAGATTTCAAGCTGCCGGACGGTTTCTCTTGGCTGAGTACATCTACACCATGCGCAAGACGCGCAAGGCGCACGGCGACAAGGTCATCCTTGACGACGTGACGCTGAGCTTCCTGCCCGGCGCGAAGATCGGTGTGGTCGGGCCGAACGGTGCCGGTAAGTCCACCGTTCTCAAGATCATGGCGGGCCTTGAGCAGCCCTCCAACGGCGACGCGTTCCTGTCGCCGGGCTACAGCGTCGGGATGCTGCTCCAGGAGCCCCCGCTCGACGAGTCGAAGACGGTCCTGGAGAACGTGCAGGACGGCGCCGCCGAGATCATGGGCAAGCTCAAGCGCTTCAACGAGGTCGCCGAGCTGATGGCGACCGACTACTCGGACGCCCTGCTCGACGAGATGGGCAAGCTCCAGGAGGACCTGGACCACGCCAACGCGTGGGATCTGGACACCCAGCTGGAGCAGGCCATGGACGCCCTGGGCTGCCCGCCCGGCGACTGGCCCGTCACCAACCTCTCCGGTGGTGAGCGCCGCCGCGTCGCGCTCTGCAAGCTGCTCCTCGAAGCCCCCGACCTGCTGCTGCTCGACGAGCCCACCAACCACCTGGACGCCGAGTCCGTCCAGTGGCTGGAGCAGCACCTCGCGAAGTACCCCGGCACCGTCGTCGCCGTCACCCACGACCGGTACTTCCTCGACAACGTCGCCGAGTGGATCCTCGAACTCGACCGCGGTCGCGCCCACCCCTACGAGGGCAACTACTCCACCTACCTCGAAAAGAAGGCCTCCCGCCTCAAGGTCGAGGGCCAGAAGGACGCCAAGCGTGCGAAGCGTCTGAAGGAGGAGCTGGACTGGGTGCGGTCCAACGCCAAGGGGCGTCAGGCCAAGTCCAAGGCGCGTCTGTCGCGCTACGAGGAGATGGCCGCCGAGGCGGACAAGATGCGGAAGCTGGACTTCGAGGAGATCCAGATCCCGCCGGGCCCGCGCCTGGGCTCCATCGTCGTCGAGGTCAGCAACCTCTCCAAGGCCTTCGGCGACAAGGTCCTCATCGACGACCTCTCCTTCACGCTGCCGCGCAACGGCATCGTCGGCGTCATCGGCCCGAACGGCGCCGGCAAGACCACCCTCTTCAAGATGATCCAGGGTCTTGAGGAGCCGGACTCCGGTTCGATCAAGGTCGGCGAGACCGTCAAGATCTCCTACGTCGACCAGAGCCGCGAGAACATCGACCCCAAGAAGTCGCTGTGGGCCGTCGTCTCCGACGAGCTGGACTACATCAACGTCGGCCAGGTCGAGATGCCGTCCCGCGCCTACGTCTCCGCGTTCGGCTTCAAGGGCCCCGACCAGCAGAAGCCGGCCGGCGTCCTCTCCGGCGGTGAGCGCAACCGCCTGAACCTCGCGCTCACCCTCAAGCAGGGCGGCAACCTGCTCCTCCTCGACGAGCCGACGAACGACCTCGACGTCGAGACCCTGGGTTCGCTGGAGAACGCGCTGCTTGAGTTCCCGGGTGCGGCCGTGGTCGTCTCCCACGACCGGTGGTTCCTGGACCGGGTCGCCACGCACATCCTCGCCTACGAGGGTGAGTCCAAGTGGTTCTGGTTCGAGGGCAACTTCGAGTCGTACGAGAAGAACAAGGTCGAGCGGCTCGGCCCGGACGCCGCGCGTCCGCACCGCGCCACCTACAAGAAGCTGACCCGGGGCTGATCTCTTGCGCCACATCTACCGCTGCCCGCTGCGCTGGGCGGACATGGACGCGTACGGCCACGTGAACAACGTGGTCTTCCTCCGCTACCTGGAGGAAGCCCGTATCGACTTCCTGTTCCGCCCGGACAAGGAGTTCAAGCAGGGCTCGGTGGTGGCGCGCCACGAGATCGACTACAAACGCCAGCTCGTCCACCGGCACGCACCCGTGGACATCGAGCTGTGGGTCACGGAGATCAGGGCGGCGTCCTTCACCATCACCTACGAGGTGAAGGACGGCGACCAGCTCTATGTACGGGCCTCCACGGTGATCGTCCCGTTCGACTTCGAGACGCAGCGACCGCGCCGGATCACCGCCGAGGAACGGGAGTTCCTGGAGGAATACCGGGACGACACCGAGGAGGAGGCCGTCGCCGCATGACGGTCCTCCACCTCGCCGACGAAGGGGAGGCGGCGGATCTCGCGGCCTTCCTCTCCCGGCTGCTCCACTACGACCGCGGCGCCGCGGTCCGTCTGCAGGCCGTCGGCACCGCACTCGCCGTGTTCGGCCGGCCGCCGTCCTTCGAGGTGCTCGCCATCCGCGCGGTACGCCTCGCCAAGCCGTACGAGAACGGCCTCGACGTCACACTCGACGTGACCGTCTCCGCCGGTGAGCTCCTGGAGCTGCTCGACGAGTCGGCGGCCACGGCCGGGGTACCGGCCGCGGTGACCGGCCCGCCGTGGGCCGGGGTGCTGCCGCCGCGCGGCGGCTGGCGTCCGGAGTCCGGGCTGCCGGGACCGCAGGCACTGCGCGGCATGATCGCGGCCGGGGTCGCCGAATTCCGGTCCCGTACGCAGGAGTTGGCGCCCGAGGGCCGTACGCGCACCGAACTCGACCGCATAGGGCGGGAGATCTGGTCCCGGGCGGTCGGGGACACCCCGCTGCCGGTCCGCGCCGTGCACGCGGCACAGTCGCTCGGATTCCTGCGCCCCGGCGAGGAACCCGGCCTCTTCTCGTCGGGCGCGTGGCTGCGGCTGCGGACGCCGTACGGCTCGATCGCCGTCCGCAGGGCGGGACTTGGCGCACTCGGCGTCAGCGTGCGCTGAGCGCGCCGTCCATCTCCCCACGCGGCAAAGGTGTTCAGCCCGCCGTGTTCACCATCGAAGCGGCGGCGTACGTCAGGTAGTTCCACAGCGTGTGCTCGTGCTCCTCGGACAGACCGAGTTCGTCGACGGCGACCCGCATGTGCTTCAACCAGGCGTCGTGCGCGGCCTGGTCGACCTGGAACGGCGCATGGCGCATCCGCAGCCGCGGGTGGCCGCGGTTGTCGCTGTACGTCGTCGGGCCGCCCCAGTACTGGATCAGGAAGAGGGTGAAACGCTCCTCGGCCGGGCCCAGGTCCTCCTCCGGGTACATGGGCCTCAGCAGTGGGTCCTCGGCCACACCCTCGTAGAAACGGTGGACGAGCCGGCGGAAGGTCTCCTCCCCGCCGACCTGCTCGTAGAAGGTCTGCTCCTGAAGCGTGCCGCGCCGAATCTCTTTCACGCTCCCATGGTCTCAGACGGGGTGGCGGAGGACTCAAGACTTAGGACCGCTCGCCTCCCGGCCGCCGCCGCAGGACAGTGGACGTATGGGCGCGCACGCTCTCGACAAGGATCTGGACGCCGTCGCCGGCTCCGCGCGGGCGGAGCTGGTGCGGGAGATCGGGCTGAGCGGGGCCTGGGACGCGGATCCGGGGTGGCGGGCGGCGTTCGAGGCGGTGCCGCGGCATCTGTTCGTGCCCTACTACTACGTCGGCGTCCAGGACGGACACGAGCGGCTGTGGGGCGGGAGCCCCGACCCGCACACCCGGGAGCGCTGGCTGCGCGGGGCGTACGCCGACGTACCGCTGGCCACGCGGCTGCGGGACGGCGAGCTGGTGTCGTCCAGCAGCCAGCCCTCGCTGATGGCGCGGATGCTGGCCGAGCTGCGGGTGGCGGAGGGCAGCCGGGTCCTGGAGATCGGCGCGGGGACGGGCTACAACGCGGCGCTGCTCGCCCACCGGCTCGGCGACGACCTGGTCACCACCGTCGACCTGGAACCGGAGATCACCGAGTCCGCGCGCAGCCATCTCGCCGAGGCCGGGTACCGCCCGACCGTCGTCACCGGCGACGGCGCCCGCGGAGTGCCCGGGCACGCTCCCTACGACCGGATCATCGCGACCTGCGCGCTGCCGTCGATCCCGCCCGGCTGGCTCGCGCAGTGCAGCCCCGGTGCCCGCATCCTGGCACCGCTGGCCACCGGCCTGATCGTGCTCACCGTGCGGGACGCGGAGCACGCCGAGGGCAGCTTCCTGCACACGGCCGCGTACTTCGTGCCGCTGCGCGGCGCCGAGCCCACCCCGTCGGGCGAGATCCCGCACCGGGCCGGCGAGCACGAACTGTTCCGCTTCCTACTGACCCTCACCCACGGCACCCTCGAACCGCAGGACGCCCACAACCTGTGGGAGCGCGAACTACGGCCCGGGCGGGAGCGCTACGGCGTCACGGTCTCCGGTGGGCGGGTACGGGCGTGGCTGGACGATCCGGAGGGGCCGTACACCTGGCCCCTCCCGTGATCCCTTCCAGCTAGCCGCGGCGGACCGTGATCGTCGTCCACGCGCCGACGTGCACCCGGTCGCCGTCCTGCAGCGGCACCGGCACGAAGGGCTGGATCGGCTCCTCGCCGCCGTTGACCGTCGTACCGTTGGTCGAGTTCTGGTCGACGACCGCCCAGCTGCCGTCGGGCTGCTGGACCAGTACCGCGTGCTGGTGCGAGACGCCCGGGTCCTCCGGCGGCACCGACAGGTCGATGTCGGGGGACTCGCCGGTGGAGTGGCGGCGGCGGCCGATGGTGATCTGGTTGCCGATGAGCTGCCGCTGCTGCTCGGGGGAGTACGCGGGCAGGTTGAGACCCGCGGCCTCCGGGCCCGAGCGCTGCATCATCGCCAGGAAGTAGTCGCGGTCCGGGCCGATCGTCGCCAGCCACGTCGTCGGCTGCTGCTGGTACGCCGGGCGGGGCGGGGGCGGGGCCTGGGTCGCACCGGGCTGCGGATAGCCGTAGCCGCCACCGCCCTGACCGGGACCGCCGGGGCCGCCAGGTCCACCGGGACCGCCCGGAGAGCCGGGGGTCGGCGGGGAGATCACCCAGTCGTCGTCACCGCCGCCGAAGGACGGACCGCCCTGCTGCGGACGGTTCGTCTCCTGCGGGAACCCGGGCGGGGCCGGCGGCGCGGACTGCTGGAACGCCTGCGGGGCGCCGCTCGTCCCACCGGGGCCCGTGGGCGGGGTCGGTCCGGGCGGCGGCGGGACCGGCCGCGACGGGTCGGGGCCGAAGTGGGAGGGACCCTGCGGGTTCGGGGGCTCGTTGCCGAACGGTCCGGGCGGACCCTGCCGCTCGCCGCCGAAGGGGCCGGGCCGGCCGCCGCCGAACTCGCCCTGGCCGGGGCGCTCGTTGCCGAACTGGCCGCCGGGACCCGGGGGTTGCTCGTTGCCGAACGGTCCGGGCCGGCCGGACGCCTCGTTGCCGAAGGGCGCGGGCGGACCGGGGGGTTCGGTGCCGAAGGGGCGCGGGGGGCCGGACAGGTCGTTGTTGCCGAAGGGCGGGGGACCGCCACCCTGACGCTCACCGCCGAAGCCCTGCGGGCCCGGGCCACCGGGGCCGCCAGGACCTCCGGGTCCGCCTTGCCGGTCGTTGCCGAAGCCCTGCTGCGGGCCGGGGCCGCCAGGGCCGCCCTGTCGCTCGTTGCCGAAGCCCTGCGAGCCCGGACCGCCGGGGCCTCCGGGTCCGCCTTGGCGCTCGTTGCCGAAGCCCTGCGCACCGGGCCCACCCGGACCGCCGGGCCCACCCTGCCGTTCGCCGCCGCCGAAGCCACCGGGACCGTTGGGACCGCCAGGCGCATCCGGTCGTCCCGTCGGTTCGGTGCCGAACGGGGGTATCGGCTCGGCGGGCCGGTTCATCTGTGAGGGGCGCGAACCCTGGTACTCGTAGGAGTCACCGCCGTACGACTGACCGGGCGGGGGCTGCTGCTGGAAGCGTGCGGCCGGGCTCGGGCCGGGGGCCGACGGGCGCGGGGCGGCCGGGGTGTACGAGGTCGCCGTGTTCGTGAGGAAGTTCCATCGGCACTCCTCGCAGAACGGCGCACCCCCCTCACGGGGCGTACGGCACTGCGGGCAGAGCTCCGCCTCGGCGGACGGGTTCGGGCGACCGCCGGGCGCGGGCGGCGGGAAGCCGTAGCCGCCGCCGGGGGGCGGTGGAGGGGGCGGGGGTACGGCACCGGCCATGCGGTGACCGCAGACCTCGCACCAGTCGTCGGAACCCGACTGGTGTCCGTTCGGGCAGGTCGGCATGTCGGCGCGTCCCCCTTTCGCACAGGGTCGTTCTAGCTAGGTCACTTCTTTACACGAACAGTCTTTGTGGACCGTGTTTCGAGAGTCATCTCGTCGGCCTCCGCGACCTTCGCCTTCAGTCGCACAGTACCCGCCGCGGCATCGACCACGTCCACCACCTTCGCAAGCAGTTTCGCAGTATCCGCGTTTCCGGAGACGCTGGCGAGCTGAACGGCCCGTCCCAGTTTGGCCGTTGCTCCATCGACATCACCCGATTTGCGGAGATCGAG
>Ga0307507_10011378_pt1 | contig 11234 bp, 7 predicted proteins | sample 7_EM_MG_FD_207223 | JGI IMG/M metagenome (GOLD analysis project Ga0307507, IMG submission 207223) | Populus trichocarpa ectomycorrhiza microbial communities from riparian zone in the Pacific Northwest, United States - 7_EM | ecosystem: Host-associated > Plants > Roots > Unclassified | place...
CAAACTTGTTATTTCAATTTTCCCCACTTACCTGTAAGCTCAGGTTAAAGAAAAGCTATAATAAGAATTCCAGTATTTTTTCCATTGAAATTACCAAGACCATTACAGAAGCTTGCATTCATGATAGAAAGCAGTCTTTTCAAGTCTCCAAGGAGCAAGGCTAAGAAAGTAGTTCTTACAGTCTTTTCACCGATTCGAGTGGCACTGTTTACCTTATCCATGTCAGTCCTAATGAAAAAGTTCATCATCAAGATTGTAAGCAACTTGTTGCCACTGCTCAACAATATCTGTTGCATTTTGGTCGACTGTTCTTTGAACTCGAAAAACAGCGACTATTTCAGGAACGCGAACAATGTTGATTTTATTATATGCAAGAATAACTCCAAAGCTTGATCCTCCCCCAACCTGTTACAGCCCAAAATAAATCTTCTTCCATAGATTTTCTATCAAGAAGTCTTCCATTAACATTAACTATTTTCGCGTCGATAACATTGTCAACCGATAGGCCATATTTTCTCATCGTATTGCCATAACCTCCACCACTGAAATGACCTCCAACACCAACTGTAGGGCAAACACCAGCAGGAAAGCCATATGCTTCGTTTTCTTCAGCAACTCTATAGTAAACTTCTCCAAGGGTTGCTCGGGTTTGAACCCAAGCGACCTCATTTGCAACATCAACGTCAATTGCTCGGAGGTTATACATGTCGAGGAGAAAGAATGGGCTATCGGACATATAAGAAACTCCTTCATAGTCATGGCCTCCAGTTCGAATTTTCATGTTCAAGTTATGTTTTCGAGCACAAATGATGGCTGCTTGGACATGAGATTCATGCAATGCCCTGAGAATATGAAGTGGTTTAGGGGTTGTGGACATGTTGAACCGAAGATGTGGAATATAGGATTGCGAGACAGATGAGTAAGAATCATTGTTTGGATTGTAAATTGCGTCGGAGATTGGATAAGAGGGCTGAGAAAGGATTAAAAGACATTGGAGAAAAGTTTCAAGAGGTAAATCAGTTGAACTCCTTTTTAAGCCAACTTAAATTAAACCAACTTATGAAACTTGAACTTCTTTTTAATTATTAAATTGAACCAACTTACAAAACTTGAATTCTTTGTTCATCATCTCCTTGAAGTATTTTTCAAGTACTTTATAAACTAATGAAGTCTAAGTAATACTTGAACTTGACTGTGCAGAATTATGAAGAAAAATAGAACCCTTGCCTTCCCAACAGGTGTTTGCCCTACAATGGGAGCTGTGGCCACATTAGTGGAAGAGGAACTAGCATGATAATGCATAAATATGGCATCGTTGTAGATCATATAATTGATGCACATTTAATCAATGTTAAGGGAAGAACCCGTCATACCCTTTCGGCGAGAACGCGATGTTGTGGCGACAATTCTCGAATGGTGTCTTTTAAAATGGTCTGTGGTTTGGTTGGGGAGTCAATACCTAATATTACGGTTATTAAAAACTTTAACTGGTTTTTTAGAGATTCTAGGTAAGAGACTGGTTGCGTAAAGAAAAGATATTAACACCCCTAATATGCCTTACCTGAGATAAACTGCATTATTTTTTTATTTGTTTGCTATGGTTCGATGATATCTATCTCCACCGACTTACTATGACGGGTCTGCTACGATGAACAAACCCTAATTTTCTAGGTCAAGAACTCGGTCTGGAAAGGTAAAATATCATCAATTATTGTTAAGGCTTTTTTCGGGGGGAAACATGAATTCTTTTTTTTGTTTTTTATCATGCCATTTCAAATAATATTTCAGATAAAATTCTTTCTAGATTTGAATCTTATATTAAAAGTGAATGAGTTGTATAATTCATAATAATATTTTGGATATTAATTTCATGTATATTTCTTATCTTTATATTAAAATAAATAATAAAATTATTATTCCTAATAATATTTTAATATTTAAAAACACTTGCTACTCTATCGCGGAGGGTGCTGTGACGAATCCACTTGAAGGGTATTAGGGCTGCCCACTTGCCATACACACCATCAAGTTTCTTTTAAAAAATATTTAACATTTATTAAGATATAAACATGCCGTGAACTAACTTGATATTACACAAAAACCAAAACCATGATAAAAGACCAAAAAGCCTTTGCAGGAGAGTATTTTCAATATTTTTCAAATACTTTATTTTTTTCTTGTTCGAGTGATCTATGCTCCAAGCCATATTTTTTAAGAATTTTTTTAAAACATGCTTACGCTGCTCAAACACTTTTTTTTCTTGATAAATAAAATATTCCGGGCCGCGACAGAGCATTTACCCACAAATCTAGTTATTACCTAAAAGGAAAACAAACCCATTTATCCATCCAAAATTAATCACTTCTCTGAAAATCCTCAATTCCATTCTCAGAAGAAATAATAATGATTAATAAATCATAAATCATTCCGTAAAAGTGTACATTTAACTGTGTTTTTTCATTCAATTTCTTAGCGAGAGAGGCTTAAAAAATGGACGTCTATATATTATATTCCCCAATAGTAACATCATAAATCCATCACCCAAAAAAAGAGAAAGAATTGCTCTTGAATTCCTCTAGCGTGTTTTATTTAAAGAGAAAATTCTTCGGCATCCGACATTCAAATTTTGGCTGTTAGGTTATTTGACATAATCTTCGATTGACTCCATCCATGGTAGATTAATCCCCCCTGAGTGCACGTAAAAAAGTTTGTCGCACACAACATAATCCCTTGAGTGCACGGCAAGATTGACATACACAACATACATGGTGTTAGTTTAATATATTTTGTAGTTAATTGGTTAATTACACATGATATTATTATATTCATATAAATATATATTTATTAGTAATAAATGTTTAATTTATCTTTAATATTCATATAATATTAGATTAATTAATTTAATATTTAATTTATAAATCTAGAGTAAATATAAAGTTCACGAGACAAAAATATTATGTAAAAGAAATTATAAAGTTGTTATAATTATAATATTCATATTGTATCAAAGTATTGTATCAAAGTTGATATTTATTAAAGTCGTAGAGACTGATACATATTATGTTATTTCCTTTATAAAAGAACGCAATTATTCTCATAAGCTGAGGCATAAGGGATACTTAGAACAAATATGTAGGTGTTTGTCATAAGACATATACACTAAACTGATCCACATGAAAATTCTATATGGAGAGATTACCTATGTCTATGGAAATGATCACATGACAGTTGTGTAAATGATTCTTAGACTTGAGATCACTAAGTTATCTTATATGTAGAATGTTGTACTTTAATCCTATTACATGTTATCTTAATCCAGGTAACAAAGTGGAAACAATTGAGTATAACATGACCTATATAAAGATACTTGAATGAACAAGAGAAGATTCATCACCTTAGGTGAGTTAAGAAAAATGTTTCATATGTTCTCAAATAGTATTGACTGAAAAATCCTTAGCCAATATAGAATAATATTTGAAAAGAGTTTTAAATCTTATTCAAACAATTAATGATTATTATGTAGAGAACAAACATGATTTAATATAGGAAACATACTCTATGCGTTAAAGTTAAATCAGAACATTATTGATGAGAGGATATTAATTACACTGAGAAACATGACACGTACTGAAAGGTTAAGTCAAACCAATAATTACTTTTCTAATATATGGGAGATCATGACATATTGTTAGATTATGCATTTGATATTCAAACAAAAATTAATCAATAGTTAAATCAATAATAAATTAAATTATTAAATTTATTTATTTCCATTTAATTAGAATTAAAATTTATATTTAAACCAATATATTAAGAAACTAATGAATTACACACATTAAAAATCATTAGTTAGAAATTAAACTGGGATGATTTAATTAAGTATGATTTGATTAAAATATATTTTAGAAATTAAGACTAGAATATAATTAATACAAAGATTATATTTCCAGACGTTGAAAAATCAAGTAAGGACTCAATTGAGTTAATTTCTAAAATTATTCTAAATTAATATATGGATATTATTCAGGTGAAAAATTGATATTTTGCCAATTTATAGGGTTTTTTCAGATTTCTCTATAAATAGTAAGTTATACCTCTTATTTTTTAATGGTTATCTGTTAGACAAAAAATTTACTTAAGTCACAAAATAAGGAGTGGCGCACGTTGATGCGCGGTGTCATGGGGATCGTTAGGAGTCGCTACCTAGTTGTTTGGTTTAGGGTTGCTAAAAAACTCGAGTGTACTAGTTTTGTCCTAGATTCAAGGGTAAGAGACTAATTGTGGCTAGAGAAAATATTAGCACCCCTAGCGCACTTTACCTGAGGTAAGTTGCATGTATGTGTTCTGAATGTGGTTTAATGGTTTTGATAGGCTTCTAACTGGTAGCCTACCGATGACTTAGGATGAGGATTTATTCATGTGAATAAATCTAGCGTTTTGAATTTATTATAAGTTCGTGTAGCCAAACAAATTCTTATGAAAATAGTTTTCTACAATTTGTATATTGAGATGAAAAATACTCCCAAAAATTCTTAAAATTCTCTAGTCAACCCCTGATATATACATACCAATCTATTTATAGGTCCAATAATTATACCAAACATACCATAATTACATATTTACAAACAATACAAACTCAAAATTAAAAATATTTCAAACAACACATTAAAATCTTTTATAATTTACAAAATAAACCCCCTAAAATTAAGGAATAGTGCTGAGAAGCTTTTGGAAAGTCGAGAAATAGTGGAGGCGTGTCTGCTCAACGCGCCACCTTTTCTGTCAACGTATAGGACCATGTGCCGCTGTCAATAAAACTAGAAAGACAGGTGGATCTGAAGTGGTGAGTCCTCTTCTTCCTCCCTAGGCCAGCGGTGAATATCACTGTCAACTGCAAAGTATGGAAAAACACACAAACAATAGATTTTATTTTTTTCTTCTTTCACATATTTGTTTCACTGGTCTGTTTTCTCAATTCTTTTTCCCTTTCTAGTTGCTTCAACCTTAAACAGTTGAGGAGAGGCGTGGTAGAGGCCAACGTTAATGTGGGTAGTAGCTAATTGCTACTGGTCTTGTTTCTACGGTGACAATGTCATGGTGGTCTGAAGGAGGGACGTTGTGCTGATGATGAAGGAAAACTGATTGCTATGGAGATTTTGGGGGTTCTGGAGGAATAGGTCCTGGTGTGGAGAGAATGGCGGCTCAGAGGGGAGAGGCTTGAAGATGATCCTTTTTTCCAGCAATCCCTGGTTGTTGTTCTTGGCTGGAACAAATGGACGATGTGGTTTGATGGCTGTGTGACTTTCGGTCTGAAACAGAGGAGGAAAAATGGTCTTTCGTGTCATTGTTTTCATGGTTGGTTTCTGTGATAGTGGTTTATGGGTTGTAATGGTGAGAGTGAGAGAAGGGAAATGAACGTGGAAGAGGCTTATTAGCTCTGGTGGTTAATTATTACATCTTCGGTTAATAAATTTTTAAATAATTATAAATTTATTTAACAAAATTATAAAAACTTTCAAATAATTTTATTTTATTATTTTCATCTATTTTCTCTCTCTCTTATCCGGAACTCCTTTTCTATACCAACTAGATTGTCATTAACTTATTAGTAATTATCTGGTTCTTTTTAATAAAATCTTGACTATTAATTAAGTGTTGTTTGAAAATTAAAACTGCAATATTCAATTTAGCAACAACAAATAAAATGAACCACTATATCCCTTGTGTTGAATTGATTTAGTTTGAGTTTGACTGGTTCCAATTCAACACAAAGGACAAATTTATCCATTTCATTGCAAGCATGCAGCATAAGAAATCATTGTGTTTTTTGAAGTGTCAAAATATATTATGATGATATGACATGCAAATTGAGATATTGGACTGTATATTTAAACTCAGTGACTTGGATAGGTTTGAAAATGTGATTTTAATTGTTTTTTAAAGTATTTTTTATTTAAATAAATATTAAAGTTTTTTTTTGAAATGTAAAAACAAGTGGATGGTCTATTTTAGTAATGGAAATTTAGAATTAGTGATAATATTTTCAGTGTTCTTAAACTCCAAACCTTATCCTTGAATACTTGATAATAAAATTGTTGACGAGTAGTGCTCTTGAGTTTTTTTAATCAAAGGAAGTTGGTGTTGATTCTTGGTGGTGCCGGTTTAGGAAAGGCTTCTGGTAGTGTTTTTATTTTTATTTTATTATTATTCAAATTGATATTTGTGGAATATATATATTCAAGAGGCGGTCAATCATATACTTTCTTAAATAAATTTTTTATTGGTTAAACTATAAAATATCATCTTTAAAGTTTATCCTTCATGATACATTAAGAAAATAGTTCTTATCAAACTTGGAACGACATTAATAAGAAATTTACTCATGCGACTGGTCAGAAGATTTAAATCTTGAATGATAATATGATAAACCGACAATCATCCTTCAAATTAACTTGTAATTCAAAAAACAATTATAAATAAACTATACATTAATATTAGAGAGTAATATATAAATATTAATTGGACTTCACTTAACAATCTATATTTTTTTATTGAAATGATTATTTTATAAAATAAAAAAGCTTTAATGACCCAACAACAAAGTATGCTATATAGTAATATATAATCATTTATTATGCTTGACATAACAATTCAAGCTCTTGAAAGAGATAATGTTTTGAAAATTAATAATATAATCATTCTTAGATGAAATTTATGTATCATGTTTTAGAAAAATATAGTTTGGTGCGACAATCCCACTAATTAATAATTATATTTGTAAGTGCATTAAAAACATAATTAAAATTTTAGAGTCGTTTTCATACCATAAACTAGTGACTCGGGCTATTATAAATTTCAATATTGTTATATATTTAAACAAATTTAGTTTCCGATATAATCTTGCCTACCATTAAAAAATTAGAAATTAATTGGTACGAATTTTTTTGTTCAAATTGAATTCATTGACTTGAGCTATTGTTGAAATTCGGGAACACTGAATTTTAAAAAGAAAATTTTAAGCTTTAATTTATCATTTTAATTATCAATTCATTGGTTCAACCATTAATTACGTACCCAACTATTAAATCAAGAACTAAATTATGATCTAATACCATGTTTGGGACAAGATATGAGCCATATCTAACAACTATGTTCAAATGAGCTTAAATATCAATCTTAACATTGTTTGTTATTTCTTTTTTCCTGTTTAGAAGGTCCACCAGACCTTGAATTAAACAATATATAAGACTAATCCTTCTTTATTATAATTAAAGAAACCACAACCATTTGATAAATAATCGTCAGAATAAATTTGCTTATATGCATCATATTATACTAATTAAAGCATGCAAACACATATGTAGAAAAACTAGCTAGAAAAATGAATCTAGCAGAACAGTTCTTCACATATCATATAGTTTTTTTCACACTACAGTAAGGCATAGAAAACGAAATCTATATCAATCATATTTTGTTAACATGTATAGGAATGAAATGCATGCTATAAATCATTAGCAAGGATGCTTTTATTTATTTGATTAATTTGTATGTGCTCACACTTGATAGACACTGAACGTGCAATTACATTACATTGAAAGATCAAAACAGTGCGTGGGAGCTTTTATTGATGTCTAAGAGAGACGAAACACATCCTTTAATTTATCATATATGCTGTTTTGTACCATTTTGTAACTCTCTCCTATCACCAAGATGAGAGAGGAGGAATGCTTTGTTCATGCCTAAAGAAATTAGCAGGATCAACTGCAGTCTTCACCCGTACCAGCCTATCAAAGTTATTCTTGAAATATTTCCTGCCCCAGATGCTTGCTTGTTTGTAACTTGTGTTGCCATCAAGTTTATTGATTCCAAGGTCAAGATCTCTATAATTCACATATACTTGTCGAGGATTTTTTGAAACGTAAGGAGTCATGTAATTGAGTAGCCTTCTTATCCAACTTATATACCGTTGGGATGCCTCACTACTTTCTTCTTCCCAAAGCACCGCGTATTCAATTTGATATATAATTCCAGCTCTATGTGGAAATGGAAGGCTGGACTCTGATATCTCATCCATCTTGCCTCCATACGCAGTAAATTGCAATTCAGATATCTGGACCTCTAATTGATCCATCCTTTCCCAAATACCCTCCAATGCGATTTCCGGTAAAGGTTCCTTCACGTAGTCTGATTTTGTTTTGAAAAATACATCAGATATAGGAGTCCTATCAAGTAAAGCATCTAAAGATGTGTTGCTTGGGAATCCGGCAAAATAGAGAACTGACTCGATCCAGCTCATTTCAAGGCAATCTTCCTTCACCAAACCGAGCTCGGGAAAGCTCTCTTGCATCAATGAAAGAAGCCTATCTACCTCACCAAGAAATAAGGTAGTGAATGCAGCTTGTATTGTAGTCTTTCCTCTTTGGCTAGATTCAACCTTCCTTAGGAAAATTCTTGTGAAAATATCTTCATGAAGTTTGTTTGATACGAATTGCCACCGGTGGACAAGCTTTGTTGCATTTTGTTCCAAGGTTCTTGAGACATTGAAAGCAGTCACAATAGGTGGAACTGGAACCAAGTTTAGTTTCCATGCAACAACGATGCCGAAGGTGTTTCCTCCACCGCCTCGAATGGCCCAAAATAAATCTTCTCCCATTGATTTTCTGTCATGTATTCTACCTTCAACATCAACTAATACAGCATCGGTGATATGGTCTGCGGCTAGGCCAAATTTACGGAGAATCATGCCGGATCCTCCTCCACTGAAGTGCCCACCAACACCCACAGTAGGGCTAACACCAGCAGGAAAAGCAAGAGTTTTGCTTTTCTCAGCAATTCTATAATAAACTTCACCTAAAGTTGCCCCAGCTTCAACCCATGCATTGCTATTCTCAACATCAACGTTGATCATTCGAAGATTAATAAGATCAACAAGGACAAAGGGGACAATGGAAACATAAGAAAGACCCTCAAAGTCATGGCCACCACTACGCACTCTAATTTGCAAGCCATGTTTCTTGGAACAAATAACAACATCTTGAATCTGGGAAACATTCACAGGGGTAACAATGACTAGTGGTTTCGGGGTGGCGGTTGTATTGAACCTGAGGTTTCGAATAGAAAACTGCAGGACAGATGGATATGAGGAGTTTATTGGGGTGTAAATTACCTTAGAAATGGAGTCACTGTTTTTGTTATAAAGGCAATGAAGAAAATCGTCATGAGTGTGAGCTGAAGTTGCCCATGAGAAAGAAAGCAGAAAGATGGACAAAAATGGCAGAATTGAAGGGATTAAGGAATTCATCTCTGTTAAAATCTTATTTGCCTATAGAAGTGGGCTTGAGGCTCCCTCTCATTTATAGTACTGGGTACAGGTGCCTGGTTTTCTGAACAGTGTGCCTCTATCTAGAGTAGGGATACAATTCAACTATCATCTAGCTAGCTAGGATAGAGTTTGTTGACAATTTGGATGTTGAAAGTTCTTACCAAGAAATTAAGAACAACTTAATTTAACAAATTCACCAAGTTGTCAACTTTCGGATGCTCATGTTGAACATCCACCCCCTTGCTTCGTGGATTTGCCCTCTCTATTTTTTTCTTCTTCGATTACATGGACAGTGATTTGAGCATTTTATATTAGGACGGAGAGAAATTCAACTGATCATGTTAATTACTCCAATCTATTGTTTGAGTACAAATGGTAATTCATAGTTTTCAGCTAAATTCATTTATTTAAATCCTGATAATAATCCTCCTTCTTATCCTCTGTTAAAGAACTATCCCAACTCAATTATTTAAGCTGTTAGGTGAGGCTCCAAAATGTGATTTATATAATTTTTTAGCACACCCTCTCAAGTGAAAATCCTTTGGACTTGAAACTTGCACAAGCTCACACTATCTTGTGCTATTAATTAGGTTTTAATTAGAAGAGAAAATAAGGGTGGTGAAATTCAAACTTGTGACCGTTTGATCATCAAAACTCTGATACCAAGTTAGAAACAGAGAAGCAATATATTTGTATGAATAGTAATGGATTCTAATTAGAATAGCAACCATCCTTTGTGTGTGTGTGTGTGTGTGTTTGGATGTTTAGGATTGTATACAGTAGTAATAATGGAATACACTACACTTGATAATTAAACACACACACACACGATAACTAAACTATACATGTACGATAAGTCAATCCTTTCCATAATAGGCCCCTCAAGTTGAAGAAAGAGATTCCACCCGAAGCTTGGATCCAAGATGAGCAAAAGGAGCATGAGGTAGAGATTTGGTAAGAACATCAGTTAGTTGATCCTTCAAAGAGATAAGTCAAACCTGAATCTCTTTCTTAGCAACTTTATCATGAACAAAATGATAACCAACCTCAACATGTTTAGTATAAGCATGAAATACAAGATTGACAGATAAAAACATGGCCCCTAAATTATCTCACCATAAAGTTGTCATTGAAGGAAAGGGAAGACAAGGTTCTGATAGTAAAGAATGAATCCATAATATTTCAACAGTGCCATCAGCAAAGCCTTATATTCAGCTTCCGTGAAAGATCTAGCAACAATGCATTACTTTTTAGATTTCTAAGAAACATGAGTATTACCGAGATACACAAGATAACCACTAGTAGACTTATAATTATCAACAATTTCAGCCCAATCAACATCAGTAAAGCCATAAAGAGACAAGGATGACCCTCGAGTAACATGTAACCCATAAGACATCGTAGCCTGAAGATAATACAAAATACATTCAGCAGTCGCTTAATGATCTTTAGTGGGAACATGCATGAATTGACACACCTTATTTATAGCATAACATATATTATGCTTGGTACATGTAAGATACTGTAGTGCATCAACAATCTATCTATACTTAGTGGGATCAGAGTACGGAGCACCCAACATGATGACCAACTTCGATGAAAAAGATGAAAGAGTATTAACCAATTTACAAGAGGATATACCTACTCGTCAAAGAATATCAAGAGCATACTTCTTTTGACTTAGTAGAAGTCCTATACAAATGGGTTTAACCTCAATGCCCAGGAAATAAAGCAAGAGCCTAAGTCCTAAAGCTTAAACTCTGAGCTCAATAAAGTAATCAATCATTGAAGCAAGTCTAAGTTACTCCTAGTCAATAGAATATCATCAACATACACAAGTAAATAAAAAACAACACCACCAAAGGATAGGATAAAGAGAGATGTGTCAACCTTGGATGTCTGGAAACTAATG
>Ga0307507_10011380_pt1 | contig 11233 bp, 2 predicted proteins | sample 7_EM_MG_FD_207223 | JGI IMG/M metagenome (GOLD analysis project Ga0307507, IMG submission 207223) | Populus trichocarpa ectomycorrhiza microbial communities from riparian zone in the Pacific Northwest, United States - 7_EM | ecosystem: Host-associated > Plants > Roots > Unclassified | place...
ATAAAAAAAGCATCGTAGTTTCCTCATTCCAGTGTCGTGTACAATGTCGAAGAAGTTAGCATATCACAGGGCTTAAAAATTACCACACCGGAGCCGTAGAAAAAAACAAAAACAAAATTAACCCCTTCAAAAAAGAAAAGAAAAGAACAAAATGGAGTCGTTTCATCTACCGCGTACGCCCTCTTAACGTAATAAATACCTCTCTCTATATAAAAATCCCCTTGTTATTTTCCCAAATTTCTCTAATAGACCCCAAACTTTTTGTTTCTGTTCAGTCTTGGAAGCCAGTTTTTTCCCAAATTGCATTTCTGACCCTACTTAGATCCCTCCCTTTCAAAGTCCTCCCTATCCCCTCATGAACCGAGAAGGACGCAATCCTCGTCCTCGCCATCTGCCTCGCCAACAACTCGTGAGGTGGGACCCTCACTCCGCCATCAAAACAATCATCACCGTCCATGTCGTCGTCTTCGTCGTCGCCGCCGCCATCAACAACGTCAGGCCCCCTCCGGTACTCGTCCTTCAATATCTTAGACCAGTCTGGTATATTAACCGGCAGCGACGACGGTGTCCCGCATGCCCTGCCCCCGGGATCTGTTCGCCTGCAGGCAGCCGCAGCGGGAGTTGACTTCTTCGCGAGGCGGGAACTCAGGACTGGCTTGCGGAACTCGGGCGAGTTAGAGCGGGCTGTGGTGTGGTAGTAGATGTCGGACTCGTCGAGTTCGAAGGGTGAGTTGTGAGTGAGCGGCACGTGGTGGGTCAAGTCGGTTGAAAGGAATCGGTAGTTTTGCCTTGCAAAGCAGCCCTTACTTGTGGCCATTTGGAAGAGAATAGAGAGGAGGAGTTCCTTAGCTGGGCTTAAATTTAAAAGGGGCGGATTTAAAACAGATATGGAGATGAGAAGATGAAAGATGGTATTGGTCTGCTTTTATAAAGGTTGCGTTGAATAATGGATAAGGCTCTTTCTCTCTGCTTCTCTGTTTTTATCGTTGAAATTACCAAGACACCCTGCGAGTTTCATGGAAATTGCCACGTCGGATTTATCCACCTCCCCCAAAGCAGCCTTGTCGATTTTCTGTTTTTTTAGATGAGATTTCTAATAAAACATTCAAAACCCCATTTTGTATTTAAATCCCACCGCGCTCATATATATAACATTTTCTTGAAGTAAATGATTTTACACGAGTAATTTCAATAAGCTTAAAATTCAAGAATATAAATATTTGTTTTTATTTATGTATGATAAATGTTATAAAAATAAAAATATAAATATTTGAAAAAATAAAAAAACATAAACTCCTTACCTAGATGATTTCAAGAATATTTATAGTGCTTGAATTATTTTATTTCACTAAAATTGTGGATAATCATTTTCTTTTGAAAACATAGAAGAGAAAAAAATATTTCTTACATAATATTAATGTTGATGAAAATAATCATTACATCAACATTAATGTTGATGAGAACACGAAGGATCCGTTGTAGACTTTATATATTATTTTGTATGCAATATTAATATTTATTGGAATAGCCTTCAATCAACATTAATGATGATTAGAACAAGACATGTTATTAGAAAACTTTTACATACTTAGAAGTGTAGAAAAATGGTTATCCTAAATTTTGATTATTTTATGTTAATGACTATAATATAGCCTTGTGACCTAAGATATGGCTTATAAAGACTTTCAATTTTGGGTATATTTAGACATGGATTGTTTCCAAACCAAAAGTTGTTGGATCATGCATCTTACTAGATCCATATGCACTCGGGTTCAACGAGTAGATAAGCTCTAGAGTGTTAGGTCTCGTGTTTTGCCAGACCTACAGACACTTGAGTTTAGCGTGTAGCTAAGCTCTAGAGTGTTGGGTCTAACATCTCGTCAGATTTACAGGCATATAGAATCAATGTGTAGCTAAATCTAAAAGTATTGAGTCTTAAAGCAAATCGGATCCATATCATTTGAGCTTCGTATTATATCAAGTTTAGGTATATTAAATTAATACTCTTTCTTTGGCTTCTAAGTTTTTGAAAAAAGCAAGTGTATAAATTTTGTTGATCTTGGATAGGTTATTAATCATTGTTTTGACTATTATACCAAAATTCTAAAAAATTAATTGAGTTAATTAAAGTTTTTTAATTTGTTTTTATTGTAATTTATTTTAATTATATAATTGTAGAAAATATTCAAAATGAATACATGAACATATCAATTTCAAAATTCAAGTGCTCCAGAGTTACGAATCAAGTCTCTCTTTTTTTTTTATTTATTTTTAATCATACCATAACAAAGGTAAAAAAAATGTTTTTTTATTTCTATTTAGTCTTTATTTATGCATTGTGAAAAAGTCATTATATCTTGTAAAAAAGAGAGAGGATAGATCCATATGTATCTTTTTACTTGAAATCAGATCTTGTTATTTTTTTACATATCTTGATTTCATCCCTAAAAAAATTGATTAGTAATAATTTTTTGAAAGAATCTTACTCCATTAAAATATTTAAAACTGCATTACACGAAATAATTTTTTGGTAATAAAAAATAGTTTCTAACAGTTTAAATTAAAATTTACAACCAAGTAGTAACTGAAAACAAAGATAAAATTAAGTTGCTTTTTAAACGTGCTAACTGATATCTCAAACACCACTCTATTGCCACGTGCTACTACAGCTCAATCCCTTAAACCGTGAAAGTGTGCCACCTCAGATCCATAACCTCGAAGCGTAACGCAAGAACCAACCACTACTAGACGACAAAAAGGGACATTCTGGGGAGTCCAAGATTTGTCTGCATACGATAACATCTTCGTACTGCTAGTTCAAATTTGTCGTGACGCGACATGAGAGAGAGAGAGAGAGAGAGAGAGAGAGAGAGAGAGAGAGAGGTTCCTGACCTGGTTCTAGGAAGAAGACAAAAGTGGCCCTCTTTAGACGATCGATGATTTTGACACCTGTCAAATTATGGCATTGATCGACAGGTGGCCTCGTCTCGTCCCGCATAAGAAGTGGGGCGTGAATGGCACGTGAAGGGGGAGCCCTCTCTCCGATCTAGCGCGTCTTTCTTGCCAGCTGGACCTCCTCCACCGGTCCTATCAGACGCGACACCCCTAGCATATCTCCACCGAGAAGTTAGTTACTTAGTTTATCGTATCGCAAGACTGCCTGCCTGCGTGGAGTATAATACTATTATTAGTGATTTATCGTCTGCTTTTTTTTTGGTTCTTGCAGTTGAGCGTTGAAGAGAACATCATGCTTTACGAGTGAAAGCGAAATGATGTGGCAGTACTTTAATTTCTTTCGTGGTGTGGGTTCGGTTCTGTTCTGGTCTGAAGGGTTGTCCAGTGAAGATATGATAAAAGTGATTCAAAAAGAGAAAAATTCCCATTGAATTGAATTGAGTTCAAGATTCTAAAACTCGATAAGATGATGCGTTTTGCTGGCTGCCATTAGAATATAATAATAATAATATTAATTGGGTGGCTACTGTAGTCTGTACAATGACATTTCGAGGTGTCTCGTCTTTTGACGATAATATCTCTCTCTCGTTATATTCTTTGGTTCTCCAAAACCCAAAAAGTTTGTGTTTTGACCTTAAGAGACTAGGAAGAATGATGCGTGATATATTCTATTATTATACACCCTTTCTTTCAATCAAACTCTTGTGCTCTTGCGTTAGTGTTTGATTGCTTTTGACATCCAATGATTTAAAATTTATTTTTTAAAAATATATATATTAATACTTTTTTCATTGCATATCAAAATTATTAAAAATCAATTAAAAAATATGAATTTATTATTTATTTAGATGAAACGTATTTGTAAAACACATAAAAACACAAGTTATCGTAATTTCAAACACTTATTTATGTATATCGATACTATTTGTGTATCCATAATGATATGATCAATTGTTTTTGAAATTTGATTGGTATTTAGGAATTTTACAAAATAATTTTATGTTTTGTGTTCTTATTTTACATATTTATTTTTTAATAATTTGTAGAAAAATGTATATAATTGTTAAAGTTGGGAAGTTATTTCTCTAAATTCATTACTTCATAATTGTTTTCTAAAAAAACATCAACTTTGGATTTGTTTTCATATGGAATGTCTCAATTTTTCCTCATCAACAATTTGCTTTATATCAAATAAGTACAATAACGAAAAATATATATAAATTTCAATTTTGTTTTTAAAGTTTAATAAATATTTGAATTGAATTGACAAAAAATGAACTGATCTTCCAACAGCAATTGACCAGGATCGGAGAAGCATTTTCCACGCTCTAGCTATTCCTCTATACATCTCCGAGACGAAAGGCATGCTCTGTTTAAATTTACTAAGCAGGACTCGAACCCACTAGGATTCGTCGTTCGTTAAGAGACTCCACCCTAACAATGAGGCAAGCGCATTATTAAGATAGGTGGCGCGCTGTGCTACAAGCCAGAAAAAAAAAGAAGCTAAGGCGACTACAAGTTTTTCTAAAATAACAAAAAAAAAATCTGAAAGTTATTTAATTAACTGGTTAAATAAATTTAGTTAATTTAAATAATAAAATAATAATAAATATATTGAAAAAAAAGAGGTTAAAAAGCCCAAGCCGAGCTCATCCAGATTAACATGTTAAATCTGCGATCTAGTCATGATACCATAATAATTTCGTTAAAAAAATAAAATAAAACTATGAAGCTCATTTACTAAATAATCAAATACTGAAAGATGAAACTGAAAAATATTCATTAAAAAAAGACTTGAATCAAATCGGGTTAACCCGCTAACCTCGTTATCAAGGACTTAAGATTAAGATAACCTTATAGAAAGAAAAACAAAAAAAATAAGAAGCATATAGACCGATTCCCAATCAATTAAATGTTGAAAGATGAAATAAAAAAAATCAATTTATAAAAAATAAAATCTTGAAGCATCTTATTTGGTAACAAAACAAAAATTAAATGAGACCTTAATAACCCTCAAAGCTCAATTTCTAGCAAATAAAATATCGAGGGATGAAATTCAAGAAAAAAATATAATTAAAAAAAGTAAAAGAAAACCTGGTTTGAGCCCACCTGGATCAACATGTAAAATATGTGACATAATCATGATATTAGGGTAACACCATCGAAAGTAAATTGAATAAAACTATGAAACTCAATTATAAAAAAAACTAATGTTTAAGAGAGAAATTAAAAAAAAAGGATTTAAGTCAACTCGGGTTAACCCGCTAACCTCACGACCATAGTCATACGATTGGGATAAACCCACATAAAGGAAAGTGAAAAAAACGTACGAAGACTAATTCCCAATAAATTAAATATTGAAGGATAAAATTAAAAAAAAATAAATTTTATAAAATAACATAAAAAAACAAAGTCTACCCGTGTTAACCTTCGAAACTCATAAACCTGGTCATGAGCCTAAAACTAACCTCATAAAGACAAACTTTAAAAAATAATGCAATAAAAAAAGATCCAAAACAAAAAAAATAAAAATAAAAAGAATAAAGACCAAACTTAACAATAAATAGAAATCAAATGCTAAGGGATGAATTTGAAAACAAAACTCAATTAGAAAAAAGATAAAAAAAAAACATCAATTAAAAGAATGAGGATCAAATTTGATTTATAAATTAAATGAAGCCAAACAAAAAGGGAAGAAATTGAAGAAAGAAATCATTAAAAAAAGATTAAAAAAACAAAATAAATAGCAATTAAAAGAATGAGAATCAAATTGGATAAAAAAAAACCACAATACACCTTTATATTTTGGAAAGGAGAAGGGAGAGAAGAAAAAAATCCATCAAAACCCAACATTTGTGTCATCATGCACATGCGCCTGACCACCGGGAAAACCATGTCGAGATGCTTTCATTGCTGTTATGAAATGAGGTGTTTGGCCTCCATACGACGCGTCACACGTTGCCCATCAGCTATTGCACGTGCCAACCATTTTTACTTTTAAAACCATATTTTATATATATTAAAATACCAAATTGTTCTTAAGTCAACTTGATAATAACCAAGAAACCATTAGGAAAATACAAAAAAAGACCCTGAATGCAAGTTAACTAAATTTTTTTTTGTTTTTAAGGGTGATTTAGTAATTTTACTATGTTGACTAAATGTGAAAGAATCGTTATGCACTCATTCAATTTGAAAATCAATCAAATCATGAGAAAAAAACCATATTACCCTTAATAAAAAATTTATTGATTCTTATTAGAATAGCAAAATGTTCATTTCAATGTTCCAATTTGTGATGATTAGTGTCTTGGAATACAATGAAAACATGAGCTCTTTTATGTTTTTGTTAATACTATATAAATTGAGACAACCATACTCCTACAAGTTGCTAAACAAAAGTCTTAGATGAGTTTCTTTCTCGGTGTTCAAAGAACCCCATACCTAAGAATCCACCCTGCTTCTTTAATAGCTTGGGCGACAAATCTAGGAGTATTATTAGGCTAAAAGATTGTAATAACTCGGCTTTTTCAAAGCCAAAACAACATAATTTTTTTTTCACCATATCATTTCAAAAATTGATAAACCAATTTCCACTTATTATCGTGGCACAATCCATATGCAATAATATCACTCAACATCTCATAAGGAGTAGTTCTCACTCATACATATAACATCACATTTGTATCAATACAAGTTTACATAATAATATATGTACATAGTCATAAGTTTGCATACTTTACTAATAATAGTCATTACGAATTTAAAAAAAAGTATCGAGTAATAGTTATATATTAATACATTTTGCTCATACAAAATACATCGTGATTTAAAATACGACTACATGATTCTTTGCAAAAGTAGGGTCCCGTGCAATGGGGTTCCTAGGCACCTCGTTGGTGTGACGTCTCTACTGCAGTACAAATATTTACAAGAATTATAAATAATTAATAATAAGCAAATAAATAGTTTAAGGAAAACATTATCGTTATTTTCTGTTTAAAGCATAACAATCGTAGTTCTTTCATTTACTTGGTACACACAAAACATACTACACATGAACGCATCAATTCTTGAAACTAACTCATAACTTTTCAATCCGGCTATCCTCTTAGGACGCCCTTAGACAAAGCTAATTATCAATCACAACCCGACCATCTGCTTCGGATGCCATTAGCCAGAGCTAATCATCTATTCATCCGCGTCATCCACTCAGAATGTCATTAGCCAAAGCTAATCATCTATTCATCCTAATCATCCACTTAGGATGCTATTAGCCGAAACTAACCATCAATCACAAAACAAACACTCCCATGATGGCTTGGTATTCATACTAACACAATATTATGACATTTGTAATAAAACATTTCATAGATTAGCATTATGTAAGGGGAAGGTGAAAACCACCTACTTGTTCCTCTTATGGGGGGTCTTTGCCCGGTCAAAGGTCCGATTCCAGTCATACCACCTAACATATCAATGATTACAAATCAGCACGTTTGCATTCGGTAATCACACAACTCGTCACTATACATAACTTAAGATACACATGTTCACATTCAAGTGTTCCATATATTACACAATCATATAATGAAATTGTTACAAGCATTTAGGTCAATTCTGTTATGAAGGTCTGTCACAGCAAATCAACAGCGAAAGGGGGTTCACTGGTGGCACATAATTCGACAGTGAAAACTAATTCGTTGACAACACAGAATTCGGCCGCAAAACTAATTCGCTGCTGACACCACATTTTGACAGCGAAAACTGATTCGCTAGCAACACAAAGTTCGACAGCAAAAACTGGTTCATAGCTGACACCACAATTCGACAATGAAAGCTAATTCACTGCTGACACCACAATTCGGCAACAAAAACTGATTTGCTAGCAACACGTAGTTCAGCAGTGAAAACTGGTTCGCTGCTGGCATCACAATTCGGCAGCGAAAATTGATTCGTTGGCGACACAGAGTTTGGCAGTGAAAACCACAACTAGGCAGTGAAAAACAGATTCCCTAGCAATAAAGAATTCGGTAGTGAAACTGGTTCGATGCTGACACCACAATTTGGCAGCGAAAAATGATTGTTGGTGACACAGAGTTCAAAAATGAAAACTGATTCACTGGGACAGCGTACTTGGCAGAAATCGCTAGCCCACATGGGCTACTGCTGACTCAGAAATCATTGATGAAAATCGAGTCGTTACCGACTCAGAAATCATCAACGCAACACAGTTTCATGGTTGACGCTGAAATTGTCAGCGCATATGGTTTACGATTGACGCAAAAATGATTGAAGAAAATTGAGTCGTTGCCAACTCAGAAATCAACCCCTGTCGCTGCCGATTAAGAAATCAACAGTGATGATGTGGTAGTTTCTAGTTTCACTTCTTCCCTTCGACCAAGTGTAAGGCTTACGCTAGGCTTCCCTCTACCAATGTTTCTCACCCTAGGTGGATATAGAACCTCACCGAATCACACTCCATTCATCATTCATCATCAAACAACACAAACATCAACACATGTTCATTTAGCAAGGTTTTCCAAATTCATTCCTTCCAACATCGGCATCTAGTATTGCTACTACCATGCATTCTCACATTAACATTTGTATCATGACAATGCAACAACATAAGTGATAACAATTCTACAAACATAAAGATTCTATTTCATTTTTATCACAAGTATAGTCATAAAATCATGCTGCAACCTATTTCCATCTCAAAATTAAAGCAAGAACATCAACATCATTTCGATTCCAACACACAAATTATTCTTAGAATCTAGCAGAATCACACAAATTCAAGTATGAACATCCACATGCATTTCTGTTCCAGCACATAAAATGCTCTTAAGAATCCACTAGAATCACACCTTATGCATTGCATCAATTCTTTACACATTTAATGTAAGTTCTTCCATCATATGTGAAAAATCAAAGCATTAGTCATCTATATGCATTATGTTTTAGTTTGAATATGATCTTAGGAGTTCAACAATGTCATTTTCATGCATTTCATCACACAACACATTCTGTCCAGCCCTTCAGCTATGGCCGACCCTCTACTAAGTTTTGTCCATTCAAATTATTCATTTTTCTTTGTTAATTGTTCTGGAATTTGGCCCCCCATTCATCCCTATTTTTATGCATTCTTTAGTTTAGTTTTCCTTAAGAATAGGTGGGGAAGAAGGTCTGGTTCATATCTTATGATTTTTCAGTAGCTTTAAGAAGGGATTTACAGTTTTCTTCCCATCAACCCTCAGTTTTCTTCTTCTTCTTCCTCTTCCTCTCTACTTTCATTTTCCTTCCTTCCTTCCTTCTCTAGCAGCATCGGCCGCCCTCCTACACTCCTCCTTATACTATGGTTTTGGCCATTTACAGTTCTCTTTAACTCTCCTTTCCTCTATAATATGTAAGAGAGTGCATGCAACTGAGTTGAGGGTTTTCTCTTTGGAAAAGAAGGAGAGGGTCTGCTGTATACACCTGGCTGGTTTTGGGCAATAGCAAGGGTCACCCTCTCTCTCTCTCTCTCTCTCTCTCTCTCTCTTTGCATTTATACCCCCTTTAAATGAGGTGAGGTGTTTGGGGCTAGTTTAAATGTGTTCTTATTCGTGCTTTGGTTTCTCTAAACTTGTTTTTCCTACTCTAATCTCTCCCTTAAGACAAGCCGGTTTGCTCCCCTAAACTTTTACTTAGCATGAGTCGGCCTTTTACTTAAATTTCTGTTGGGTATTATAACTAAAGACTAAATTTTTATTGGGTTTTACACCATGACTAACACATGGATTGTCAGCGCACACAACCATTGTTGACTCAGGAATCATTAATGAAAATTGAGTCACTGCCTACTAAAAAATCAACGAAAACTTAGTCACTACCGACTTAGAAATCATTAATGAAAACTGTGTCGCTTCCCATTCAGAAATCGGCAGCGACAGTGGAGTCCTTTCTGGCTTTATTTTTTTTAAATTTTTTTATTAGGTGTTTACATTCTCCCCCTTTAATATGAATTTCATCCTCGAAATTTAAGAAGTTTTATAATCCATACCTGGTAGTTCAAATAGATTGGGGGTACTTTTTCATCATTTCGGACTCCCTCTCCCAAGTTTCTTCTTCTATTTGGGCATTCTGCCATAAGATTCTGACAATGGGAATCCTTTTGTTCCGTAGCTTCTTCACTCCCCGATCTAGTATCCTTATGGGCCTCAATTCGAGCGTCAAGTCTTTCTTGACTTCTATCAGAACTTGAGGTAGGATTCAGGTGGGATCCACGTCAGCCTTTCTTAACAAGGAGACATGGAACACGCCATGAACCTTGGCTAATTGCGGGGGCAAGTCTACTTTGTAAGCTACTGACCCGATTCACTGTAAGATTTTAAGGGGTTCGATAAAGTGAGAAGCTAACTTCCCTTTCAATCTAAACTACAACATGTTCTTCCACGGGGTTACCTTCAGGAATACATGGTTCCCCGCACTGAACTCGAGGGGTCTTCTCCTCACATCAACATACTTCTTCTGTCTGTCCTGTGCGACTTTTATACGATTCTTGATGGTTCTCACTTTTTCTTTGGTGACCTGAACAAATTCCGCACCATACAACTTCCAATCTCCGACTTCTTCCCAACATAAAAGAGTCCTGCACCTCCTACCATACAAGGCTTCGTACGGGGCCATCCCTATTTTTGCTTAATGAATATTGTTGTATGTGAACTCCACCAATGCTATGTGTTCCTCCCAGTTTCCTTCAAATTCCAGTACACATGCCTATAATAGGTCTTCCAAGACTTGGATGATGTTTTCCGACTAGCCATATTAGTCTCAGGGTGAAACGCAATGCTCATATCGAATCTTATCCCCAAGGCGTGTTATATGCTCGGCTAAAGTCGGGAGGTGAACCTAGGATCCCAATCCGAGACAATGGATATCGGAATCCCATGGAGCCGTACCACATCGTTTATGTGAATCTTGGCAAGCTTGTCTACCGAATTGGTTATCTTTATGGGTTGGAATAACGTGAATTTCATCTACGATGACCCAAATTGCATCATTCCCTTTCCTTTATTTGGGAAATCCTGACACAAAATCCATGGTGATCATCTTCCACTTTCAATCTGGAATTTGTAATGGTTGCAATATTCCTGTTGGTTTTTGGTGTTCAACTTTAACTTATTGACATACTTTGCATTTAGAAATATACTGGACTATCTTCTTTTTCATATTAGGCCACTGACACGACCAAAAGATTGATATCTTTTCCCAAGTGTAGGAGTGTCGAAGT
>Ga0307507_10011381_pt1 | contig 11233 bp, 19 predicted proteins | sample 7_EM_MG_FD_207223 | JGI IMG/M metagenome (GOLD analysis project Ga0307507, IMG submission 207223) | Populus trichocarpa ectomycorrhiza microbial communities from riparian zone in the Pacific Northwest, United States - 7_EM | ecosystem: Host-associated > Plants > Roots > Unclassified | place...
CATACTGAGTATCAAACGATACTCGAAACCAAACATAAAACATCATGAGTATCAAACTCAATCATAAAACATACTGAGTATCAAACGATACTCGAAACCAAACAGTAACCTGTACCGGTTACACCATCTCTAGATAGGTAAGACACTAAAGATTCCATCCCATCTCTATCAGCTTCTAGGATGTGGATGACTGAACTGGGATTAACCCTCTATCATACCTCAGTATCATATTTTCAGGTTCTTCAATGGTCATCAACTTATCATTCAGACCAATGTCCCTTAATCTGCGTGGGGACTTCGCGGTTATTTATTTATTTTTAGTACGGTTAGGCTCAGGTCTTTACCAAAGGTACAGTATAGTACTATGTCCCGGGAGCTCTTTCTGTGGCCTGACCAAGGGAAAACATTTGGATGATTGGCATACTTCAACTATTGCTAATCTCGGATTATTCTAAGGAGCCAAAAAGCGGCGAATACGAAGGGGTACTCGTATCTGCGTAGATGTGGTCATATGATGTTGGGTTAGTTATGGCCTGAGCTTGCACATCTGCGAAAGTTTAGTGATTTGTGGGAGCGGCATGAAAATTTTGTACTGTACTCGAGTATCTTGCTGGTCTAGGAGATAATCTCTCTATAAAATAAAGAAAAAAGAAAAGAAAAACCTTCTTCATTACTACAACATGGCTAGAGCTACTTCATGGCTGAGAAACTTAGGGAATACAGCACAAAAGGAAAAAAAAAGGAAAACATCCTCTTCCCCGGGCTGCGCCATTGTAGCGTAATTACACAATTCCCACAACATGGAGGAGAAATTGAAAAATAGTATGGCATAGAAGCCAATTAAACCCTCAAGAAAAATAAACCTCCCGGCAGGTAATACATCCATTAATTCATCCGCCCATCCAACTAACTTGTTAGTTGTTTGATTGAGAAATATAAGTAAGCACTACAAAAAAAGTAATAAAGGAAAATGTTAGATCCGATGTATCGCTCCCTATAGACACAAGGATGAAAAGAGAAGAATAAAGGCAAGAAAAATCTTCGAGACTATCGTGTCTTCTCTGTTGACTAAAGAAGAGTAGGACAAGAATATGGAAGGATGGGGGACATGCCAGGTTAGCTTTGGTCAGGAGTCGGTCCGGGTGGCAGATTATCAATTATTTTCAACATCCTAACATGTTACAGAGGGTCACATGAGAAATTACCCCGACCAAAGAACACCATAAAAAAACCAAACCTACCCACAGATCAATAGGCAAAAGAGTCACAAAAAAGGCACCATGCAAAGGGTCGCGAGTGGTATTCACGCCTAGTATTTTCCCGTGTCATTTACTCGTTATCGGCCTGTAGCTAGCCAAGTTGTTGCTTGAGTGCGGCTACCTTTAATATCACAATTCTTAGCCCGGTATGTTTATTCGTATAGTAATATAGTTGTGAGAGGAAGTAGAGTTCCTTAGTAACTCACATTAGCAGAAAGAGATTGGTGGGCTGACAATTCCTGTAATAGATGCTTTCTTAACCTCTGGAGTCTCCCCGGTTTCTCCCCCGCGAGAGGGCCTGTCTTCTGTGCTCACCTGGTTTTTGATTCGCAGTTCATCTAACTCTACTTCAACTACTCTCATTTTGACCGCCGATTCGTTCTGGGAATTTGTGAGCGCCGCCTCCTTTTCCTTAACGAGAGCTTCAGCGGTGCCCAATTGCTCCTTCAAAGTCGCCTCTCATCCCTTTGAGTCCTTGATAGGGATTTCAATCGCTGATTCCTTACCCTTGATAAGCTCCTCAAAACTGTCGACTTGTACCTTGAGTGGCTTCATCTCGGCTTCGACGTCAGACTTCTCTTTGGTAACTATTTCTAAACTGTTAGATTTCTCTGTGCTATCGGCTTCCAGCGAGGAGATCAATTGGTTAGTTTTCTCAAGATCAGTTTCCTTTGCCTTCACAGCCTGAAGAGGAGTCTCCTTCTCCTTTTCTAGGATATTAAGCTCTCCCTTTAAAGCTTCTAGCTTAGCGGTAATAGACGTCACAGAGGCTTCCTTCTCTTTCTAAAGAACTTCCTTCCCCCTGTTGAGGGATCCGTTCTCACACACTAGGGCTGCCTTCTCTTCCTCCAAAGCTTCCTCCTCCTTCTTGAGAGCAGCCAAAGTAGCTTCAATTTCCTTCTTTTCAGATTCAAGTTTTTCAATGACTCCGTCCTTGCTTGGCATACCAGACTCCCCAGCCCCAAGCTTATCCCTCAAGCTCTTGATTTCACGCTTCAGGTCATCAGCCTCCGCCTGACAGATTAGTTCTGTAGAGTTTTAATCAGCCTCCATCGACGCGTTGAGATCCTTAACCTCTTCCTCTGACTTCTCAACAGATACAGTCTTTTCGACCAGCTCCTTCTTGGCCTCCGAGGCCTCCATCTCGAGGACTAAAGCCTTCTTGAGAAGCTCCTTATTTAAAGTCTCCTCCTTTGTACCCACGGACTCGAGTCAAGATTTAGACCCCTCAGCTTCCTGTAACGATACCTGCAACATTTTGATCTCAACATCCTTAGATGTCTTAATCTGGACAAGTTCTGTCTTCGCTATCTCAAGGTCTTTCGAAAGGGCGTCGAAAGCAGATTGATCAGAGACCGCATCCAGGGCGGCCTGTAGCTCCACCCGGGAGGCTTTGTCAGTTGCAAGTTGGCCCTCAAGCGAAGAGATGGTAGAACTATGGCTCTGCAATAACTCTGCCACACTTTCCTCTGCCCCTTTAAGCTCCCCAGCCATATGGAAAATCTCGGCGGCATGTGCCTCTCTGGTTGAATCTAGTTGGGTAATAAGCGCCTCGTACTTTTCGGAAAGTAGAGAATACTTTTCCTCGTTACGAGAAGTGAGCTCAGCGTTTATTTTCTCGATTTCCGTAACATGCTCAGCCCGCTCAGAATCAAGGGCAACCTTATGGGCTTGCTCCAGCTGAGAAGACGGCTGTGTAAATGTTAGCGACTCGACTCTCAGAAAGAAAACAGTTGCTACTAACCTCAGCGCTATCTGCCATATCCTCAATAACTTTTTCAAAACCCGCTTTGAGTTTTGCCAGCTGACCTTCCTTGTCCTGCAATAAATCTTGTGAGCAAAAAACAAATGATGTGCACACATATGGAACAAACCACCAGTTCCTTATTCAAGGCCTCCAAAGTGCTCTGTAGGGCGGCGACTTCTTCCTTCCCTTGCTCCTGTGCCGACATGATTTCAGCTTCGGATTGCTCCTTAACCAATTCCAATTTCCGTGAGGCTTCTTGGATCTCCTCTTTTGTGGTACCTAGCTGGGCCGTCAAATTGTTAACTTGTTCCTAGTTTGACTTGGTCAAATGGTCGATCTTGCTTTCCCATTTTTTGACCTTGCTTTAAACGGTGCCAGAAGCTTCCTTCTTCGGGACTTCAATGGTTAATTCAAACTGCTTCTGCTGAGCTTCGTTCTCCTATTTGACAGCTTCAACTTTTTTCAGCCGCTTCTTTCTGAGTAGTCTCCCGAGCTTCAGTGCTTTCCGACTTAGCAGCTTCAATCTTCCGTAGCAGATCCTCCTCCAATACCTTAGCGGCAGATTTAGCTTCTTGAAGTTGGGCAGACAAAATCTCAGAACCCTTTTCTAACTGCTCTCGGTGCTCGTGAATAAGCTTCTCAAGTTTGGCCTCAGACTGCTCAGCCACTGTTTTCTCGGTATTAACTGCCTCTGCCAATTCCGCTGCGTGTTTCTCTCACAGTGCTTGGACAGCTTCTTCACTAGCCTTACTTTCAAGTGCTGCCTTATCCAGCTCTTCTTTTAGAACCTCGATAACACTACCGAGGCCCTCAATTTCCTTCTGGCGAGACGCAAGTACCACCATGTTCTTTTCGGAAGCACCCTTAGAAGCCTCATGTGCATCCTCGATCTATTTCTTTAACGTTGCAATCTCTTCAGTAAGCCTCTTGACAAGGCCTTCAGTATCAATGGAGCTCTGGCTGTTGGCTTCCTTCTCAGTTGCAAGAGCAGCATTAAGAGCCACAACCGTCATTTGGAGATCGCCGGTTTCAGTCGCGGCCTTTGCCTCGGTGTCCTTAACAGCCTTTTGCGGAATTAGTTTATAGCCAAACATTGTATCGAAAATAGAAATACCTTTTCAACCAAGGAAGTGTTATTGAATACCTCCTCAGCATGGCGTGCTTCTAGAGACTCAAAGGAAGTTTTCAGAGCATTAATCTGTACGAGAAGGTCGTTTTCTCTTGCACCAAAGCCATCCTCAAGAGTTTTGAGTTCTTTTCCATGCCTAGCAATCATTGTATCATTTGTATCACTCATCCTTACCACAGATTCCTCGGCCAGAGATGTAAACTTTGCCTCAGCATTCTTACAATGGGCCTGTAGCTTCTCGTTCTGTATATAATTTGTTAGCCTTGGATCTGCTATGGTCTAATATGCGATAAAACCTCACCCCTTCTTGAATGATAGTAATCCTTGTTCTAAGATCTGCCAGCTCGGACTCCAACTCTTTAGTAGCCGTCTTGGCATCGCCATTGGTGGTAGGGTGGCCGCCGGCTTTGGAAGGTTGTTCCGAAACCACCTTGTTCTTTTCCTTCAAGTCAGACACTTTGGCTTTTAACCCTTCTGACTCCTTTGAAGAAGTGGTACTAGATGCACTGAAAGTCCCACTGGGTCCGGTGGCTCTCAAACATAAAGTCGAAGCGCTGGGCTGAGAAGAAAGATGGGAGATTCCAGTAGTTCCCTTGCAGCCGCAGAGATAGGCCGTCCGGCAGCGGACGGCGGCCTAGGTCTAATATCATTCACCTGTGCTGTGGAAGCAGCCGAAGTGCACCCAGCAGGTACGGTATTAGATAGCGCAACATCGAAGAGCGTCACCGATGTGAAGATGCTGTAGGTGTGGTTGTAGAGGTAGCGGCTCTTCTAACAATGCTAGCGGTACTTGCAGTGCTTCCAGCAGAAGACCGGCGATCAGGGGTAGGACTAGTCGAACTGCTTGAACTGGATGCCGTTTCCTTCTTCTCGGGTGAGCGAATAGCATTTGCAGCTGGAGAAGCGATTGCCGGTAGCCGTTCTCTAGCCAGTAGTTGGAGGATTGTTGATAGTACTGTTAGTCGATCCAGAAATGGTCCTACCTGTTGCAGTATTGCTAGCAGTGCCGATGGCCCCTTGATGCCGACGGTAGATCTCCGTGGTGGTCTTGATAAACTTGTGGTTCCAGTCCTCCGAGGCAGGAGACCAGAGGCTGGAGCAGCAGAGGCCGATCCAGTCCAAGCAGGACACCTAGCCATTCCCGTCATAGTTGGTTTCTTGATTGCCTCCTTCTGCTCTTCCCGATGGGTCTCCTTGACCGGGTCAGGATCTACTATAGAAGACACCTTCTCCACCACAGGATTAATGGGCACACCCAAGCCCTGAGGGGAAGTTGGAGCTAGTACCTCTTCAGGAGAGTCTGACATATTTGATTCTCCTCAATAAATAAAAATTAAAAAAACCGACAAAGTTTGATATAATATAAAAGAAAAATTAGATGGATACTAGTAGCAACAATATTAAGATCAAGAAAAAGGAGGAAGAAAGAAGGAAAGTGAGAAAGAACCACTTTCTTTTGGTGTTTAGAATTTTGGGTTGGCGCGATTTCTGTAGCCGCATAGGGCAGATCGGACACGGGGTTAAGCCTGATCCAGTTAGAGATCTTTGTCTTGGCTCGAATATCTCACTTGTGACTGGTTCCACCCCTCCCCTTTTCTATTTCTTCTGCTCCCATCTTCCTCGCCTCATCCTCGTCCTCCCCCTCACCCAGCCACTGCCAACCAAGTTGAGGTTCTGCCACGAAGCTTTTACTCTTGTTCCCCACTGTCAACTTGACACGCTCTCAAACTTCACACCACTACAATCACAACAACCACCACTACAACCGCCACTACCATCTGCACAAGCAACAAACCCCCCCGATCCATCAAGCAATACCCCGTCATCTTTTTGCCATACACACACTCTCTCTCCCTACGGGTTGATATCATAGCTCGTTTACGATGGCAAATGGGCTTGTGTATACGCAAGTTTGTGAGGGTGCAGGAGAAGGCTATAGAGTCAAGAGGTCTCTAGCTCACGAAGTGCGAAAGGTCAACAGAATGCATGCCGGGCCCCCGTTCAGCCGAACCATTTATACGAACAAAGGCGGTGGTTCCCTACTCCGCTCGGTTCAAAGATCGTTCAATAACATGGAAGCAAATGTTTTGGCCTTACGCCAACAACTAAAGGATCAAGGCCAACAACTAAAGGATCAAGGCCAACAACTCAAGGACCAAGGCCAATTAATCAAGGGCCAAGGGGAAGGGCAAAAGATATTAAACAAAGAAGTTATGACTTTGAACCCATTAAAAGACACCGCTATCAGCATTCGAAAACGGTTCTTGGCTACTTACCGTCGGGAGGGTGTGAACGAAGAGCAAGACGAGGACGAGGAGACAATTCATATCGGAAATGTTCAAGCCCATACCGGGAACGTTCGCCTCGATGTTCATCTCTTTCGGAATAATTTGATCCAACATAGCCAGCCTTTTTTATCTCTGTACGGAACTTCTTGGGAACGGGCCGAAGTCCTCATTGGTATGCTTCCTCCCTTTGTGTATTTGGGTAATCCGTGATCGTACTATTTGTATTTCTGACTAATTCCTACAGCAGAATCCGAACAAATTACTCGCCTGATGAACGAACGCGCAACCGCCTTGGCCAGAGCCCGCTCGAAGTGGAGATCACGCAAACACCCGCCTCCAGTGTGGACACAGCACCAAGAAGCGGATTTTGTCGATTTAATCGCCAAACTTGAAAAGTCCAACGCAAATACCGACGATCCCCCCCCCCCGAACGCACCGTAACCTTGACTTCTTGTCGCCTAGTATTTTCTTGCTCCTTTTGTCCATGTGACTCGTGTCTGTGGTTTTGGTGACTTGCGGGTTTTCAGGACATGGTTGCATAATTTTTATAGCAGTGCTTGGGTTAACGGAGCGGGGATACTGTACGTATTCTTCCTTACCATTCCTTCATTCTTTCCTCCTAGCATTCACACGATTACTACGTTTTTTTTCCTTTTTTCTTTTTCTTTCCTTGTTTAAAAAACAAGGATCTTAACTTGGCTGGCTTAAGTTTGTTTTTACTATGGGAACATTCTCATGGTATGGTATATACAGTACGACAGCACTCGTGGGGTGGGTGCAAATTAATTATGCCGTTACATTACACTGCGTTGCATCAAATACTAATACCGTAAAAACTCAAATAGAAGAAAAATGTGCTAGGACGTTGTAGTTGCCTCTCCGAGTAAGGCGCCGTCCATATTCCTTTTGCTTTGTCTCAGCTGAGGGCTGAGTTTGCGGTGCTTTCTCCTTGCGTAGCTCAGAAGGGAAATTCCAACGTCCTAGCACATTTTTCTTCTATTCGAGTTTTTACGGTATGTGTTTATACTTTTTTTTCTTTTTTGTTCCCCGATGGGGATCTGCTGTCATAGCCCCATATCAAAAAAAAAAAAAAGAGCCAAGGTAGTCACGGGAAAAACTTTTACCATGCTAACAGCTACTGGTAGTCCTAATAGGCGGGTTGCTTATCTAATTCCAATAGTTACCCGGGGTGTTCAGTTATTTTTAAGTTGTAACAATACAAGTAAGAAGTCCGGTGAGCAGGAGACCTGTAAAGAAATAACAGCTTTAGCGAAATTGGGAATGGTGAACATCCTCGGTAGAGGAAAAAAGGGGAAAGAATAACCCATGCTTTCAACCCTACCTTCAAAACGCTTATCGGAGGAGCCTTTTTCTCAAGGGCTCCTGTCTCAGCAACCCGAACACACCCGGTTCCAACACTACCCCTTCTAAGTCTACCCTCTTCGCCTTCCATAGTAGCAAGCTTGCTATCTGGAGAGCTAGTTCTCATAGGCCCAAGGTTTGCCTAAGTGGCTTGGGCGATATCTGGGGAAGGGTGATGTTTAGCTGCATTGCCGGTAGCCCATTGAGCTCTTGCATCTTCCATGTTGGGCTCTCTGCCGGGTAATGGGTGGGGAACGGTGTGGGAGGCTGAAGATTCCGCAGGGAAACGACCTACTGTGGAGCCGATTTGATTTACAGTAGAAGCGGGGAGGCCGCAAGGCGCCCTAGTGGTGAAATCTCTATTTGAACCAATCGTAGGAGACTGCGTTGGGTTTCTAGTCCAAGGCGCATCTGGACTAGTGATAGCATTCTCGGGAGCCCAAGCCCGGGACCGGAGCTAACACTAGATCCAGCTCCTACCCCACTTCCAGTCCCAGCTCCCGGACCGCTTGTATAGGGCGCCTGAGTCCCAGCTATAATGGCCACGGTATTGGCAGAGCTATCTGGCCTACCTCAATTGAAAATGTTCCCAAACCTTAAGTGCTGAATGTTAGGCATACCAAGAATGCCAACCCATAAGGCTCACGCACAGACCCCTGAGTACCAAACAGTCAAAATACAACTACGAGATACATCTTGGTCTAGGTTAAGATGATAGTGACGTGCCTCCGACTGTAAGGTCACGTGTTCAATTCACAGTCGCGTCATAGTTATTATTAGTTAAAATATAATTATGCAACAAGTCATGAGATGAGGGTGATAATAGTGCAAAGACGTCTGAGAGATTTAAGTGTGTGTTCCCGTTTTAGGATGCCCATAGGGTAGGAACAAGAGTTCCCTAAGATGACGGACGGAATCAGAATAAACACTTAAGTATAAAGAGCGTATGACGATACGAGAAGACACATAGTGGAGATCTCCGGGCTCGCTCAGAACCAGTTAGTACGAAGATAAGAGAGTGAGCGCAATTGGCTATTCGAGCGATTGGTGCCACAAGACAGTTCGGAAACCTGATATGCAGACAGGGACCGACTCTCGCGCATTGAATGGCCTGATGGCATTGAAGTTGGCTGCTTCATATACAGATCGGTGAAGAGCTATTATTACATTGGCATTAGGCGACTACGTGTACTCTAGATTAGCCTATTTTCTGCGGGACTGACACACCCCGACGATATTAGGGTAATCTACGTCTTGATAATGTGAGCATTGAGTCGAACAGTTGTCAGGGTCACGAGGTGTTCGCACTCACGAGTTTAGAGAACCTTGTTCGGTCGATACTTAGTTAGTATAGTTAGAGCATGTAGCCTGCGAACACTCAGATGCAGAATATAAATATCGAAGTGCCTCACTCGCTGAAACACAATCATCAAGCACTGGAGAAGAGATCTTATCAATATAATAAGTTGAAAACTATTATTTCCCCATGATCTTTACACTACGCCTGTAACTTAGTTATACCTTACTACGAGCCTTCCTAGACAAGATTCTCCATCTATAGAACCACTCGATCATAAAGGCCTAGTCCTGTATTATAGGTCACCACACCGGCTACCCTAACACTATATTGATAGTTCTACTTGTTACCAAGTCTCACTACATATGAATAAAACTGTCACAACAAAGTATATAACCGAAAATATATATCAAACAGTTAGGCAAGACCTTTTCGAAAATCGAACCCTAGGAAGATATCTCGAACCATTACCACGCAGGGATCATCCCCTATACTCACTTATCATACCTTACGGAGTTACCATCGACCAGGAACTACACAAGATTGAGCTTCACTGGACCCCACAATATCTCCCGTACTATATAGAGGCCGGTCTTATAGCACCAAACTCCACAAAATTCATTCGGGCAGTTCTTGAAACATCTGAAGAAACAGAAGAAGACGGAGACGAAGAGTGGAATACCCAATACCCACCTTCGAGATCCAAATATCACTACGAGATACCAGCTTTTTGGACATAAAATCGGACGAATTGTCCAAACCAAGACAATTCAACTCTACCCAGTCCCAACCGCTGCCTGTGAGATAGGCAGACAGACAAAGGCACGCTGAAAACTATTTCTTTCGTGAAAGAAACCTTTCACATCTTTGAAGACGATCAGTGGCTTTACGAAGTCTATGAGCAAGACATCTTTGAGTTCGACATCCCAAAACAGTCAGCTCGGAAGACATACCCAATGTCTCCTTTTCCCCAGATCACTAATGGAGATCCAATGGACATATCCGGTGATAAACCAGCAGACCCTTTGGAAAGCATTACCGAGGTCTGAGTGATCTCTAGCAAGGAGGGACCAATTCATTTGGACAAAGTAGTAAGAAGGACTGGCTCCCCGTACCCACCAGGATTACTACAAGGGATCGGGGCAAGGATTAAAGACTCCGGATCTGGCAGACGACAAGGATCACCAAAGCCAAGAGACGATGATGCCTTCCTAAAAGCCCTAGCGGCAAGAGCGGGACTGGCAATGAGATATCTCGACAGGAAAATAGCAACAAAGCAAGTAAAACTTGGGGATTTGAACGAACGAGTACAAGGGCTTGTACACGAAATCCAGGACACCCAGCAAGAGGTCGAGGACGGCAAACAACTCGATGCAGAAAGACTAATAGCCTGCGAGGGAATAATCATGGCGGTAGAAAATGCTACGCAGACCCGACAAGAGGAAATAAGTAGACTAGCTCTTGAGCTAGATCATGCGAGAAAGCAACACCAAGAAGCAAATGAACGACAAAACTCGTCACGAAGTTCTAAGTTTCCAACTACATGCTAACATAATGGGACAGGGTGAAACTTCAGCAAATAGGGCAAATGCCCTGGAGCAAGAAGTAATCAATTTAAGGTCTCAATATGCAGCAGACGTCGCCACCCTTCAGCCAGTGGTTAATGGACACACTGAAACTCAAGAAGGAGTGACTGAAGAGTTATCCGCCCAGATGACCATTATCATGCAAATATTGGCCAGCTTCCAACTAACCCCTACCACTACTACCCCGGCTCCACTGCCGACGCAAGCTCCTGTAGCCCCACAAGTCTCTACGAACCCTGAGCGAGTACAGTCGTGGAGGAAAAGTTTTCGTACCATCGCTTGGCAACGGCGGAACCACCGATTACCTCCTCCTCCCTACCCCACCATGGCACCACCACACTCCAGAAGAGCTAGAGAAGACAGAAATAAGAAAATTTACGCCCTATATAAACACACTGATATGGGGTATTATAAAATTTCTAAGCTTATGAACCTCTACAAGTCAACTGTCCAGAGTGTGGTCAAAAATGCAGAATCCAGAGATGGAAACACCCATGATGCCCCCAGATCTGGCAGACCAACCAAGATAACTGATGCCAAAAGGCAAGTTGTTCTTGATATTATT
>Ga0307507_10011383_pt1 | contig 11232 bp, 8 predicted proteins | sample 7_EM_MG_FD_207223 | JGI IMG/M metagenome (GOLD analysis project Ga0307507, IMG submission 207223) | Populus trichocarpa ectomycorrhiza microbial communities from riparian zone in the Pacific Northwest, United States - 7_EM | ecosystem: Host-associated > Plants > Roots > Unclassified | place...
TAAAAAAAAAAAAAAAAAAATAAAAAAAAAAAAAAAAAAAAAAAAAACAGAAGAAGAAGAAGAAGAAAATCACAATACCAAAGTGTGCGTCACTTCAATTGAGAAGATTTGAACATATGTTGAAGCAATCACCGAGCTTGGACATACATGCCATGAGCATCTTTTTTTCCTAAACATGGAGTATGCTCACACAAGATTAATTTCTCTTAATTAAAAGTACAAATAACGTAAGCAATATTGTCCTCTAGTGGGGAGAAATTCCACTGATAAGATTCCAATATGAATTCTCAATGTCTCTCCAACTTCGTATGTCCCTCAGTGTGTTACTATAAATACATGTCATTCTAGAGCTCTAGCTCTCTCAAGAATCATCTTACCACATTAAATCATTCACTCTCTTCATATTGGTTAACTAGTTTCATGGCTTCCTTGGCATTTTCCGCTAGTATTGGTCGCTCTATTTCACCATCAAATGCAATGGTTTCTGATAAATTTGAGAGCAGAAGAGAAGGGTTTTCCCTAGGCAAGGGTACTTTTGCAAGAAAACGTGACCCTCGGGACTCAATGGTCCCGAAAGTTGCAACCCAAGCACCAACTGTGTTTCCATCACTGGAGAAGGAACTTGCTGGTGACCGGAATCATGTTGCATGGACAAGTGTCCAGCAAGAAAGATACGAAGGAGAGCTTGATGTTCAAGGAGAAATTCCACTGTGGTTGGTATGTAAAATATTGCACTTAATTTTCCATGCGCTAGTAGAGATTAACTACTTGATTTGTACACCGCCTTATGAATTAAGGGATATACGATATTCATGTGTGGTTAGAGTATTCATCCAAAAAATAATAAAATAAATAAATTTAAGGGTATTCTTATAGTTTTTTTTTTCTTACAATTATCTAGGTTTACACTTCTTTTTTCCATCCTAATTTGTTTAGGTATCTTTTTTATATATATAATCTTTGATTTTATTAAAAAAACGTGGCTATTTAGGCAATAGCCATAAAAAAAGACAAGAAAACTTGCATTGAGAATTTTTTAAAGGAAAACAACACACATCAATAAGTCCTATATGGTTTGTTTAGGTATCTTTATGAACTTGATTCAGATGCGGATTAATTTAATTATGTTTTGAAGTTGCAGCAAGTTTGAAAGTTGATGAAAGTGTACATTGAAAGATCCAACAGAATTTCCATTTACTTTTTTATCCTTTCTTATTATGTCTTACATGTTTGTACTTTCAATTACATGACACGAAAACATTGAATGCTTTTGTTAGGTTGTGATTATTTTGTTCATTTTTCCGCATAGTTTGAAGAGCTGCATATAGTTTTATCATGTCAGGGGTCCAGGATTTGGGAGGAAAGAACAAAGAATATTCCTTGTTTTATTCGTTTCATAATAATTGTTTTATTTATATAGTATGGTTCTGAAATATTCCTTGTGCCATAATCAGATGTAAGATCTGGCTAGTACGCATCCATATAGCATATTTCATACTACTGTTTTAGAAAAAAATAAATAAATAGATTTTTTTTAGTTTAACGTGGGTGTCCGGGCCAGCTTGCGCGCACCTCGACTAATCCCACGGGCCCTGAAGTTAACGACCATGTAAGCCTCCAGTGGCCATCATATGAGCAACCACAGAGGAAGCAAACCTCTTAGTTCCAAGTTTTTACCATTGGGCACCACCTAGATCGTTTAAATAAATAAATAGATTTTTTATTTAATTGGTGTTGGTTAATCACCTGACTTTGATTTCATGCAGAGTGGAACGTATCTTAGAAATGGTCCGGGCATGTGGCACGTAGGGGACTACAACTTCCGGCACCTTTTCGATGGCTATGCCACATTAGTCAGACTCCACTTTGAAAATGGTCGATTAATCGCCGCCCACCGCCAAATCGAATCGGAGGCTTACAAGGCGGCAAAGACGAATAACAAACTATGTTACCGTGAATTTTCTGAGGTCCCAAAGCCTGACAATTTCCTGTCCTACGTAGGGGAACTAGTTAACCTATTCTCCGGAGCGTCATTGACCGATAACGCTAACACTGGCGTGGTCAAGCTCGGTGATGGACGTGTTGTTTGCCTAACTGAAACACAGAAAGGGTCAATAGTTGTTGATCCAAACACCTTGGACACGTTAGGGAAATTTGAATATAGCGATTCACTAGGGGGTCTAATACATTCGGCACATCCAATAGTGACAGACACTGAGTTCTTAACCTTGTTGCCTGATTTGTTCAGGCCCGGATACTTGGTGGTGAGGATGGAGCCTGGAAGTAACGAGAGGAAAGTAATCGGACGGGTGGATTGTCGTGGAGGTCCTGCTCCGGGATGGGTCCACTCGTTTCCGGTTACTGAACACTATGTGATAGTGCCAGAAATGCCGTTGAGATACTGTGCACAAAATTTGCTAAGAGCTGAGCCCACACCTTTGTACAAGTTTGAGTGGCACCCGGATTCCAAAGGGTTTATGCATGTTATGTGTAAAGCTAGTGGCAAGATTGTAAGTCCACTTACATCATCGATCATCATTATTAATTATTAGGATGAGGACTAATTACATTGTAATTTAATTTATGGGTGGATTTGGTTTTGTTTGTTTCGAATTTTTTAAGGTGGCAAGTGTGGAAGTGCCTCTATTTGTAACATTCCATTTCATCAATGCTTATGAAGAGAAAGATGAAGATGGGAGGGTGACTGCCGTCATTGCCGATTGTTGTGAGCATAATTCGGACACGACAATCTTAGAGAAGCTCAGTCTACAAAATCTACGGTCTTTCATGGGTGAAGATGTCCTACCAGATGCTAGGTACGTAATTAATTAATCTCCCTTTTTTATCATTAAGTTCTTTGTCAATGATGTTTATTATGCTTAATTATTCTACACAAGACATGTTCGTCAAAATCAAAAACAACAATATCTTCATTTAGTTTGTCCTCTTCTGGATCATCCACTTGTGAATCTGTGATAGCTAACCAAGCTTATGTTGCTCCACAATTATGCCTTTTTTCAATGCTCTCAATTTGGAAGATCATCTCATGCATGACGTTTAGGAACTATAAACATTGTTTAAAAATCAAAATGCTGTTTTTGAATACTATATATATATATACACGTAGGGTCGGGAGGTTCATAATTCCTTTGGACGGGAGTCCATATGGGAAATTGGAGGCAGCACTGGACCCAGAAGAGCATGGGAAAGGAATGGACATGTGCAGCATTAACCCTGCATATTTGGGCAAAAAATACAGATATGCTTATGCTTGTGGAGCACAACGCCCTTGTAACTTCCCCAACACCCTCACTAAGGTAAAAGTCTTGACCAGTACTGATATTAATTAATTACTATGCATGCGTACAGTTTAGTTACCCAGCATATATATTGCCTTTGACTTTTCAGTTTCTACCAAATGGTTATTAAAAAATGCTTTTCAATTTCTTGTAAATGGTTATAGGGGACAATTTCTTTCAAAGTTTTAACGTTAATCTTCGTCATATTGTAGATTGACTTGCTCGAGAAGAAGGCAAAGAATTGGTATGAAGAGGGTGCTGTGCCCTCGGAACCATTTTTTGTGGCTCGCCCAGGTGCTACAGAAGAGGATGATGGTGAGTAAATGTTATTTAATTCCTTTTTTTCTTGATTATCAATCGTTTTAGTTACTATGAGTATGTACGTACTCTTTCTCAAAAGAGAGAGAGAGAGAGAGAGAGAGAGATCTGAAATATGAGTTCCATAATTGGCTAAACTAAACCATTCAAAACCCTAACTGAAAACTTGTTTTCTTTATGCCATATTAAGAAATGTATTGATTTTACAAGGAGTTAGACTCTTCTTCAGTCAAGCTACTTGCAATTGTTTTTCCTATAACCCTAATTACAATATTATTTATCACTTCTGAATTTGCCTTTTTTAAGTTGATTTTTGTTAACATAACAATCATCGATTGATAATTAATTAACTTTCCAATTACTTCACAACCGTATCTTCTTCTTAGGGGTGTTTAGAGTGTTTGAGAATGCCGTACTCATTGTTTTTTAAATTATTTTTCGCTTAGAAATATATTAAAATAATTTTTATTTTATTTTTTAAAATTTATTTTTGACATCAGCACGTTAAATGATCTAAAAATATTAAAAACTTTAATTTGAAACAAAAAAAAAACAAATTTTTATAAAAAACATGTTAAACCACAACCTCAAACAAGCATTTAATTACGAAGTACATACTAATTATATGTAAATGGGTCGCAGGTGTGGTGATCTCCATGATCAGTGAGAAAAATGGAGATGGATATGCACTGTTATTAGATGGATCAACATTTGAAGAGATTGCAAGAGGAAAGTTCCCTTACGGTCTACCATATGGATTACATGGATGCTGGGTGCCAAAGAAATAAAATCATTAATCAATTGGGGTTGTGTGATTTATCATGCCTCATGATTTATCACCAGTTCAACGCTGCTTAAGATTTGCACCAGCAGAATGTTAATACACATGCAAGGATTAATAGATAACTAACCCATGATCGAATATCGCTGGTTTGTGTTGCATATGGTGCTCCTTGTCTCTTGTTGTTGCAGTTGTGTTGTTGTTGTTGGTATTCGGGTGTGATTTTTTGTTGGCTTGTCCATCTTTTATAAATAACATGTATCTTGATTTGTCTGTAAAATTAAAATTACATCCCATGTTGAAATGTTACCTTAGCATAGCCAACAGTTCTTTTGTACAAACATATGCATCAGAGAATGCTTTCTCCGTAAGGAAATCTAGGAGTGAAAACAGTTCCTTTAAACATACTGCGAAATAGGAAGGAAAAGAGCATAGAATCACATTTAAATGGAGCCGAATTGAACAATTAGATAGAAAAGGATGAGAAGGAAATGGTTCTCTCTCAAGAAAGGGATGTTTTGGTACAATCCAGTGACAGGAATATCTGAGTTCAGAGGATTCATGTCAGGAAGTTAAAACATGGAACTAGCAAATCATCATGTATGAAACTAGTAGACATGACAAAGTTTTCTTAGTTTAGCCCTGGCACAAGTTGCTCAGCTCAAGCGTAGAAGGAACGGGCCTGATTCTAGAAACTGGGGTTTGACAAAACAGCTGTTATTGCCGGGTTCCCAAAACCAGGCTTACGGTCACATCACAGAATATGCTTTACATTGTTGTTGCAGAAAGATTGAGCGTGGGGAAACAAATGTGGGGCTACTGTTCTAATCAATTTGGTAATCAAATAATCTATAAGATGGAAATCAATTATAAAACCTGCCACTCTCCTGCAACAGCTACAACCTTTCCATGGAGTTGGTGGACAAAATAAGCCTTGTATCATGTGAGCGGACCAGATCCATAAAGGCTGTCCTGCACTATTAAGACTTCAAATAAAAAACTGAGAAAACAACCCAGTGAGGGATTTCATTACTTCTGGTCCGTGTAAACAGCATCGACATCATCAAGTTCAAGTAATTTAGACATGAGTACTTTGTTCAACTCTACTGCCTCATCATCTACCTGAAACCCATTCAAACACTAATATCACTTATTTAATTAAAAAAATGCAAGTGAAGATTAGGCTTGCATTGAACAGGCACAAAAAACGTTAAAACACAAATAAAGATAAGAATTCCATCGCTATGCTGCTAGCATGTTTCGCAATCTTCGGCACTTTGTGTGTGAAAAACACCATAAAAATAATCAAATGCTCATTAGGCAATTCATTGAACCATAAAGTTAATGAAACGACACCAAGAACGGAAAATCAGAGAGGTGAAGAGACAAAAAAAACATTTCAACACTGTGGACATACCTCAATAGGTGTTATGGGAAGTAGCTCAGAGCCATTATCAGTCTCAAAACTTATTCCTTCATTGCGTAATTTTGACAATATTGCTGCATAGTTCTCTGCTGGACTGACAACTTTATAGTAGCTATCAAAAAGGAAAAACAGAAAATGATTAGGGCTTTGCATATCCTGAGAAACATAGTTTATTAAAAGAACTCATTAGCCTGGTGAACACCATCACAATCAGATTTTGTGTATACCAGATAAATGTAAAAGCCATCGAATGGTTTAACTTAATTGTGGCTTTTTGCAATGCATCTTGTATCTATTACAAAGAAATAAATAATTATTGGGTTCTCCTCACATAATATTTTATTTTCTGCTTCTAGAACAGGAATTTGGAACACACATCAAGCAAAGCATTTGTTTTCTTCTCTCTTTTTTTCTCTTTTTTTGTTCATAGACTTTCCAAACTGAAAATTAGAGGTTCATTTTAATAAATATACAGTTGAGGATGGACTTTCCTTGGTAGATCTAGGAATCTAGAAGAACTGCCCCCTTATGAAATCTTGGATAAGGAAGACCTTGGCTGGTGCTAGTTTAGCTTACATACATTTTATGCCAAACTTTTCATAAAGCTTCCTGCATGATGTCTTAACAGTTCCTTTCATTGCTAGCCTACGGCTTATTTTCACCCAGCCACACATCTGTGAAGTGCAAAAGATGGCTCATCATAAGCTCAAAGCCATCACCATGCAAATACTTATTTGTAACTTGCCTTACATGGTATGATTTCATAGGTAGTGCTAGGAATCAAGAGGAAGCAAACTTTGTTTCCCTTGAAAGTCCATGAGGAGGAGCTTGATTGGTGTTCACTTAATTTGCATGCAAGTTTATGAAAAATTTTGTAAAGTTTCCAACATGATGTCATCGTGCAACTAGATGTCACCATGAGTGTGAAAGGCTACTTCATCATATCATACATATCAGATGCTCAAAAATCCATTTTACTTACACAAGGACTTCTTACAACTTGTCTACAATGCACCAAGTGATCATCTACAGAATTAATAACTTGTTTCTTCTTTTTGTTAAAGGCTTTGAAATCAACACGTCATAGAATATTTGTACATTTGTATCAATAATCTAGAAATTGAAAGATTTGTGAAACTTGTATGATTTTTTAACATTTAATCTAACTCTGAAGCAATCATCTTTAAAGCTCTACATCAGAAAAGGGTCAACTAAGAACCACTACCAGAACAAGTTCCAGCACGAAGTCATTGAGGATGGGACAAGAATTTGTGAAAATAGAATTGAAGCGTGGCATCTACAGATTCAAAAGCATCTTTATATGAAATTGGAGGATGGGAGCATTACCTTTCTGACCTATCCTCATCAGAATCATCTTCATATGTTGGAGGTTCAATAACATCCTCAGCACCAGCATCTAATGCAATGCCAAGGAGCTGATCTCTATCAGCATCTGTGACTTTAATATTCACAACCCTGGCACGTCTAAACTTGAACAATACAGATCCTGGATCTGCCATCTTTCCTCCATAGTCCTTGACCACCTCTCTGATAACTGCCACGGATCTTTTTATTTTATCTGTCGAGACCTCCACTACAATACTAACTCCACCGAGACCATATACCTAATGTGGAAGGAGCAGTTTATTTGAAGAAAATCAGATTGAAATAACTAATAGGACCGGCTTAAAAGAATCCTCCTGCATGTTTTGAATCTTAGCAGCCCCTGATAAAAGGATTGATGATAATCATACCAACCTCATAAATTTTCTCAATGAAAGCCTCTTGTCCCTTCTCAGAAGCCCTCTTGATATTGCGCTCCAAAATTTCCTTGGGTACATCAAGCTCCTTGAATTTATCAATTAAAGCAGCCAGAGCTGTATTTGATTCTGGATTTGGACCGCCTTTCTTTACACTGCATCACTCAATAGATTACAATCCATTTCAAGAAACAGAATTAAAACAACTTCTTATTTTTTCATCACCCTGAAAGCAAGAAATGCAGTGGCTATAATTATAAGAATTGGGTCAAATCCCGATGATCACAAACCACAGAAAATGTTCTGAAGTGAAGTTTTATTCACAGCCTATTTAGAAGCAACCAACTTACGCAGATACAACTTCCTTCCCAATCCTACAATACAATTTTGCCTTCTTTGCATCTTGAGCTCCCTGCATTTGAGGCACATTCATAAACTTAAAGGTAGAATACAACAAAAATCCCCTTGTAACTTTGCATTTTCACCGGTTAATGATCCTTCCTAATTGATATTGCCGCATCCAATGATGAAGGAACAAAAACTTTACTAGCATATATCATTCATAGTCATACAGTGAAATTGGATTTTCGGAGGTTTAAACTTTAAAGTAACAATTAAAAAGAAAAGGATTGAGAATTTACAGATCAAACTAATACTATTAGAATCTGTTTTAGGCTTTTCATCAAACATGTGATATTCAATCAATTTAATAAGGCACTTGCTTTTGAAACCCTCTAAAACCCAACACGGAGAGAAAAGGAGGGACCTTTCTGCCAGCAATTTTACAAGAACGCCTGCCCATACAAACAGGAGGGAAAGTCCATATCTTTCTAACATTCTTGACTTGATAGCCACTACTATCCCTGTGTTTCTCTTCATATAGCAATAACAAACTAGAGGAATTGCTACTATTTGATGATAATAATGCATCCATGCTTCCAAGAAAAACACTCCCTGAATCACGCCAATAACAACAACCCTTTATTTAGAATCACTTAAAACATGAAATATGATTGAAATAAATGAGAAATATACTTATTTATTTGTTTAAATGGACTTACTTTGAATTGAAAGTGAATGTGTTGGGCATTTTAAAGAGATCCCATTTGAGAACCTGTGGAGAATCGCACCTACTCCTCTCATTTGATTTTGTCTTTATTGAAATACTACTTGGCGGTTGCAGCAACAAAATCTTGTCTTTGCAAAGATGCAATGCCCATGTGTCCCTTGAAATCCCAGAATTGTTTTAGCGCTTTATCGGTCTGTCCATCCATTAGTAAAGTAATTGGACTGGACCTGTATCCCCTGCTCAGGCTATGAGGCCCAGATTCTTTTGGGTCTAATATACCTACAGATTTATTCTTTTTCAATTTTGATGATGGGGGATCTGAAGCTGAGCATTCCAATTTCTAAAGCTCCAGATTTTAGTCCTTAATAATCATTAAAAAGGTATCTGATTGGTTTTGATATTAATTTTAAGTCAAATTTATTGTTCTCAAATTACAAGAAACTTTAAAAGGAGTGGCATAACTATGTTAACTTTTGCATTACAAAGAAACATTTCACTGTGTTAAATTTTCCTCTTTTTTTTTGTCATCAATTTTTCTTATGGTGATTTCTAGCATGTTTGGAAATGCAGTGCAAACCGTGTTCTTTTAAAATTTATTTTTTTTGTATAAAATGAATTTTTTATATATTTTTTTAGATCGTTTTGATGTGCTGATGTTAAAAATAATTTTTAAAAAATAAAAAATATATATTATTTTGATGCATTTCTAAACAAAAAATACTTTAAACCGTCATTGCTATTACCATCACAAACAAGCTGCGACTTAATTAAAGGTCAATTGATTTATATTTGCCTAGAAAGACCACGATTGAGATTGAGAGAAAGAGAACCAGAGTGAAAAAGGTGGAAAAAATGAATTGCAACTTTGAAATTAGATCAAAAGGTTCACTTTGGGCCTTTTATTTTTTAAATTGTAAACTTTCAATTCCTCAATATTTTAAAATTTTAATTATAGTCTAAAACTTTATTTTTTTAATTTTTAGTTCTTGATTTGAGATAGGAGAGAGAGTGGCTAAATTCTAGTGATAGAGATACAAATTCTTAGTTGACACCGATTATAGCCACAAAAAAATATTAATTTTGGTGTCAAATTATTTAATTTGATGAAAGGAGTTTATCTTGAGTGTTATTTCACCTAAAAATTGATTGATAAGGTGGATCTTACATCAAGAAGTTTTTGGGTTTCGAGTTGATTTTTTTTATTTTAGATTGGTTTTTAGGTTGTTTGAAGGCATAAAGGGGTTTATGCGGGTCTCTAGGTTGTTTTGTAGGTGCTTTTTTTGTAAAAAAAAAAGGTTAAAAAATAAATTTTTAAAGTTGAAAACTCTCAACCCTAATTTTCCAGCGACCAATGATCGTCGAAATCTAAACAAAGTTACCACAATATCAAACAATCTCTTAATTATGTTAGAGTGGAGAGGTAGCCATTATCTTTTCCAATAACAACTTAAGAGTCTGTTTGGCTATGCGGTTGGGTCACGCTTTAGCTAAAATTTGAAAAAAAAAAATTCACTTTTTTTATGTGTATTTTTATTGTTTTCATGCATTGATGTCAAAAATAAATTTAAAAAAATAAAAAATATATATTATTTTAATATATTTTTAAATAAAAAACACTTTAAAAAACAATCACTATGATAATATTATACACTACCTAAAAACATATTCTAATGTATATCAAAACTGGGAAAAATATTGTTTGCGTGCTTCACAGTGCCACATATCATTAGAAATGAACTTCAGTAGGTGCATGTATCGCTTTCTGGATTCGCCCCATGCCTAATTTTGCGACCATCTTGAGGAAAAAAATATTCTCACAAGCTCATATTATTACCTAAAAATCTAAAAAATTAAGTGGCGTCGGTGTAAAGGTGTTTTACTTATCTCAATCCATAGTAAATTATATGTTGGGTTAGGTAAAATTATCTTTGTGTCCTTTTGGTCCAAAAAAAATCAAACCTCTTAGGTGAGGTGTTGATTTTTTCTTTTTTCCATGGTAAAAATACTTTTTTACCTTGAAAGTCAATAAAATATAAAATTATTCACAAAAAAACTTTCTTGATTTTGTATAAGTTTCTTAATAGTAAAAATATGCATTTGCCCCCATAGTAAAAAAAAAAAAAACTATTATGTTACTGGATAAGAGTGTTTTAGGATTTTGATTTTTAATGCATGGTGCAATTACTTCTTTAATTTAGGAATAGAAAAAACATAAACTTAGCATTTGAGGGTATTTTTGTATTTTCATATGAGTATCTTGTTTAATTACTGGTGTAGTGGGGGGTATTTTGGTAGTTTTACTTTTTTTGAATTTTTTAATGCTTAAATTTGCTGAAACGTGCTCGGCATAACCCAACACTTGGGTGGTGTCCGCCCCATTTAGGTGGCTAGTGTAACTGGTCTTTCGCCGACTTCATAGATATGTCATTGTGTCCTCTTTCATTTGGAGTAACGCGTGATAGTTTACAGTGGTTGGATTGTCATCAGTGGTCATTTGGATTTTGTTCCTTTTTTTCTCTCTCTCCTGATAGGTAATATACATCATTTTTCTCTTTTTTTCTTACTTTTCAATTTCAGTC
>Ga0307507_10011384_pt1 | contig 11232 bp, 14 predicted proteins | sample 7_EM_MG_FD_207223 | JGI IMG/M metagenome (GOLD analysis project Ga0307507, IMG submission 207223) | Populus trichocarpa ectomycorrhiza microbial communities from riparian zone in the Pacific Northwest, United States - 7_EM | ecosystem: Host-associated > Plants > Roots > Unclassified | place...
GTTTGAGACCTTTGGACGGGACGGACGGCCGGGCCCTATAGGTGTCTTAGTTTATGTTTCATTTTCGAATTTCATGAGCATTAGGTAAGTGTTATTAAGATGTGAAACATTTTTATTCTAATGTAGAGAAGCTTTGGCTCTACTATTATGTATCAAATTTCAGACTCTGCTTTATCGCTAGGATTTCTCAAAATGGTTAATCTTCGTCTCTCGGGTCTGTATTTATTCACCGAGGCAGAGATGTGGAGCGACCACGCAGTCTATAGGCGATGGGTTAGGCGATATGGGTGACGACAGGGCCGAGACAGTAGTGATGGGGCGATGCGGGTAGCAGCCGGGGCCTACAAGGGACGCACATCCTTACTCAGGACAGTAGGTAACCTACAGGTGACGCCCGCCCCCATGCAAGACGCCCGTCCTTACTCAGGACGGTAGGTACCTACCGGAAGTTACCGTTTCCAAAAAAGACTGCAGGGCCCGCCCGTCAACCTACAGTCCTGCGGGCTTTACAAAGGACGGACGCCGTGGACGGGACGGTTGGGAACACTGACCGCACTTGGACTAAAACTTCTCGATGGGTTCGATAAGCACGTACCCTCTAGGATACTCTTGATCGGCAGCGGCGATAAACGGGACAGGAAGCTTTATCGAGGTAACCCTACGAGGTTTACGGGGCTCCATGGTGCTGCATATTTTGTGATCGTAGAGACAGCAGCTGCTTTATTACAGATGAAGAAATGGGATCTCGACGCGGCTGATGTGGCGGGCAATACACCCATTCTGTGGGCTGCTAGGAATGGGCGCACAGCCGTCTTGAAAGTCCTTTTGGAACAGGATGGTGCCACTCCCAACACTGCCGATAGGGAAGGTCGAACGCCTCTCTTATGGGCAGTCGCAGGGGGGCATAGGGAGATTATGAAGATACTTTTAGATCGGGAGGATGTTACTCCCGACAATGCAGATAAATGCGGCGAAACGCCTCTCTTGCGTGCCGCTGAGTTTGGGGCTGTCCACATCGCGAAGATGCTTTTGGATCGGGAGGATCTCACTCCCAATACTGCGGATAAAGACGGCCGAACATCTCTATCACGGGCAGCTGGGAGTGGGTGTGAGGAGGTTGTGAAGGTGCTTTTGGCACGGGAGGATGTTGCTCCCAACACTATGGATAAAGACGGCCAAACAGCTCTCCTGTGGGCAGTGAAAGCGGAGCACGGGTGCATCGTGGAGATGCTCAGTGTTCCCAACCGTCCAGTCCGTCCGTCTTTGGGGGAGGACGGGACGGACTATGGCTCATAGTCCATCTTTTTTGGGGTGCTAGGACGGACTACGCCCGGGAGGGTAAGGACCGGACGGACTATAGGGGACTATAGTCCTAGCACTTGGACCCTCAGTACCAGCCAGGTTGAAATCATGAGACATCACTCGTGTGGTCCCCGGCAGTCCCCCGCCGGCCTCGTCTATCATCCACCGTCACCTGCCGTCCTCCACCATCACCCACCGTCATCCGCTGTCCCACATAGCCCCCAACCATTACCCACCATCCCTTGCTATCTTCACATATACAATCTAAAATGATTTTTTTCAGAGTCTCGAAGTAAACCTGGAGTGGATAATTACACATAATGCTTTAATGTACGGGTGTGTTGAATGACTTAGATTTGCAAGAGAGTGTGAACATTAAAGACAAGTAACAACTATCGTGAGAAAAAATAAAATAAAAGAGAAAGTGTAGATAGTAAAATAATCCCCCTAGAACTTGATCACTTTAGATATCCATTTGGGCAATCCAAACCATCCATTTAACCTTGTCCAAGGCTGTAAACTTCAAGAGCCTTCAAAGGATTTTCCATTTCTTTGATTTCTGACCCAATTCCAGCAAATCCGAAACCCGCGAGTGACCAGGATTTCAGACATTCAATAGCTTCAATAACATTATCACCAAGACGGTTCCGGCGATCGGAAATGAGCAATTTGGTACTAAAGAGAATTGTTTTTCCTATTAGTAGAGTAATATCACCAGACAAGTTAAATGCGATTAGGATACCTGCTAAAGAGTCTCTCAGGATCGGCAGACATGGCTGGGATGCTGAATATTTCCATTCCCATTTTGGCCAACTCCTCCTGATGCCTGTCGCTTCTCCGGTCAAGCCAATATTGCAATGGCCCAGCCGGTAATTCCTCCTCTACCTCTTTCTGGATAAATCGATCGTATGGATCCAGCTTATCAGCTGCGATTCTGGCTCGCTTATTCCTTTTCCAACTAGGAAGGGCCCCAAATTCCGAAAGGGTAAACTGAGACGGAGTTGAACTTGAGGATTCAGTGAGAGAAATACTGCTACCATTTTCTGTTGAACCATAGTACGTATGCCCAAGAGGCAATTCGAGGTGATTTCTCTCTCCTAAGGTGCGTTTATACTCAATCGTCCACAGATTGTGAACTTCCTTTTCCATATTTCTTATCCAGTCTTGACGATCTTGCCACTTGGTCGCAACGTAATCGAATTTCATTTCAGGATTGAGTGCCGCAGCCGCATAATGTATCGGTGCGAAATCCGTGAGGGTATAGTATCTAGAAACATTTAACATTTTTACTCTTCAGTATTTGCCCAGTCGCCCAACATCTCTCCAACAGAATACGGTAAAAACTCTTGAAATCTGCACTCAAATTATCAGTTATGATTAGTAGGACAGCCTAGATTAAGTTTAGCCGAGCAGGTTAATAGTATTGCGAATCCTAGTGAGTGAGATTCAAGGTATTTCGTACTCAGTTATGAAGGCAATTGTGACTCTCAAGTACACTTGTTACAGATGGATTGAGAAAGACAACCGTAAACCCTCATTTAATTCACCATCCGAGATTTCAACAGAAATCGCAGTCTAAACTAGCAACCAGCTTAGTAGGCAATATTAGCAAAATTACGAATACCAGTTAATAAAATCAAATAGGTTATCTTAAATAGTGTAAAAACCCGCTGTATCCACCATCAGGGATCGGACTCTTAACTTTCACACTCCGAGACAAAACACTCTCTGAAGGAATAGTGGTTTCCACACAAGGTATAGCTTGGGGAGGCGGAGCTTGCTAGATCTCATTAACTGGTATTCGTTATTTTGTTAACCTGCCATGCTAGGTCTATAGTAGCTTGGTGTTGTAGAACAGGTGAGATCTTCGCTAGTGGATACACTGCGATTTTACCATACGCTATACCCTGTTCAGAAGACACTATTCCTTCTCAGAGTGTTTCATCTCTAATCGGCGGGGATACAAGGCCAATTGGTAATGGTGAATTTAATGTGAGTTTATGGTAACCCTACTCCGGTAGTAGTAACTGTGGATTTAGCTGATTGTAGGCTGTCGGAGCTAGTGGATTTCAAGAGTTTTACGGTAATTGCCTTAAGAGAATCGGACTCACCCATGCAGGAGTATATGAGCAAGAAGGGAAATTACTTACTTGTCCAACCCTTTCCAAGCACAATTAATCGCAGTTTACATGTGTTTGGTATCGTAACCTGCTGCCTCTGATTCAAGAAACTGTAACTTCCGCTCCTCCAAATGTGAGAGTAACTCGTCCATGGCGGGAAAATATCTTGGAGTTGACTATGGTGTTTTCGACTTTGTAAAAGTAATTGCCAGTTCCGGCCCCCCTAGAACATTCACAATTTCGGCTAGAGTGTCCCAATCCTCCAGTAAGAGTTCGTCCCACTTTAGCGTATCAACGGTTTCCACTCTCTCTCCATTCTCATTCCTCCGAATTGCTGAAGACACGAAATCTTCCAAGGCCTCCCGTAGTTCAAAAGCCCTAACGATTGAGTTGTAGTCCCCCCGTATCCCGTTTCATTCCCACGAATGAGTCTTAGGAGACTCGAGTGTGGGTGGAGCTGTTTGACATTTTCTTCAAAGCGATCACGGCGTTGTGGTGACCAGTTAATGTAAACTAGAAGATTATGTAATTTCCCACAAAGGCTCTTCTTGCACTTCGCAAGCAATTCCTTCTTTTCCTTCCCAAGGGCTTGATAATTAGTTTTCTCAATCTCAAAGGCCTCTGGATCTTCACCCTGGAGAACGGCTTTGACGACAAGGTTAATCACGTGGCCAAAACAGCGTAGTCTTCGAGTTACAGGATCAAATGGAATCCCGCAATTTTGTAGGTAGGTTTGGATACACTTCATAGCTGTATCATTGTTGCTTGCATTGTCTAAAGTAAAGTAAGCAATTTTTTCCTGCAAGTGATAGGTTTCTACCACATCCCAGAAATGACGCGCTTGGTTTTCACCTGTATGGCGGCTTCTGAAATGCTTCATTCCTAACCCAGTACTTTGTAGAAGATGTTGAGGGCTAATCCAGTGCGCAACGATGCCCAAAAACGCCCTATGGTTTGGTGAAGTCCACAGATCAAATGTGAAAGTGAACTTTGGTGTGCGTATTGCGAAAAGACTTGATTAGCTGTTGCTAGGTCTTCTGAAATCTTTGTAGTATCCACGATCGTATAGTGTCACCGCAATTAGGAAGTCTCTGTAGAATTTCGCTATAGGTTGCATTCTATTCCAAGATGTCCAGTTAGAGTTACCGTTTTGCAATGGTTCAAATTAATCCTCATTTATACTTACACAAGCAGCAAGATACCCAAGGAGAGCTCGGAAGCTAGTCTGTTCGACAGCTCGAAAACTTATACTGTTCTGAATTATCCAATGAAGGAACATGTTGCGAAAAACTTCTTGATTGAAAATAATCTGTGGGCGGGTATTCCCAAAAGCAGCTTCGATTTGGATTTGGCCCTTTTCTGGTTGAACTTGGATTGGGCCTTGTTTTCCAACTTTATGGCTTTCACAAAGGTGTTTGATCATATTCTTAGTAGAGGTATCGGCAAAGGTAGTGGCAGTACGCTTATTGGGACCTATTCTGTAAGTTGGGAAAGATAAAGCATGCGAATAGCATACTTACATCGAGCACAACGCCATCTTGTACGACCTTCCGAGGTTAAGTACTCCCCTCCGTTTTCAGTGAAGTATACCCAACTCTTCCGTATTTTCCTACACCTCTCATAGATTCTTCAGTCACCACCAGAACTACTCTGATCTGCCGTATTCCTACCCAGTGTCGGAGTCAGTAGTCCACTCGGAGCAGTGCTCAAAGCGCTAGCACTTTGACTTTCGCAATCATCAGAATTTCCTCCGGTAAGGGGTAGGGATTCCTGATTTTCGATTCCTTGAATTTGAAAATCCCAAATAGTATCGATTGATGTTGTATGACTGAGATTCACCACCGGATTGCCTCCTTCCGACATTATCAAAGTATTGAAATAGTATGCAAGGGAATAGCAGTGGCACAATGTATAGTTGGTCAATAACAGATAAAACAAACCTGGATTCTTCGGCTGTGCCTTATTCTGAACCTCATATACATGTTCTATTTATCACTATTCACACACAGTATGGATCGACTAATTATGTCACTTCGGTATTGGCTGGAGTTGATCTCATAACTGTCCGAATGAATCATGGGGCCATCATGAGACATCACTCGCGGCATCCCCGGCCGTCCCCCACCGTCCCCCGCCGTCCTGACTCATGCCCGGCGGTTGGCTGGAGTTGATCTCATAACTGTCCGAACGAATCATGGGGCCATCATGAGACATCACTCGCGGCGTCCCCGGTCGTCCCCCGGTCGTCCCCCACAGTCCCCCGCCGTCCTCACTCATCCCCTGCCGTCCCCCACAGTCCCCCGCCGTCTTCACCCATGCCCGGCTGTCCTCAATAGTCCCCGGCCGTCCCCACCTATCCCCGGCCGTCCTGACTCATCCCCGGCCGTCCCCGGCCGTCCATCCCCCCTGCCCTGCACTAACATGTCTCACCCTGTAGGGCCCGCCGTCCTACCCAAAGACGGCCGTCCTGCCCTTTGGTCGGACGGGACGGACTACAGCTAGCCGTCCCGTCCCGTCCGGGGCTCTTGGCAGTCCCCCCGCGGGGCCCCGCCGGGCCCCCGGACGGTTGGGAACACTGGAGATGATTTTGGGACGGGAGGATGTTGCTCCCAACACTGCGGATAAAGACGGTCAAGCACCTCTCATGTGGGCAGTCAGCAATGGGAATGAGGGTATTGTGAAGATGTTTTTAGAACGGGAGGATGTCACTCCGAACACTGCTGATAAAGACGGTCAGACACCCCTCTCGTGGGCAGCTAAGTTTGAGGCTGTCGACATCGCGAAGATGCTTTTGGAACGGGAAGATATCACTCCCAACATTGCGGATAAAGACGGTCAAACAGCTCTCCTGTGGGCAGTCAAAGAGGAACACGGGGGCATCGTGGAGATGCTTTTGGAACGGGAGGATGTTACTCCCGACATTGCAGATAATAGCGGTAGGACTCCTCTCTTGTGGGCAGCTGAGTTTCTGTATGAGGACAGTGTGAAAATGCTATTAGAACGGAAGGATTGTGGTCCCAATACTGTGGATAAAGACGGTCGAACACCTCTCTTGTGTGCAGCTAGAAAAGGCTATAAGGACATTGTGGAGATGCTCTTAGAACAGGGAGATGTCACTCCCAACACCTCCGACAAAGACGGGCGAACACCTCTCTCGTGGGCAGTTGAGTCTCGGCGTGGGGACGCTGTGAAGGTGCTTTTGGCACGGAAGGATGTTGCTCCCGACACTGTGGATAAAGACGGTCAAACACCTCTCCAGCGAGCAGTCATAGATAGGCATGAGGATATCGTGAGGACACTTTTGGAACGCGAGGATGTTGCACCCAACTCTGTAGATAAAGACGGTAGAACACCTCTCTCGCGAGCATCTGGAAATGGGCATAAAGACATTCTAAGCTGCTTCTAGAACGGGAGGATATTACTCCCAACGCCGCGGATAGAGACGGTCGGACACCTCTTTTGTGGGCGGCTGGGCAGGGCCATGCAGGAATTGTGAGAATGCTTTTGGAGCGGGAGGATGTTACTCCCAACACTACGGATACAGATGGTCGAACACCTCTCCTATGGGCAGCTGGGAAGGGACATGCAGGAATTGTGAGAATGCTGTTGGAGCGGGAGGATGTCACTCCCGACACTGTGGATAAAGTCGGCCGGACACCTCTCTCGTGGGCAGCAGGGCATGGGTGTGAAGGCAATGTCAAGATGCTTTTGGAACGCCAAGACGTCACTCCCGATACTACGGATAATGGCGGTCGAACACCTCTCTCGTGGGCTGTGGAACGTGGCCACACGACAATAGTCGATATCCTCCAAGAGCAGCGGAGCGTTGGCCTGACTATGGCGATGACAGGCCTCACCGACCAAACAGCACTCACACGACGATTTGAAAATCAAGGTTCTGGTTCTCAGCCAGCGGGTAGGAATAGCTCAACACACCTTTCCCCAGCTGCGCCCTCCGAGACATCTCAGCACCCTTCCAAAAGGGTCCGGCGATCCCGAAATTCACGGCAAAATCTCCTTAACCGAAAAACCATCTTCTGCCTTGTAGTATCACACTGTTGTGCTGCTAATCTTCGCACTTAATTCACACTTTTTTGCCCTTCCCGCTCTCTCTTCTTTTCTACCTACCACTCTCAGTGCATCATACTATCTCTTCCCTTACCTCAAGAACCGCAAAGTACAGTGCTCATACGACGCGACCTTTGCTCGGTGCTTGGTTGTTTTGTTTTCTATTTCTTCCCTTTTCCTCTTGGCGCACATTCCTACTCCCCTTTTGTTATTTCATAGGCACAGGCTTCGTGCGAGTAAAGTAAGTGGCCTTTCCATGTAACAGCAATTCCCTTTTGTAAAGTCCGGATTTGATGCCAATCACTCTTCTTATTTTCTTATATATTGTCGGTTTTCGGTTTTCTTGTCTACACTCCCCCTGTTTTGAGAAATAAAAAGAGAGAAAAGGCTTAAACCGGAGTGGTGTTTTTTTTTTTTGTAGGCGTTTCCCATTTTCCTTTCCTTTTTCAGTACTGACCCTTTGGAATTAGAATTGACTTTTGTGGGCTTTGCGGGTTTTCAAATCGCTTGCACTATAGTTGGAATACGTAGGATGACTGATTTAATTTCTCACCTAGCTAATGGCAGTCCGAGCGTATGCTATCAAGACTACCTTACAGGAATTACCAATCACTTCAAGTCAAGTCGGATCGTGTTTATGATACCTGTAGTGCGTTACACAAAGCGTCCAAATTCAACATAGCCTACGGTACTCTGCAGTGCATTATATGGCGTAGGCCCATTGAGCCCTTTAAATGATTTTGCCCCTTTTATCGTTAGTTTGAGATATTTTGCCCAACAGCCGGCTCCTAGCAATACAGGGCTCTAGCAGGAAGAATCTTTAGTGTTTTCAGTTAAGACAGAGATTCCTGTTGATTCCCTTTTTACTCTGTTTTTTCTCATCCCCATCCACCATTCCGCCCGGCTTGCGAGGGATGTCCTTTTGTCGCTAGGCGTAGGGATTAGGACAGAAAGAACAAAAGTCTCCTGTCCACTAAATTGATTTATTAGATCCCTAGATGGATTATTTCGAAAATTTTTAAGTGCCAAATAGACGACTGGTCTAATCAAAGGAGATCAATTATTCTGTAATACCTGGTGAGATCCGGGAAGAAAAAAATCCCCCTCAAAGGATAAAAATGGTATGAAAAGAGGAAAGCATGGACCATGTGGCATAGACCACCACCGGACCCCCTACATTAATTTTCATTCCTGCATATATATACCTAAATTCACGTTGATATCTCTAACTTAACTTAGATCCGTGAAAGTTTTGTCAGCGCCTACTTTGCCTGTAAATGATCATCGCTTAATCCTCTCTAATTGGAAGGTTAAGACTGTAAGAAAAGTGCAACGTGGGGTTGCAGCCCACGGCAGCGGCTTTATCGGATGTTCCGGATAGCGCACCGCTTTTTTGGAGGATAGTGCGCTAGACTAAGATGCACGAGTGATAGGATATGAATCCTGACAACCTCCCCCGTTCATCATACCCAAGCCCCTCCCTCATCATCCAACGGCACCAAATTACCTATATGAGTATGGCGGGGTGTTGGTACTACCTGCAGTGCGCAAAAGGGGAATCCATGAGCAGAAAGCAATGTTCGGGCTGCGTTTGGGTGAGGCCCAGCAGAAGTAAACCGCTTTATGAGATAAACTTGTATAACCAGCCACACTGAATCCTACAACCTGAGTTAGAAATGCCTAGTCGACCACAGTATGTCCATTCCCATCATATCAGAGACACATTAACCCCATCGCTTGTTGCATCGGCACATAAGTTAGAGATTATTTACAAGATTAGTAGTTAGCAAAAGTTGTATTCGAAGGAGAAAACCGCAAAGGCTCGTGAGGTCGAGTCACGCACCCCAGGTGGGGAGCGCAACCCCACAACTCTCGTATGTCTACCGTGCCCAGCTAATTCGCAGGCTACTTTGCCGATGGGGTCGGTTTTTACGAGGATTGATTGAATTTGATGAGATATTTATTGTAATAGGAGAGGTGGGGGAATGAACTCTGGGCGGTACGCTATTATCCTGTTCAGGGCCCGTTTACCTAACCGTCTAGTTCTAAAACTCGGACGGTAAACGGGGAAACCTCTGGAATACGGTGGGGTACGGGGGGGGTAACTTTACCATACCATTCTTAGCAAAAACATATGATCACAAGATTTCACATAGCGAGGAACAGCGAATTATTTACTTAAGTAAGCAGTTTACCCTGCCTTTTTATTCTCAAACAGCATAAAAATATTGTAAGAATTACTTGAGGCCTGCTTGTATTTTTCTAGGATTTTTTAACCCGGGCTGAGTGATAGGGAGAGGTTGTTTACGGTGGGCCAATGGCAGGGTGATTCTCCGCAGAGATTTCATTTTTCCGATGGCATATTTCTCGGTTAATGGTATCCGAAGGGTTTCTCGTCAAGAGCATGGTATTGAAAAGCTTCACCCCCCTTTTTCGGGAATCGTGTCGGTGGGTTTTTTCGGTGGGTAAGCCCAAAAATGCTTGTCGTTGATGGTGGTGCACAGGACAGACGAGGGGCTGAGGTGCCGAGAGGGGTGAATGGGATGGTCAGAGAGCATATGAGAACCCCGGGCGGGGGTTTAGTATATACGAAATGAGGAAGCTGAGATACCGGCAGTTTGCGAGCGTTGTTTTTCTAGCTAAGGAAGGGCCATGCAATTACTCGTATACACTACTAATTTATCTTCTACCCAAGCTCGAGCGTTAGAACACTAAAGCTTGGTGGTACTACCGTAAACTGTCGTTTAATCCACCACCGGAGATCTCAGCAGAAATCACGGCCTAAAAAGCAATACGCTTAGCGGAGCAGGTTATCAAAATTACGAATACCCGTTAATGAGATCCGATAGGCTCATCTTGAGTAAGCTATACCAAGCCTAGAACACACTCCCGGTATTCCTTCTCGGGGTGTTCGGCCTCTGATCGGGAGGATCCGATGCCGATGGACTATGGTAGATTTAATGAGAGTTTACGATACAGTACTGTACAGTACATCGAGCATAAGATCCTTCTAAAATTCCGATGAGAAGTGACAGAAAACCCAAGCTTTCCAGAATCATCGAACAGAATCCAGGAAAAACAAAACTGGGTCTATCCTAAGCGCTAAAAACTGTGTGTACTCGAGTATCGGTAGAGATTTAGCCTGCTGGATGGTTGGGCTAGTCCGTAATGTACGAGATTTCACCGTAAGCTACAACGAACAGGAGAGGGCGAGAGAGGGGGAATCCGGAATCTCACGCTGAGCAGGAGGGCTGAAAGGAAAAAAAATTCATGCAACAGGCCATGGGTTCTCATAGGACGTATGCCGATTTCAGCCTTGAAAGCACATGCAGGTGCGACAGTTTCTTGATGCTAACAGGTGCCTCTATCTTCTGGTTGCCAGACCGGAAGACAGGTGTTCTTCAGCGCTATCCGAATACGGTACCGACACCTGTGTCCAAGGTATGATAACGGTGGGATCTGCTCCCAGCTTGAAATTTGTGCGCGGCACTTATGATTGGACAGCTTGGTATCGCACAGGGGCTCGAGATACAGCGTTGCCTTACAATTTATTATGCCTGTGATGAGCTGGGGTAACTTACACCTCACCAGCTTCTTTCCGCCGCTACCTCCCTAGTGTTGGAAATGGGCTAGACTGCTCACCATTATTGTTGCAGCTACTGCAGCATTTCCGGCTAGTGACCAAATGCATATATTCCCATTCCCGCTGCACACGAAACACAACCTCTAGCACCTGCTACAG
>Ga0307507_10011385_pt1 | contig 11231 bp, 17 predicted proteins | sample 7_EM_MG_FD_207223 | JGI IMG/M metagenome (GOLD analysis project Ga0307507, IMG submission 207223) | Populus trichocarpa ectomycorrhiza microbial communities from riparian zone in the Pacific Northwest, United States - 7_EM | ecosystem: Host-associated > Plants > Roots > Unclassified | place...
TGTTATGCTCGGCAAGCAGTTTGTCCGAAGCCGCTTTTGCCAGAGCAGCATCACCGACAAGTACGGGGACGATATGCGAGGGGCCGGGGCTGTCGAATGAGAAATCAGAGATAGTGATCAGTATTTCAAGAATAAATACGTACACGACAGGAACATCGAGTTCAGCGAAGCGTCTCTTGACCTCCCGGACGTTGACCTGCTTGAGTTGACGATCACCAACGTACTCCTTCTGGTATACCACACTGGCGCGTGCACCAGCCACCGTTGCAGGAGGGAGAGATGTCGTGAAGATGAAACCAGGCGCGTATGATCGAATCATGTCGACAAAATCATCTGAGCCTGCGATATATCCACCAACAGCGCCGTATGCCTTGCCCAGCGTGCCTGTGCGGATATTAAGTTAAGCAGATTTCTTGGCGTAAAAACAGCTGTACAGACCAGTGATGATGTCAACTCGGTCCATGACTGAGCCTTTGATAGGTTCCGAGCTCTGACCAGCTGCAAGTTGAACATCATAATCCAAGTGTTCGGCGACACCGGCGCCACGGGGTCCGTATAAACCAACGGCGTGAACCTAGCACCGTGAACTTTTAGACGCGGTCAGATCGGAAAATGAACACAAAAAGCTCACTTCATCCAAGAACGTCAGGGCGCCGTATTGTTCTGCCAAATCACAAATTTCCTTAATAGGTCCGATACTGCCACACATAGAATAGACACTCTCAAATGCTATAACTTTGGGTGTCTCTTTGGGATATTGTTGCAATTTAGCTTCTAAATCCTCGAGGTCGTTATGTTTGAATATAACGCGCTTGGCTTTAGAATGACGCATGCCTTGAATCATAGACGCATGATTCATGGTATCAGAAAAGAAAACGCAGCCAGGGAGTTTCGAACCGAGGGTGGCAAGTGTTGCATCATTGGCTACGTAGCAGGAAGAGAAGACCAATGCCGCTGGCTTGCGGTGCAAATTCGCAAGCTCCTGTTCGAGGGACAAGTGCATAGCGCCGTTGCCGGCAATATTACGAGTTCCGCCTGCGCCATGGCCATATTTATCAAGAGTGCGACTGAACAAGAGAGTGATGAGTATTGTGGGTGCGACAGGACCACACAATTAAAAACATACTGCATAGTCTCGAGAACGACGGGATTGTTGCCCATCCCAAGATAATCATTAGCGCACCAAACTTCAACCTCATCCTTGACGCTGCTGGTATGAGCGACGGGGAATTTGGCTGCGAGACGATTGATGTTATTGAAATAGCGGTAAGATTTGTCTTGGTGCTTCTTGTCGAGCTCACTGATGTAAAATTGCTCATAGTTAAAGCCAGTATGGTCCTTTGACTTTGGGGCAGCTGCGGTGGCGGCCTTCTGTTCGGCTGCAGCCTCAGCGAGGGCTTTCTGATGGAAGGGGCAACCAGCTGCTGCTGCTGCTACTGCTTCTTCCTTTGCGTGCTTAGCGTCATTCTTAACTTTCTGCTTGGCAGCTGCAGCTGCGAGATCGTCCGCCATGCGAGCTGCAGCGCGAGCAGCGGAGGCATGAGGGCACATTTCAATAGTAGCCCCTGCAGGAGGGAAAACACCCTTGTCCTTGTGGATCTTCTCGACGTCAGAATTGGCGGCAACGCTAGCATAGCCTGCGACAATTTCCTTGGAACGAACGCTGAGTGCCGGGCCCATAACGGGGCATTTCGTTGCGCGTTCTGTGAGAGCGGAAAGAGACGGGAACCCTGGTGACGAAGACGTGGAGAGAGAGCGAAGAGTAGAGGTTTTTGTCCTGCCCAAGAAGGGACATACAGCTTTGAAGCGGGTGAGGGAAGAGAGCTTGTCCATTATGGATGGAGGGAAAAGAGAATCGAGTAGTCGAAACAATGAGAGCTTTGTTTTAAATAAGTAGCTGTCGGCCGCGGTGGATGCACTTTTCAACCGTCGGACAACTAAAATTTACAACAGCCAATCACCATCCTGCAATTACTGATCTGGTCCGGCTGTGGCTGATTTTTACCCTGTCCCCTTTGTACTTAGGTTGCACTACTAAGCACTCCCAGGCATCCTTCCAGTACATCTACCGCTAAATCTACGTCCTCCTTCCCAACGTTCAGGCTCGGAACAACTCTCACAGCATCCTTACCCGCCGTTAGTAAAAATACCCCACGCTCTCGAGCCATCTCCACAACTTTGCCAGGTACATTTACATCCTTGAACCCAAGCCCTAGAATTAACCCCCGCCCGCGGATTTGCTCCTGGAGGATATCCGGGAACCATTTAGGCAGTTGCTCCAACCGTCCGGAGAGATATTTACTCGTCTCCGCGATATGCGCAATGCTTTCGGGGGTTGAAAGCCTGCTTAAAACATGATGGCCTACTGCGCATGCCAAAGGTGACCCTCCGAATGTTGTTCCGTGACTGCCTGCCAATTTGACTCCGATCAGCTGTGCAAAGCAAAGAAGGTCATAAAATGATCTTTACCTGCGGTCATTGTCGCCGCAATAGTATCTCGCAGTAACACTGCACCAATGGGGTAACCATTGGCAAGCGGTTTCGCCATCGTTACTGCATCAGGATGGCAATCCTCCGGGAGACGCGAATGCGCCCAAAGTGTCCCCGAACGGTACAACCCGCACTACATCCAATTTAGTTTCTGGTACCGTTAAAGGGTGTTTACGACAAACCTGGATCTCGTCAAATATCAGGACAGCCCCAACATCATCGCAGCGCTTCCTCAATGCTCTGAGCCATTCCTCCTTGGCTTGGTGAATGCCACCCTCCCCCTGGATAGGCTCCACGATTACAGCACAAGTGGCATCCGTAACCAGAGTTTCCAGTCCCTCAAACTGATTTAATTTACCAACGTCTACCCCAGGAATAAGTGGTGCAAATGGGGCTTGGTATTTCGGGTTCGTTGTCACGCTAAGCGCACCCATGCTGCGGCCATGGAACCCCTGTTCAAAGCACACAATCCGTGTTTTCGTGCACGCCTCTGAGTCCCTGCTCCGGCCTGGAGCGGCGGCAGCCCACCGGTCTTTGCCCACCTTGCGAGCAATTTTGAGGGCACCTTCGTTTGCCTCTGTACCCGAGTTGGCAAAAAATACTTTTGAAGCATGTGGGCCGTTGTTGCTGGGAGTGTATCCCAACCCACCTTCCTGTTGCGTGAGCGTGATGAGGAGTTCGGCTAGTTTACCGGTCCACTCATTATGATACACATTGCTTGTGTGGAGGAGCTTCCCAGCTTGTTCTGAGAGAACCTAAAAATAAACGTTATCGTGTCAATTGTTGGCTTGATTGTATCTCTTGAGAAGGTACGAAAATCGGGATCCCTGTTCGTTCCGACATGAAGTGCGAAATGTGGGCTACAAAACCCCAAGCCAAGGGCTTATCTTGCGCATGGAAGAAACATATGCCGAAACAACACAAAAATTAACACACCTTGACAACTCCCTCGTCAGCGTGTCCCAGAGCGTTGACGGCAATCCCCGCACTGAAATCGAGGTATTTCTTCCCATCCACATCCCAGACGTAGGAACCTTTACCATGGGAGAGCACAAAGTCTGGTCGCGCGTACACAGGAAGGAGGTACTTGTCAGCGAGGGAAAGATATTGTTGAGTAGCCTGGGAGGGAGGTGTTGGTGGTGCGTGAGTTGGCTGAAGATAAGCCTTTGAGGGTAAGTTCTGTGCAGGAGATGAGAAAGGGCTCGGTTGTGGCTGGGATACGAACGGAGGTTGAAAGTGTGCGTGCGGTCATGACTGGACGCGTTCGAGAGAGTACGGCAAATGGAATGCGCTTCATGGTGAAAGGGATAAGTAAGAGGGAAAAAAAGAGGTGTTCGTAGTTGCGATTTTTATAGCGACCCTTTCTTGGGTCACAGCAAATGCCGCTGAGCACAAGTCAGAACACAGCATAAATGTCAGTTGTCGTTGGTACTCTCGTTGATAATTACACAGAAACATGGTAACTATATACGCGGATACACAACTCCCAAAATTCAATTTTACAACCTACTAGCTTAGGTCAATTAGTCACGGCTCAAACTCCTCCCTCGGCTCCTGCTCCTGCTTCCAGTGCCTGATCGACTGCTGACCGACATGGACGACCCCGTCGACGCAGATCTCGAACGCCCTTTCTTCGGTGCAGACCGACCTGGAGGAGTGCTAGAACGCTCACGCGTGCGAAGCGGCGGGGTAGGAGGCGGAGAGCGTTCTCGACGCGATGGAGGGGGTGGGGTGCCAGAACGGCGAAGTGGAGAACGTGAACGAGACAATGAGCGATCTCGTACGGAGGAAGGAATCCTTCTTCGAACGGGGGATCGCGAAAGGGATTTGCGAGGAACGGGCGAACGAGATCTCCTGGTGGCTGGAGAGAGAGAGCGTGAACGACCTGGGGATCGGGAAGGTGAGCGAGAAACGAAACGCCTGCGAACACGAGGAGGTGGTGAGCGGGAACGGGAGGAGCGGCGATGACGGTCCCCGACTCTAGGTGGGGAACGTGAAGAACGATGCATTTGCTTGGGAGGAGACGGTGGCGGCATGCGACGACCTGGGCTGCGATTACGCTCGGAACCACCTCTACCAGTTTGCCCGCGGTATTCTCTAGGCCTTTCTGGTCTTGACCCATACCTAGGACCTGAAGGTATAGGAGGTGGAGGCATGTCACGCTCTTTGCGCTTCAACCCGCCTGCTTCTCTCTCCCTCCTGATCCTATCTTCCTCGCGCCTTCTCAGCCTATCCTTCTCGCGTTTTTCAGCCTCCCATTTTGCTTTCTGTTCATTCATTCTAGCACGTTCTTCAGCCTTTTGTCTCTCCCTTTCCTCGCGTTCAGCCATTCGTTTTATCTTATTCTCCTCCTGCTTTTCGCGATCGAAAGATTCACCCTCCTGGTAATCTGAACGTGTGCCAAAAGCGCGAGCCATTTTTGACAATTCTGCTTTTTTTGCGAGAGCCATGCCGTGTGTATCTGATGTTTTAAAGCCTTTTGCAGCAGGGGCTTGGACGGCCAAATTCTCAAGAAGTTTTGCACGAAGTGCGGCGACCTGAACTTGTATATCATCCTCGTCAACTCTGGTTTTTTATATGTCAGGACTGGATTGATCAAGAAAAAGAGATGGCAGCATACTTATCGTCTTCAAGCTTGAGCTGAAGCTCGAGACACTTTAGTTCGACGTTTCGTTTTCGTTCATGTTCGAGAATGCCCTGATCTGGTTCCCTGTGTTTTGGGGGTGCAGCATCCCAAGGACTTGCTCTGTCATAAGAAGTGTCGTGAGAGCGGAGGGTTGAGAGATTGCGAACGACATAGCCGCTTGTACCGCTGCCACGAGGAGTGGTAAGCCCAATCCCGTTGTACATGGTGGTTACGAGGAGAAGGTGACGTGTGACACGGATGAGTCATCGCGTGATGTTACGCAAGTGTTCGGCATGTTGTCTGTTATATGTAAACCGACTAAATTATTTAACATTAAATCCTGGCTCTTCTTCGTCGTTTTGTAATGGACTCGTCTTCCTCTCTTCTTCCTCCAGCTCCAGAAATTCCTTCAGCATTCGCAGCAAGTTTTAAGAGTTGGTGGAATGTTGGCGAAAAACAGGCTGCAATTAGCGAAGAGCGTCTCTTGCGTCGTCTCCCATTCTTCAACTCATCTAGCTCAGATTCACCCGTCGTTGCCACCTCCACTAGAGTTGACCTTATCAACCCAAAACAATACCTCAACACACTCTCCATGGTCTCTACCTCGCCTTCCCCAGGTGCACCCCCACCTGCTGTCATGCTTCATGGCTACGGCGCTGGTCTCGGCTTCTTCTTTCGCAACTTTGCCCCTCTGGCCCAGTGGGCTGGCAGGCGTGGCTCGGCTGTGTACGCCCTCGACTGGTTAGGCATGGGTCGTTCCGCCCGTGTGCCGTTCACTGTCAAGGCCAAGCGTGATGATGTCTCTGCCCGCGTCCACGAGGCAGAGTCATTTTTTATAGACTCTTTGGAGGAGTGGAGAGTCAAGATGGGGTTAGACAGTATGACTCTTATCGGACATTCATTGGGCGCCTATCTCAGCGTGGTTTACGCGCTGCGCCACCCAGAAAGAGTGAATAAGCTTATACTACTCTCACCTGCCGGTGTTCCTCGCGGCCCAAATTTTTCAGAACCGTCAAGAGAATTGACCGACCACGGTGACGGGCAAGAAGAGGAGAATGCTCCTGTCATTGTAGCAAGGCCAAGGGAGCTTTCATCCGTAGAGCGAGCTACGCGCCGGAGGATCAGTGCTATCCGTGATGAACAGAAAGAGAACAAGAAACAAGAAAGTCGCACTCGTCGTCTCTTCACGTATCTGTGGGAGGAAGGCTGGAGTCCATTCCAGGTCGTCAGATCAACATTGTTTTGGGGACCCATGTTGATTGGCAAGGTTCGTTCTCTTTTACCTTTACATAATTGCCTCCGCTCATACATTACTCTAGTACTCCGCTCGTCGTTTCTCCGGTCTTACGGACGAGGACACACGAGACATGCACGATTATATCATGAACATCACTCTCGCGAAAGGCTCTGGAGAATATTGCATTTGCAAGTTCCCATCTTACATCTATATACCACACAAGCTGACCCTTTTCAAAAGCACATCTATTAGAACCGGGTGCACATGCACGGATGCCCATTGTGGATCGGATAGACGCCCTCAAGATTCCCGTCACTTTTGTTTGTATGTATCCCTCAACCACTACTTGTTATATCTGTACCAAGTCTCAATCTAGATGGTGATCACGACTGGATGGACCCTGTAGGTGGTCAACAGAGCGTCGAGCGACTCAGACAAGCAGGGAACGGTCAGGGTAGGATGTACATCGTCAACAATGCTGGTCATCATGGTTTGTCCTCATCGTTGCTTATGGTTATTTTGAAATACTCAAGTGCTGCCGTTCAGTATATCTGGATAACACGAGAGCGGTCAACGAGCTTCTTATCAAGGAATTGGAACGTCCTACTTCAAGATCATACCCGCACAAAATTGAATTGTAAACGCGGCTTTGGAATTTTCATCGTATTTATCAGATGCACGGGAACAGCACATGATATCTTGGATCCGTAGATGCCTGTAAATTGTAGACTAATAATACAACAACTATGTAATGCAAACACCAGGAGAATGGGGCATACAACCATGGTAATGGTCAGTTCAGTAGGTGGGAATTTGTGGCAGGCCAGCAAGTCTTTCCAACCTATCTGGGTATCTGAAAGGCAAGGGTGAGCAACAGATAACAATGACCAAAACTGAAGCTCACTTGGCCTTGATTCTAGCAGCAAGATCTTCCTCGTAGATCTGATCCGGACCCAGTTGGTTGCCCAACGTTAACCACCTACAAGTAATGTTCAGCATCTACCCTGAAGAGGAGTTGTGAACAATCACCCTGGTCTAGTGTTATGTTTTCGCCCAAAAATCTCAATCTTTCTTCCGCCTGGACACATCCTCTCAATCAAGCCATAAACTTCATCCGGTTTCCTACTCGTCTCTCGGACTTCAGACACGATTATGTCCGTATCGAGCCCGCGGTTAACCCAGGAGGGGAACTTGAGTGCCCCTGACGCGTCGGTGACAGTCTTGATACCGACAAGCATGTGTTCCTTTGTGTGGTTCAACCAATGTCCCGTGCGTCCTGTCCGAATCACGCGCTGTAGCTAGGGATCGGATAGGTTACATAAAGCAAGAAAGTGAGATGGGAATGGTATACCTGATTGGTTTTGACCCAGACAACTTCATCTATGCGTGTGTAGCCCCATACGCGTAAACATTCGCGCCCAACTTCCATCGCGCGGCCTGTGACCCAAAGGAAAAGAAGGCCTTCGTCCTGGAGGGTAGGAATTGGCATCGCACGCATCTCGTCATCCGTCATCGTTCCGTATGGTAACTGTTATAATAAGAAGAAAAATTTCCCAAAAGACTCATTCCGTGAAACGGACGGACGCACACTCATGTGGATATCCCACGGGGGATCAGCCATGATAACATGAAACTTTCCTAGTACAGAGTAATCGAATCGTCGAAGGTCGCAATTGATCCATTGTGGAGGAAGCTATATCTTCCTCAGCATGAGAGGGATGAGAGAATAAGCGCAACGTACTATTGGCGTCTCTCTCCCTGCTGGACCCATCCCTATGCCCAGCTTATGTACCTTCTTCACAGATTTCTCTCCCGCATTTTGATTCCATTCCCCATCACCCCCATCCCAATCCACTTCGTAATGTAGGTATCTGCATGGAGCCTTCTCCTTTCCCCTTCCTCCCGCGCCTAATCCGGAAGGAAGGGAAGCGGGACCGCGAGAGTTCGGTGGGGCCATACCATGACTGTGGGTCGAGCCCGGGAACGGAGGTATAGAAGGTGATTGAGCGTATGTGGGCTCGGAGTAACATGTGTTGAGGTAAGAGCAATGCCCCAGCGTGATGTCTGTGTGTGGCCGAATTAGAGGTCGGAAGTGAACACGATCGCAGATGCTTGGACGTGCGGTCACACCAGAGGAGGAGTACGCAGCGGATCGCGCTTTGGCGCAATCGTCCTTGGTGATGGAGCTACAGATAGGTTCGAAACCGTCTTCAGTAGAGCGAAACTATTAACGTTGAGTAAGCGATGTTGACGGAGAAGAAAACAGAAAATAAACCTGCTCGGCGAGTAGCCTTCCCCTTGCCGTACTCTTTTGCAAGATCGCATAAACCTCCCTCAGCTGATTGGTAAGGTTTGTCAAGGTGGACGACTGTGAACCTCCCATTCCAATGTCCTCCTCCTCCTCCTCATCATCATCATCATTATCATTCCCAGCTGCAGAATCCGCATCCTCGTCCACTACCCTCTTCCTCTTCCTTGAACCAGCTTGCAGCCCAGCCGTGGACGGGCCCCCAAGACGTGCTTGCCCCGACGGATCCAAGACAACCTCCCAGATCATCATTTCTCCTGTTGCACAATCACGAGAGAGAGAGATTGTCCCATAATTCCAAGTGTTCGAAAGGTCCTCGAGGATTTTCTCGAACTGCGAAAGATCTGTCAAGCGGAAATTGGGAGGAGGAGTATTTGGTAGGAGGCCCATGGGTGTCTTGAAGGACATTACGCGTGTTAATAGGTCCATTGAGGTAATAGGACATAATATATTTCTTCCCGTAAAGATAGCATTGAGGGCTGCTGTGGCTACCAACTTGAGTTCATTGTTTGACATGGAGGTAGTAGTAGTAGTTGAGAAAATATAATTATTTTTTAGACGGATACGAGACATGACATCATGCTTGGTGTTTCCCTAATCCAGGTCTCTGGGATAATAAGTCCAGTGTGCCAAGACAACATTCCGCATGTCTGGAAGATTCAATTCTTCAGGCGTGTGTTTCTCTCTAGGCAGCAAACCTATTTATAGCCTTGACCCGCGATCGATCGACCCGACGCGTCCAAACCACGTGGAATGTCCTTTTCAAGCAACCTGAAAGCCTCTTATTTCCCTCTTTGTCGATTCACCTCCATCGCCATTTAGAAAACATACTTATGATACATGAAAGCATGGAAAGCATTATACAAGTCGTTCAGTAACATAATACTACAGAGGTCATGACCAAAAGCAAAAAAAACCAACGTTACAGATATCAGCATGAGGTGTTGCGCGCGTATAGCCCGACACCGCATTGTGCATAAAAGGTGTAGAGAGAGGCCCACGATGGTGATGATCCTGCAAGATATCCGGATACATAGACAGTTCATTCATCTTCAGTATCCTTCATCTCTGCCGAGATGGCTCGCATGAGTTCTTGCGCCTTATCCAACCCCCTGGCCGTTGAGGCCTGAAGATTATTGATAGTCGCTTCGAGCTCCCCAACATATTTCATGATGTTGGCTCGGTTGATAGTACCGCTGATGGCAGTGCGGCGCTTCTTGTTCAGTTTCGCTGGTGGCTCGTGCCCATCATCGTCCAACTCGCCTCCCTCGCTATCATAGTCACCGTTTTGATACGCGCTCGGCTTCATAGATAATTTCCGCTTTGGCCGCGCCTTCCATGCTGTCGACGATTCGGTGACAGAAGTCTGCGACGCGCTCTTGTCAGGAATATTCACTGCGGCGGCCTTTAACCGTGCTGCGGCTGACGTGAAATGAGAAATTGAAAACATGCACAAAAATAAGATTGCAAACCTGCGTGCTTGCCCCGGGCTGGTCCAGTGCTATTTGAGCATTTCTGTTTCAAGCGCTTGCAATACTCGCATCGAGCGCCGGCGACCCCTTTGCACGTCTTATTCGTTCGAACGCAACGTTCGCATGGGTTTGGTGGGTAGACGGCAGAAGACACCTTGGACGAGAGTGAGGCGGTGCGGATGTGTTGTTCTAAATGACTCACAGTAAACCCTTCGGGCTGCTCAATCTCGTGCTCGACATCGCGTTCGTGGCTGCGGCGGTCATCAATGCGGTCATCGTCGTCGTGTGCGCTGTTATTCTTCTTGAAGACCTCATCCATAACGTCCGCGAGTCCCTTGGTGGTGCGCGAAGGAGGAACGATTTCAAAACTAACGCTCCTTGACCTCGACATTTCGACGCTGATCTGAAAGAAGTACACGCGTCGACCTAAGTAAAATCTGGGTTACCTGATGACAGCCGTTAACTCACCTTGACTCGAAGAAGCGGAGAGGGGCTGTAGAGGGGGATTGAAAAGGCGCAGTTTCGTTGAGATGCAAAGGAAGGAGAACAAGGGGGTTCAGAATTGGCGAAAACTTTGGCGGCGCTATTAAGGTAGAGAACAAGCTGGGCGTGTGGCTGGTGTGCTGAAGCGGTGGATGACACGGAGTGCACCAATTTGATCTGACGCCCTTATGTAATCGCGCTCAAGGGGTTTTTACGTACACACAGACGCTGCTCCAGTCAAAAACAAAATCTCAACGGCCGCATACCCGTAGAAAGAGTGATGGGATCCTACTGAAGTTTCCTGGAGAAAATTCCATAAAAAATGGAGAGAATTGGAGGAACTCTCTTTTTGTTTGACTCAATGGAAGACGCCAAACATCTCAATCTATTTTTGTGCATTTCCATTGACATTGCAACCATGCATAGGTGGCTTTCTATCTGGTCTCTGGTTCGGGAAAGACGTGCGAGCAACATTCCTCATATGCAAATACGAAGAATGCGACTCAAATACTCCAGAATACCTCAGGCGGTGAAGCTTTTGTCTTCTTATCTACACCACTGAAAACGTTCGAACCTCTCGATTTAGACTTGGAAAGACATTGTTGGAAAAGGGGG
>Ga0307507_10011386_pt1 | contig 11230 bp, 5 predicted proteins | sample 7_EM_MG_FD_207223 | JGI IMG/M metagenome (GOLD analysis project Ga0307507, IMG submission 207223) | Populus trichocarpa ectomycorrhiza microbial communities from riparian zone in the Pacific Northwest, United States - 7_EM | ecosystem: Host-associated > Plants > Roots > Unclassified | place...
CTCAGGACGGTAGGTAACCTACAGGTGACGCCCGTCCTCATGCAAGACGCCCGTCCTTACTCAGGACGGTAGGTACCTACCGGAAGTTCCCGTTTCCAAAAAAGACTGCAGGGCCCGCCCGTCAACCTACAGTCCTGCGGTCTTTACCCACCCGGACGGGACGGACGGGACTATAGGACGCCAGGGCCCTGCCGTCCGGACGGGACGGTTGGGAACACTGTATGCTTGTCGAGGATAAGAGGATGGGGATGGCAAAGAATGCAGCAGTACTTTGGAGCACGATGTCACGATGGACAGAGGGGGAGTGGAAAGTAGGCAAGGCTAGATTCTGACTGTTTCTGGCATGATACATATGTTAAGGAATTACAAACACAACTTTTTTTGGTCCAGGATTGCTTCCCGTCTTCTCACCGGAAGGCCACAAGGAAAGGGGGGGGGGGGCTTCTATTCTATGATACTAAAACAACAAAGGGTATGTAATAAAGGCTCCGATTTGGCGGGAGGGGAGTGGATAACGCATCCGTTGAAGTTAAAGAGGGAAAAAAAAACGGTCTATAAGGGAGAAGAAAGAAAAGGAGAAAAGCTATGATACAATTGTAATGCTATCATGGTCAAATTTGATGGCTGTGGAAATCAATGAAAGAGCCAACAGCACTAATTTATCCCCGGTGACTCGCCCCGCCCGAGGGACACGATTGGAGTCTGTGTAAAATCGTTCCTTCGCTTTCTAGTAGGATGATGGGGTCATAAATAAATTAAAAAGAAAGAAGATTTGAAATAGAGGGGGGGGAATAGAAAGAAATTTGGATGATATTCTGAAAGCAGCAGACAGGGCAAAAAGTGGTAAGAGTGTTAAAGGGTTTAGTAGCCACCAGTCTGGTTTTTTTGATCAGATGGAAGATTGAGGAATAATGAGGTATGCTGAGCTTTGGCCTTGAACATTAAAGCCTACGAACCCTTTTAGAGGGGCGCTGATCTGGGTCGGACGGCTTGGGTGAGGAAAGTGCTATAAGTCTATCACCATCTGACGGAGGAGTGGAATTTCTATGCCTTGATAGTAATTTCACAATGGTATCATGTCCACGATTTAGAGCTTGGGATAGTGCGGTTTGACCGGCGTAATCTGTCATATCGGTGTTGACATCCGCTCGTTCTAGCAGGATCTTCACGACTCCCTCATGCCCTTTCGAGGCGGCTATGAAGAGTGGCGTTTGGCCAGATGAATTCACGGTGTTGGGGTTGATATCGTTCCGTTCTAGTAGCATCTTCACAACTCCTTCACATCCATTGTAGGCAGCTATGAAGAGTGGCGTTTGGTCATATTTATCCGGAGTGTTGGGGTTGACATCACTTCGCTCCAGTAGTATCTTCACGACTCCCTTATGCCCATCGCAGGCGGCCCTGAAGAGTGGAGTCTGGCCATGTTCATAGACAATGTTAGGGTTGACGTCTCCTCGCTCTAGCAGGGTCTTCACGACTCCTTCATACCCCTCCCAGGCGGCCTTAAAGAGCGGTGTTTGGCCATCTCTGCTCACAGTATTGGGGTTGAGGTCGTTCCGCTCCAACAGCAGCTTCACGACCCCTTCACGCCCCGCATTGGCGGCGACCAAGAGCGGCGTTAGGCCATCTTTCCTCGCAATGTTGGGGTTGATATCCACTCGTTCTAGCAGTATTTTCACGACTCCTTCGTGGCCCTTGCTGGTGGCTATGAAGAGCGGCGTTTCACCAGCATTACTCCCAGTATCAGGATTGTCATTATTCCTCTCCAACAGCATCTTCACGACTCCCTCACACCCATTACGGGCGGCAATGAATAGTGGAGTTTGACCATATCCATTGACGGTGTTAAGGTTGACATCCCCTCGCTCTAGCAGTATCATCACGACTCCTTCGTGTCCCTTGCAGGCTGCTATAAAGAGTGGCGTTTCGCCCCATTGATTAGCAGTGTTGGGGTTGATATCCACTCGTTCTAGCAGAATCTTCACGACTCCCTCATGCCCTTTCGAGGCGGCTATGAAGAGTGGCGTTTGACTAGATGAATTCGCGGTGTTGGGGTTGATATCGTTCCGTTCTAGTAGCATCTTCACAACTCCTTCACATCCATTGCAGGCAGCTGTGAAGAGTGGCGTTTGGTCATATTTATCCGGGGTGTTGGGGTTGAGGTCATTCTGCTCCAGTAATATCTTCACAACTCCTTCATGTCCCTTCCAGGTCGCCATGATGAGTGGCGTTTGGCCATATTTATCCGGGGTGTTGGGGTTAACATCCACTCCTTCCAGTAGCATCTTCACGACTCCCTCATGCCCTTTCGAGGCGGCTATGAAAAGTAGCGTTTGGCCAGATGAATTCGCGGTGTCGGAGTTGATATCGTTCCGTTCTAGTAGCATCTTCACAACTCCTTCACGTCCATCCCAGGCAGCTATGAAGAGTGGCGTTTGGCCATGTTTATCCGGGGTGTTGGGGTTGAGGTCATTCTGTTCTAGTAACATCTTCACAACTCCTTCATGCCCATTCCAGGCAGCTATGGAGAGTGGAGTTTGGCCATGTTCATTGGCGGTATTGGGGTTGACATCACTTCGCTCTAGTAGTATCTTCACGACTCCCTCATGCCCCCCCCGGGCGGCTGCGAAGAGTGGTGTTTCGCCATCTTCAGTCGCAGTATTGGGGCTGATATCCCTCCGCTCTAGTAGCATCTTCACTGTTCCTTCATGTCCCCCACAGGCTGCCACAATGAGTGGTGTTTGGCCATATTTATCTTGGGTGTTGGGATTGACATCTCCTCGCTCTAGTAGCAACTTCACGACTCCCTCATGGCCCCTCCAGGCGGCCCCGAGGAGCGGTGGTTTGCCCTCTATATCCGCAGAGTTAGGGTTGACATCCACTTGCTTCAGCAGCATCCTCACGGCTCCCTCATGTCCATCGCAGGCCGCTATGAAAAGTGGTGTTTGGTCATACTCATCTGAAGTATTGGGATTGATGTCATCGCGTTCTAGTAGTACCTTCACAACTCTCTCATGTCCTTCCCATGCCGCCATAAAGAGTGGCGTTTGGCCATGTCTATCAGCCGTGTTGGGGTTGACATCGTTCCGCCCCAACAGCATCATTACGATTCTCTCATGCCCCTTGCTTGCAGCTCTGAGCAGTGGTGTCTCGCCATATTCATTCGTAGTATTGGGGTTGACATCTCTTCGCTCCAGCAGCATCCTCACAACTCTCTCGTGCCCTTTCTTGGCGGCTTTCAAGAGTGGGACTTCACCACGATCATTTGCAGTATTGGGATTGACATCCCATCGTTCCAGTAGCATCTTCACTACTCCTTCATGTCCTTGCCAGGCGGCCATGAAGAGTGGTGTATAGCCAGTTGAATTCGCGGTGTCGGGTTTGATATCGTTCCGTTCTAGTAGCATCTTCACGACTACTTCATTTCCTCGCAAAGCGGCCATGAAGAGTGGTGTATGGCCAAATTCATCAGCAATGCTAGGGTTGATATCCTCCCTGTCTAGCAACATCTTAGCCACTGCCTCATGCCCACCTATGATAGCCCACGAAAGCGGTGTTAAGTGAATCCTAACGCCGGCTAACTCTTGCGCCATCTTCGCAAGCGTGAGATAGAGCGAATATCCGCCTAGACACTAACGAAAGAACTAATATCCTGCCTCTTAAAGAAGCAGCGAGGTAAGGTAACAAATGGCGTCGTAAACAGTCAAAATAGTAATTCGTATTTAGCTTTGGTGTCGAACGTTCACAATAGGAAAGTGGGGGACAGGTTGGTGGCGGTTCACCTGGGCTCCCACAAGGAAGAAAGAAAAGAAGAAAAAGCTATCGTTTCTCGTCGTGCTAGGGTTCCTCCCTTCTCGCCCGGAAGGATGTTGTCGTTCTCGTGTTGTTGTCGCTTTTTGGGAGATCTGGGGAAAGCATCCCTCTTATGATAAAAATTCTCCCCCGACAAACTCTTCCAAAGACAGCGGCCCCGCAAACCCTAGGACTGCTAACTGCAACAATAGGGCTAAGAATTTCAAACCTGTACACATCAAGCCGGTTGGTGCTATAATACCTCTATGATTCTGCCAATACATGCCTAATATTTTCAGATCCACATTATGGAATCTATAAATAAATATTATTGAAAAAACAAAAAACAAAAAAACATAAAGCCATAGAATTGAACACTAGCTCTTTGGATACAATTTCACATATTTCTTGGGCAACGGTCATTGGGGTGGCTTCAAATACTGCTGAAAACACACCACAATGGCCAAGAATCTAAGTCTCTGAAATCCGGATTTCTACTTAGACTCTCCCTCCACTTTGGTACCAGCCTACTTATATACTACAACTAGTTCCTTACTATCAATAAGAGTATCAACGCTGACCAATACCACACTGGTCCAAAATAGTTTTCGATTACACTAGTAATGAGCTATACACTACAGGAGGTGAATATCCCCTTGCTCTGTAGAGCTAATTCAGTAATAGTAAGAGCATCTCTATTATGGACCATATCAGCTGGAAGCCTACTAGTATGAGAATAGCTTGACACTATTTTGTCTACCAAACCTAATGTTGTTAGAGATACAGGTGGTATCTTGACGCTTTGGGGTTGGGCCCTGGGGATAGGGAAGTTAGTTAGGGGGAGTTGTACTTTGATATAGTAAAGATGTTAACATTTTTTTGGGAAGGTTTTAGGTCGAGTGATAGTTTATGTAGTGTGGGTCCTTTTGTGTGGCTACAGGCTAACTTAACTTACTCACGAGGGCCAGGTAGCTAGCGCGTACAATAAGGAAAAAGAAAAGAGAAAATCGTGCCATGAATTGGATGGAGTATGGGACCGGGAAAGAGAGGAAGAAGAAAAAGACCTACTAGTGGTCTACATAGATTCTTGAAGTTAGGATTGATCCCTTTTTTTTCTTCCTGAACGGCCGAGTGTTGCGCCATTGTAGATAGTAGGGAACTTGGCGGGGCGGAAGGGACTTAAGTGTGCATTATTGAATCTGCTAAGAGCGGGTGTGACATTACTCGAAGTTCAGCGACGCCGGTAGAGGAGAAGGAGATGAGGACGACAAGGTATGCAGTAGTACATTGGGGTATGGTGTCATGACAGAAAGATAAGGAAAGGAAAGTGAGTAAGTTCAGCTCCTGATCATTGCTGGCCTGATACATATGTTTAGGAATTACAGACACTGGCTCTTTCGACCAGGATTGTTTCCCGTCCCCCCACTAGAAGCGCGCAAGGAACGGGGAATGGGAATTCTATTCTATAATGCCTAAAAAAAAAGAGGGAAGGTAAGAAAGCCTCCGGTTTGGTAGGAAAAATATGAATAACGGATGTCTAGGAGAAACAATCTATAGAGAAGAGGAGTAAGGATAAAGAAGTTATGATACAACGGTAATGCTATCATAATCAAATTTGATGATTGTGTAGATCAATGAAATAGCATCTCTAATTCATCTCTAGTTACTCTCCCCGCAAAGGGGGCACGATTAGAATCTGTGGAAAATTGTTCCCCGGTTTTCGGGTGGGATGGCAGGGCCGCAAATAGACCGGGAGAAGAGATCGGAAAGAAAGGGGGAAAAATGTAAATAAATGTAGGTGATATTGTAAGAGTCAGTAAGACAAAACAGCAGGGGAAGCAAGAAAGTGGAGGTCGTGTAGTAGGAGTGCTAAAGGGTTTAGTAGCCGCCAGTCTGTGGTTGGCCAGATGGAAATTCGAGGAATAGGGGGATGTGCTGAGGTTTGGCCTTGAACATTAAAGCCTGCGGACCCTCTTGGAGGGGTGCTGATCTGGATCGGACGGCCCGGGTAAGGAAAGTGGTGCGAGTCCGTCACCATCTAACGGAGGAATAAAATTTCTATCTTCTGATAGTAATTTCGCAATGGCATGATGTCCACGAACCAGAGCTTGCGAAAGTGCGGTTTCGCCAGCGAGATCTCTCATATCGGAGTTGACATCCACTCGTTCTAGCAGGATCTTTACAACTCCCTCACGTCCTTTCCAGGCGGCTATAAAGAGTGGCGTTTGGCCATGTTTATCCGTGGAGTTGGTGTTGATATCTACCCGTCCTAGCAGCATCTTCACAATTCTCTCATTTCCTTTCTGGGCGGCTATGGAGAGTGGCGTTTGGCCACGCTCATCTGCGGTGTTCGGGTTGACATCGTTCCGCTCCAACAGCATCTTCATGACTCCCTCATGTCCCGCCCGGGCGGCTTCTGAGAGTGGCGCTTGGCCACGTTTATTCGCAGTGTCGGGGTTGATGTCCACCCGTTCTAGCAGCATCTTCACGATTCCCTCACGGCCTTTCTGGACGGCTTTGAAGAGTGGAGTATGGCTATATTTATCGACGGTGTTAGGGTTGACATCCCCTCGATCTAGCAGCATCTTCACGACTTTTTCATGTCCCTCGCAGGTAGCTACGAGGAGTGGTGTTTCGCCAGCATCATTCGCAGCATTGGGATTAACATCGTTCCGCTCCAATAGCATCTTCACGACCCCTTCATGCCCCTTGTGCACGGCTATCAAGAGCGGCGTTAGACCATTCCTCTCCGCGGTGTTGGGGTTGATATCCACCCGTTCTAGCAGCACCTTCACAACTCCATCACATCCTTTCTGGGCGGCTATGGAGAGTGGCGTTTGGCCACGTTCATCCGCGGTGTTGGGGTTGACATCGTTCCGCTCTAGCAGCACCTTCACGATCGCTCTATGTCCCCAACGAGCGGCTACCAAGAGCGGCGTTAGGCCATTTTTCTTCGCAGTGTTAGGGTTGATATTTGCTCGTTCTAGCAGCATCCTCACGACTCCTTCGCATCCTTTCAGGGCGGCTATAAAGAGTGGCGTTTGGCCATGTTCATCTGTGGTGTTGGGATTAACATCATTTCGCTTCAACAACGTCTTCACGACCCCTTCATGTCCCTCGCGGGCGGCTATCAAGAGCGGCGTTAGGCTATTTTTCTTCGCAGTGTCGGGGTTGATATCCACCCGTTCTAGCAGCATCTTCACAGTTCCCTCATTTCCTTTCTGGGCGGCTATAAAGAGTGGCGTTTGGCCAGATTCATCCGCGGTGTTCGGGCTGACATCGTTCCGCTCCAGTAGCATCTTCACGACCCCTTCATAGCCTTCGCAGGCGGCTATCAAGAGCGGCGTTGGGCTACCTTTCTTCGCAGTGTCGGGGTTGATATCCACTCGTTTTAGCAGCATCTTCACGACTCCCTCATGTCCTTTCTGGGCTGCTATAAAGAGTGGCGTTTGGCCATGTTTATTGACAGTGTTAGGGTTGACATCTCCTCGCTCTAGCAGCATCTTCACGGCTCTCTCATGTCCTTTCCCGGCGGCTATAAAGAGTGGTGTTCCGCCATGTTCATCCGCAGTATTAGGGTTGACATTGTTCTGGTCCAGTAGCATTTTCACGACTCCCTCGCACCATCTGGAGGTGGCTATGAAGAGTGGTGTTTGGCCACCTTGATTCGCAGTATTAGGGTTGACATCTCCTCGCTCCAGCAGCACCTTCACCACTCCCCCATGCCCCCTATAAGCAGCGCCGCAGAGCAATGTTTCGCCATAATCATCAGCAGTATTAGGATTAACATTCACCTTCTCCAGAAGGATCTTCACGACCCCCCCATGCCCTTCCCACGCGGCCCGCAGAAGTGGTGTTAGACCGTATGTATCTCTCGTGCTGGGTTCTATACCCTCCTGTTCTAGGAGCATCCCCACCATACCTTCATGCCCCTCTCTTGCAGCCCAGGCTAATGCTGTATTTCCCTCGAAATCGGTTGCATTAAGATCCCATTCCCTCGTTTCTAATAAAGTACGTGCTATTTCCACGATCCCGAGGCAAGCTGCGCCGAGAAGCGCCGTGAATCCCTCAAGGGCATTACCACCCTCTCGCTTAGGACGGCGCCACCGCCACTGGGGTCTTTTATGAATTAAGAGTAGCTTAGAGGAGATATGCTTATCATAACCGTCAAGAAGTTTTAATGCCAGTAACTCCACTCCCCGACTGAGCTCCTTTCTTGCATGCGCTCCCCAATAACAAGAGGCATAGCCCACAAAGGGAGCTGCTATAGGTGGCGAACAAAGAGTAGTTGACAGGTCCCTGACCCACTGGAAGTTGAGGAAGGTCAAACAAACTTCGGCCATCATCGAGTGGGAATTATGAAATAGGGAGGTATCGTTTGATAGATGGTCTTGGAGAGTGAAGTGAACAAGGCGGACAGTAGATGATGATGACTCAATCGTGATAAGCCCCAGCGAACAACGTAGCACAGTTTCTATTTCAGGTATGTTCTCAGAATTCTGGCCCGTATCTCCCCACTCTACCCCTAGTGCTTGACATAACTCAAGAGCCTTCAACGGCCGCTCGGAATGTGATATCCACATGAGGGCTTTCATTCCAAGCCTTGATTTGCTTTCACCTTGTGACCTTATCCGTATGAGGGTTGCCGTGTACGCGTCCCCCAGTCCCTTCCCTTTTGCCATCTCCTCGAGCATTTTTCTTCTCCTGTAGATCGTCACCTCTCCTAGGACTGAGTTAATATTTAGCGAAGCCAGGAGGAACCTAGCTACCAGTATCAGTGAATTGTCCTTGCATGTGTTGTGGAAGTGCCCGATATTGCTACTCACGACCCGGAAACCATTTCAGGAATCATTCTCATAATATCACTCCTCAAATCGTCGTCCATTGCATCGGGCTCCGTGTCCCTGTTCAACCTGACACCCAAATATGATCTGATGTCATCGTCTGTAGGGCTGACAGGTATTATAATAACCACAGCAAAGTATTTCTTCACTTCCCCCTGAATGTGAGATCTCCCGGTAAACAACACCCGCGTACTTGGCGACTCCCGAACAATTTCTCGCAGTGACCCAAGCAACTCTTGACGACTCTCTGGTGTGCATTCATCCAATGCGTCAATGCATATATAAACCGAGGGCAACAACGCGATAGTCGTCTTTAGCATTTCCACTGCATCGAGTAATCGTAGACCTCGGTCGGAAAACCGCTTTCGAAAAATTTGTCGTACATCCTCCGGCACCTCTCCTATGCTCACAAGCTGCTTTAGGATGGAGCCTAACATAGCCGTTGCTGACTGCTCTTGATGGGCAAAGTAATCGCAATATAGCCAAGCGACAGCTAGATCCCTTTCCCCAGTCTGTTTACACAGGCTGTCAATCATGAGGGAACTAATATCCTCTACCTGTCAGCGACACTTGCTTTCTTTTCCTTCTGTGGAAGAAGGGTGTTTTTACCTCAGATATGTCTTTCCAACACCAGGATCCCCCGAACAAAATAACACCCGCTCGCAGTATCCATCCTCTCCGTTACTCCATTTCCGAAACTCGCTAGTTTCTAGAAGCCAATTCCCCACGCCATCGAGCCGATCGGCCCGCACGTCCTGGTGTCGCTGCTGAGGGTTTAGAGGCGATAGCCACTCCCGGATCCGATTATCTTCAATAGATATTCCTGTGTTGGCGTTGATAACATTATTGAGAGAGTTAATATTGTCGGTGATTCCTATGTTTGGGGGCGATTTTCGTGCCATGTCGCTTGGGATGCTTTCAGGTCGGCACGGTGGTGTTTTCAGAGATGTTGTGTCAACGAACTTGGGGGGCTTGGAGGACATGGGACAGGAAGAGGCTCCGACGTTTCACAAACGCCCAATCACGCAGCAGCTTCGGACTAACAAAATTCCGTGACCCCCTCAGTCTACAACCGCCTATCATATATCATACCCTCATCACTCATGCAGCACATCAGGGCACTTGCTCAAGTTACAACCTTACCGTACGGTACTTAGATATGCTCAAAAGGGCGGTTCCTATCATAAACAGACTTACTAATTAAGGGCCTGTTCGGTGGGAACGGCTCCGTTCCGTTCCCCCATACAAATGGTCCGTTTCCTTCCGTTTCAAAACGGAAAGAACCCTCTTTTTACTATGGAAACGGTCGCCAAACGGAACAGAACCATTCCAACCGAACAGGCCCTAAGAAAAGAACCAGTAAGTTGAATACCGTACGATATTGTGCATGGACAAAATTACCGGTAACCGAACATCAAGGGACAACTTCGGTTATGATGACGCCGCTCCCCCGCCAGCCCTACCATACTGGTAACCAAGAAAAAACAAATAGTATTTGGCCCGACTGTAGGGAACAGGAGGCATGGAGTCTTAAACAAAAAGAGGTTGACCAAATGGTTTGGCTTTGGCCAAGCTAGAGCAATTTCTTTAGGTGGAGTTGAAGTGCAAGGTGCTGGGGAGTATCGAGGTTTTGCACTACTGAACGCACTCCAGTTGCCACAGTAACTGCGTGGGTAAGGGTTACTGGAGTGCAGACAGGAAGTGCGGGGGCTCGCACGCACTCCTGGAGTGCAGCTTGCTGCACGCACTTCGCCTTGAATTTGGGGGGTAAACAAATGATATGATTGGAGGATTTCAATGTCATAACCGAAACCCCACTCAAATACACCAAACAATGTATTACTTTAGATAGTCAAAAACCTGGAATGGAAAAAGTGTTTAAAATAAAATAAAAAAAACATTGATCAATCTCTCACTATGATGGAGAATAATCGTGCTTGCCAAGAAATTGAAGTGTGTTCACCAACAGCTGCAAAACCTCGCTTTTTTTCCATCTTGCACTTGGTTTACAATTCGCTCGCTCGGAGTGCGTGCAGCCGGTGCAAAATCTCGATAGTATTTTGTTGCCATGCATCTTTTGTGTTCGGTTAATTTTGTCCACGCACAATACTACCGTACCGTAAAAACTGGGAAAACTGGAAATGGCGCTAACTCGTCGATCATGAATTGTGGCTTGAGACAGGGGTGTCTAAATATAGCCTGATATAAAAATCAAAGAACGAGTGATAGCTTGTGTCGGCGTGCACAGGAGGGTACACAGCTATCTTTAAGACTATTCTGCCGTACAAGAAGTTGAATAATCAGATTAATTTCTAAGGATACAGTAGTTTAGGTCATTATTCTATTCATTCCCGGTCTACATATTCCACCGGGTGATCATACTCATCCTCCTCAAACGTAGTTTCTGTAGCTAGTGGTTCACAAATCACACGAGCAAGAGTTTCACTATCTATTCCTGGGCCCCTTGGCCCTCTTTGCCAGTCTCCAATTTGTAATAAGTCTGGTGGTATCCCCTTTACTGAGAGTTCATTATCACATGAACCATCAATTGGAAGAGTTAGCCCTAGTGAGCGAAAGGTTTGGATCACAGATTC
>Ga0307507_10011389_pt1 | contig 11227 bp, 6 predicted proteins | sample 7_EM_MG_FD_207223 | JGI IMG/M metagenome (GOLD analysis project Ga0307507, IMG submission 207223) | Populus trichocarpa ectomycorrhiza microbial communities from riparian zone in the Pacific Northwest, United States - 7_EM | ecosystem: Host-associated > Plants > Roots > Unclassified | place...
ATATAAAAATATAAAAAAATTACGAGTTTTTAAATAAATTTATATTCTTTTAAAATATAAAAACAATATAGCATGCTTAAGGAAAAAAAAAATCTTTCTCGTTCTTTATCTTTATTCTTAATTTCTATGTAATAATAAAACTATATTTGGTTTTTTTTATTATCACTTTATTTGTTTCAACCAAACTTTCTCTATTTGCATCAATTTCACTCCTCACTTTCAAACACGATCTGCATTAACTGCGATCGCAACCAAGCAGAACATGTTTTTCTTTTAATTGTTTTTGTAAGTTCTTTTTTCATCAACTTTATTGTATTGTAAGTCTGTGATGGATAATAGAGGTGATTATTTTTTGGTCGGTTTAGTTTTTACCTAAAAGATAACTAAACTAAATTAAAAATAAATAAAACTAGTTCAAACCGATCGATTTCGGTTGTTTTATATTAAAAATCAAAAACTATATTGTTTCTTGGGTTTTTTTTGTAATTTCTAATGGGTTTGGTTTAGTTTTTTTCGGTTTGACTCGGTTTTTTCGGTTTGACTTGGTTATTAATTTCGGTTCGGTTTTTCGGTTTTAGACTTATGAAATCGAAATCAAACCAAACCGGTCGGTTTTTTAACTATTCTAATCTGGTTTTTTCACATTTTTGTTTTTTTAGTTATTTTTTTTAGTTTTTTCAGTTTAATCGGTTTTTTAATATTTTTTCTCACCCTTGGGTAACAAACGAAAACTATTCATGCCAGCATAAAATTACGAAATCACCGTTAACTTTTGCCCTTATCTCCCTTGCCATTAAATTAGGAAAAATAAAAAATAAAACGTGGAGATCGTGGTAAACTCTTTACATTGCCTTGGAGTACAATACAGTGACCTTACTTATCAATAATTATATTGGTAAATCATTTAGGTGGTGGTCTAGTGGTAAGAACCTGAAACTAAAAAATTTGTTTCCTCTGTGGTTTCAGGTTCAAACCCTGTGGTTGCTCATATGATGACCACTGGAGGCTTATATAGTCGTTATTTTCAGGGCTCGTGGGATTAGTTGAAGTACGCTCAAACTGGCCCCACATCCATATTAAACTAAAAATAAAATAATTGCATTGATAATTCACGGTAGGCATTCATCATGCACATAGATTATAATGACTATTGATTATTTTTCTCAATGCTCGTTGCACAAGAAAAAAAAAAACTTTTAACAAGTCGAGAACAGAGGCATGAGAAATTATCGGATATATATATATACACACAGACACCTGATGGGACACAATTCTAAGATCACAGAGTATTCTGTCATTGTTTTCATTACAAAAATTTCTTTATGGCATAATTTTTTATACTTGTTGATGGAATATTCTATCAATATTTTTAATATTTTTTTGGCAATGATTTGTAGGTGAATAAATAAATAGTATACATGGTGAAACATGGCAAGAATCGCTAATAATCATTAGCCTTGTCAGTTAGATTATATTACATCATTGTTTTTGCTCTGTTGTCGGTTATGTTTTCTTTATAATATAAAAAAATATTTATGTGTTTTTAATATGTTTTTTTTTAATTAAATTATATTGGGATTGATTTTATATTATCTGGTCGACTTGATAGACTAAAAGTCAATTCAAACTATCAATAAAAATATAATTTGATTTTAAAAAAATTAAGACAGTGTATTTTTAAAAAATATTGAAATAACAATATATTAGATTGATTTGAGTTAACTTGTCAAATCCGCTACTCGGAGACTATGATAACCTTATAAAAAACAAATTAAAAAATATTAAATTAAATTATCAATCAATCAATCCAATGTTAATTGATGAAATTTAAAACAAAGTTCAACTATAAAAACGAGTCAAGTCAACTTGAGTTAACTTGCTAAACACATGTCATAAAACTTGGATAACCCGTGGAAAGTAAGTTAAAAAAATAATTATGAAACTTAATTTCCAATCAACTCAATATTGAGGGATGAAATTAAAAAAAAAAACTCAATTAAAAAAAACATAATAAACCACCCGAGTCAACTGATAAAATTCGTGATCCAGATTGTAAGACCATGATAACCTCATAGAATGTAAACGAAAAAAAATTACAAAGTCTAATTTTTAATCTACTCACTGTTGAAAAATAAAATTAAAAAAAAATCAACTAAAAATGACAAAAAACCTCGAATCAACTAGCATAACCCGCAAACCAGGTTATAAGATCGTGATAATCACATAGAAAACATATAAAAAAATTCAAATTCCCAATCAACCCAATTTCAAAGGATTACATTTAAAAAAATATAAAAAATAACAACAAAATAACCCGAGTAAACTCGAGTTAATTTGTCAAACCCAGATTAGAAGACTGAGATAACTTCATAAAAAATAATTCAAACAAAAATATAGAGTTCAATCCTCAATCAATCCGAGTGATGAATTTGAAAAAACAATTATTAGAAAATAAATAAAAAAAATTGATTTGAGTCAACATGAGTAATTCGAAAAATTTACAACTTGTGCTATGAGATGAGAATAACTTCATAAAAAATAAATTGAAATAAATTATAAAATTTTATATTTAATAAATTTAATATTAAATAGTAAAATTAAAAAAAATCAACTATCAAATAAGAAAATATTCACTGTTTATTTCTACAGTGAAAAGCCAGGCCTTAACGAATTGTAAATGTATATACCTTTGCTGTGGGATACTGTGATGATTCTTGCTCAAGTAGAGTAGAAAAAATGAAGAATACACGCGCGCGAGGATTCTTTATCAACTTATTCAATAACAATTTTTTTTTAAGAAAACTTAGAAACCAAAAAGCTTATTTCCTTTACCAACATACCCAGGGTTTTATAAATTTAAAATCTCATACATTATTTAATTTAAAAATTACCGATTACCCATAAATCAATTCAACCCATTAAATTTCTAGATTATTTCAAGTTTAGTTAAATCAAGTTTTAAATTGAAACATTAACCCTCATGAGTCATGATTTCAATTTTTTGAACAAATTTGAATAGGATTCGTGAGTTAATATAATTAAATATAAATACACAAAATAAATTTATAAAAGCATAGAATCTCAAAAGCAATCATTGAACCATGGATGTCAAATTGATATTTATATTAATAATTAATATTTCCATTTTTATGAGAGCAAGCAAGCAGATGCATCATGCATGAACTAACCTCTACTTACTTAGAGTGTTTTTTATTGTTTTTGTGTTTAAAATTATTATTTTTTAATTATTATGAATTATTTTAATATATCACTATAAAAAATAAATTTTATAAAATAAAAAAATTATTTTAATATATTTTAAAATAAAAAATACTTTTAAAAACAATTAAAACCATAATCCCAAAACAAGCTTAATCCAATTTACCAAATTTCAAGAGGTAAATGGAGGGAAACATTAAAAAAAAAAACGGACGAAAACAACTATAAACCACGCATAAGTAAATTGTCACCGAGGCTATCAACACCGACATATAGAAAGATGTCACGTGTAAAATTCCTGCAGCCACACGAGTACCTCTTTATCGCGTCACTACATGGTATCCTAACCCAATATAAAATATCTACCCCTACACCAGCTGTCCTCTCGCCTGCAAAAAACCCGAATCTCTCTTTCTCCATCCTCTCATCGAAAGCGAAATCGAAAAAAACAAAAAAACCACTCGGAAATTAAACAACAAAACGGATCTCCAACATCACGAACCTGAGTAACTGAAACCCTAATAGCTGCGAAACTCTTTATCCTCTCTATCTCTAAAAGTCTCTACGCACGTGAAGGAACGAAACTAGGGTTAGGGTTAGGGTTAGGGTTAGGGTTAGGGTTAAGTTTCAGCTTAGAAAATTAGGTTTTTTTTGGTCCGAGAGATTTGAATTAGACCTAGACTGGAATTAGGATCAGGGTTGGTTTTGTGATGGAATGCGACGGTTGTGAGGGTGATAGAGAAGGTTGTTGTTGCTATCGTCGGGAATGACCGGAGGCCGATGCCACCGGCGAAAGAAGATGATGGGTAGGGGTCCTGATGGAGGTTGCGGCGCTGACGAGAGGCCTTGCCGTTCAGTTTCGAGGGTTCCGGCAGCCAATTCCCTCGCAAACGAACCTGAAATACCTCAACCAACAGTAAAGAAACCGACTTCACTCGAAGTCGATTTCTTCTCCCAAGCTAATAAGGTCTTAAGCGTGCACTCGCCATTCGATGTCGCAGAGAACGCGTCTGGTTCTGGTGTTCCAAGTTTTCCAATCTTGTCTACTTTGCCTAGCCGGCTGGCTAGTTTGTTGAGGCAATCAGATGGCAGTAGAAAGAAACATAAAAGGTCTCATTCTGGCGTGGACAAGAAGTCTTCATCACGGGTGAGTGACAGGTCTAAAGGAGGGAATATATGGGTCGAGACTGAAGAGTTCTTTAGGGGATTGACATTGCCTGATATTGATGCTTTGTTTGAACTATCGTCTTTATTTAATTCTTTAGGTTATACTAAGTGTTTCTATATTCCTTATATTGGAAATGAGAAAATAGAGAGAATTGAGACTACTGCCACAAATGTGAAAACTGAGGAAAATCTGAATGGGAAGGCTGAAGGAAACAACACTAATGAACAATCTGACACAAGTGCCAATGTGGAGAATGCAAATGATAATGTGGAAATGGATTGTGTGGATGGAAATGGAAAAAAACTCATAGTGAAAGATGAGGGCAGTCAAGAGGATGGGCAGTTTATGGAAATCGACAGCGTGGCTACTCAAAGCGATGGAGCTGAGTGTTTGACCCAGGAGGAAGCAAATGGTTGCTCTGTTTCTGATTTTTCTAGCAGTGTAGAATGGCTTTTAGGTTGTAGGAATAGGAATATATTGACTTCTGAAAGGCCTTCCATGAAGCGGAAGCTTTTAGGCAGTGATGCAGGATTGGAGAAGGTTTTGGTTGGTCGTCCTTGTGAAGGAAACATGTCATTATGTGATTTTTGCTGCAAGGGCGAGACGGGTAATGTTTCAAACAGGTTGATTGTTTGCTCTTCTTGCAAGGTTGCCGTTCATCTTAAGTGTTATGGTGTGCAAGGGGATGTAAACAAGTTTTGGTTGTGTTCATGGTGCAAGCAGAAGAGTGATGACAACGATTTAGTCAAGCAGTCTTGTGTGCTTTGTCCAAAGGAGGGTGGAGCTTTGAAACCTGTTAATGTAGAAAATGGTGGGTCTGTTCTTGAGTTTGTGCACTTGTTTTGTTCCCAGTGGACGCCTGAGGTCTATATAGAGGACTTAACGAAGATGGAGCCAGTTATGAATGTGGGGGGAATTAAGGAGACCCGAAGAAAATTAGTCTGTAATGTATGCAAGGTGAAGTCTGGTACCTGTGTTCGGTGCAGTCATGGTATGTTTTGTTGCTTCCTTATTTTGTGCCATCATGCATTTATCATTTTTCTCTGGTACCCCGTGTTGGTGTCTATCACAACTGGAGCCTGTTTGGCAGTAGAGCCAGTGTCTAATGCAGCTTACAAGTCATATTGTGCGAATGCTTTTTGTCGCTCAAGCTAAATTGTATCTGTCTTTTATTGAATTGAAGAATGAGAAAGATTGTTCTTTTTTTTTTTTCATTTCATAATTGATTGTTTTTTTCTCAATGACTAGCTGCCTATGATTCATTTGCATCCCATTTTCTCCTAATTTTTTCCTTCCGACTAAGTTGTAGCATGGTGCACCATATTTATTTCTTAAAAGGATGGACATAATCATAGTAATCAGCACGAGATAATGTCTGTAGAACATTGAATGAATTCCTTTGGAATTTCATTGCCGAAGTTATTCTTGGAATGAACTGTGAAATTTAACCATGGTTGGGCAGTTAATTTTATGTCCACTGTTATAAAAATAGATAATGATTATTGAACCACCTTCTTTTATCTGTGATAACACTGTTGATCTCCCTTGTATTCTTGAGCACTCACCAGGAAATGTCATTTGATTGCTCTTTTGTCAACTCAAGCTGATAATGTTCATGTTTGATAAGCTTATGGATATTATGATTTGCTCCTGAATTGAATCATCTGCTGTCATGAATGTAAATTTCTGAATCTTTTGCATCTTTCTCCTTGGACATTCTGCAATCAGGTTGTTGATGCGTAACTTCATACACTGTTTAACTTCCTTACCTTTTATTTCTGGTGACTGTATCTGATATTTTAGTTTTCAAACTGTATTCATGGGGGCTGGGAGGATTTGATGTATGATCACGCGGAATGGTGCAAAATGATCCATATAGCCAATCCAAACTAGTTTGGGATGAGGCCTGGCTGTTGTTGTTGCATATTCATGGGGGGTGGGAGGAGACTGGAGATGGATTGGGGTGGAAAATGTTTTTTTGTAGAAGGATGTAAAACATACCGTTTGCAGTTTGGTATATGAATCTCTACATTCTCAGGACTGTAAGATTCCCAGGAAAGTAACTCACGCTTCTTGAAGGGGAACGTTTGCTCTTCATGGAGGATATATTGCAGGCGATTTGACATCCTGAAAAAAAAGCAATAAACAATATCTCTCACACTTGTGGAACTCTGACATTACCTGATACAAGCTCAATATTGCCTCAAATCTCAGAATATAGTCTCTCATAAATCTTTATTTCCTGTACGCCAAACACCTAACTGATTGCAGTTGCATTTTTGCTGGATGCTGGATCACATGTTACACTTTGGTCAATAAAAGAATTAATAAAAAAATTCTATTAGGTGAATATCCCATTTCATTGTTATAATTTATGTTATGACCAGCACAATCTGGAAGATTGCATGAATTTTGTTTAATTGTGAGTGAAGTCAATTAATCTAAATAAGTGTAGGATGTATTAATTGTGTTCATATGTGATGAATTCCATGTTTGTATCTAATGAAACTTTTGCAAAAACAAGGTCGAGGGCTTGGTCTAATGTCTAATACATTTGATAGACCTGTCACTGCATTTTGTGAACAGAGAATATGGTGATCGAGTGTAGCAAGGCATTGCTATGTAAAGTGTTTGGTGATGTATTGAGCACTAGTTGATGTTTGATGATGTATGTAGCAGCACTAGTTGTGATTGGGCATATTTTGGTTTGCTGTTTTACTTTCTTGCCCTCACTGTTTGGATGGATGTCTGTTAGCATTTGCTCTCTAGTGCTGAATCTTGTCTTTTTTGTACAAATCATGGAACCATGTGTTTCATGAGCCTTCACAGAAGAATGCCTGGTTGGATCTTGCCATGGTTTCTGGCTGGTGTTATTGCTATTTTACACCCCGATTTAGATTCTGTGTTGGCTCTATCCAGCAAAAACATTTTAGGGCTGTTCTTTGTTCTGTTTCTACTCAAGTTAATTGTCCAGTGTCCTTTCACCGTTTTCATTTTTTCCTGTCAAGATGATAACTACTAATATTGTTGTGCTGTAATTGTGCTGGTCTTGGGTGCTGCTCACTCTTGCTTTGGCAGTTTTTAGCTTGAGAGTTTACCTAAAATTTTTTTGGTTATGATGGCCAATACTGCATTGTTAAGATATGCTGGGCATCTCATTGTATCATCTTCCTTAACTCATTTTAACAGCCTCATTCCTGTTTATTCCTTGCGATATTTTATTCTCAAATCTTGTTTTTTTTTTAGCCTTTGGGCATTAGTTAAAGCGTTAGCTAGATTTGGATCTTTTGTGAATAAGAAAGGGCACTGCCACTTTCTGTTCTTCCACTCTGTTAGTTTCCAACAGCCCTTTTAGCACCGCTCCTCATCTCTCCCCTCTATGTGTGAGTGTACATGTAAATGGATGTGTGTTTTTGTCTGTGCTACATTATTCTTAATATCTGAGTGATTGGATCTGTGATTATGGGTACTTCGCTACTAGAAATGAGGCAAGTCTTGCATGAGCACCTGGTTCACAATGGAGACAACAAATTGTTTACTGCAGCAGTTCACTGACCTGTATTGGTAATATACTTAATGTTGTTGTGTTTTTGTTCGTTGGTACATTTGCCAGTGTCATGTCTTCATCTTGGAAGGATGAGTTTGCCTTTTCCTTTGAGAAGGATGAGAAGTCTTTATTATGGTGTGAAGTAGAAAGCTGAAGGGAATCAATGTTGTGACGATTTGCTTTAATAATTGCATCCAGCTAGGCATTTTTGATTGCTGAGGCTTGCTTGCTGTGGGATTTTTGAGATCACTTACATATATACTTGCTCTTGATTTTTTGAGGTCACTTCAAATATACTTGCGCAGTCATTTCCTCCAATTTTCACTTGTGATTATTTTGCTACTCTCTTTAATGAGCCAATATTATATCCTCAATTTTTAAGTCTCTAATTTGTCAATTCTTGTACCGATAGCTGCAGCGCAGCTTTTCTTGTTTCCTTGGCCATTCTTGAAATGCTTTGATTAACATATAATGTTACCTTAGCACTCTTACCTCCTGTATCCTTTGGTTTAAAAATGTGAGCAGCTCCACATAGTAATGCCTTTCTGTTGTTCATGTGGTTTATTCAGGAACCTGCAGAACTTCTTTCCATCCTATATGTGCTAGGGAAGCAAGACATAGGATGGAGGTCTGGGGAAAATATGGTTCCAATAATGTAAGCCTCTTTCTTTTTTTCATCATGCAGAAGTTATAATTGCTCACTATTTTTACTAATGTTAGTACTACTACGGCTGCCTCCACCATAACCACCAGTGCTAGAAGGACGTTGTCGACTTAATGCTGTGACTTCTTGCCAGGCATGTTCTCTAAAATTCCTTATTGTATGTATCAACAGGTTGAATTACGAGCTTTTTGCTCAAAGCACAGTGAACTCCCCGATGATAAGGATACCCATCAATTAGGAGAGGCTTTTGTGGCTGCCAGCCACAACTGCTCTGTTGCCAGCCATGATCCATCAGAATTGCAAATGGACAAACAACACAAGTTAAATAGTGGCCGAAATGGAGATAAACTTGCAGTCCACATAGAAACTTCTGATACTAATTCTGGTAAACCTGGTGATGGTGAATCATGGGAAATAGAATTGAATGATTTGAAATCAGATGCCGTACCTTTGTCAGAATCTGGGGATGTGGACCAACTCATTGATACAGGGATATTTGAGAGAGGTGGCTATGGGGATGCTAGCCCTTCTGACTTCCAAAATCTTTTGCTGATTTTGAAGAAGGTACTGAAAAAACATATGTGCTCATGCACTTGCTTGGGCTTGACTTTTGATGAGTACAAGTATTGCTACATGCATGGCTATATTGTTTCTCTTTGTTTTTTTCCCTCACATTTTTATTTGACCTCTGGGGAAATTTGAATTGTGCAGTTAATCGATCAAGGAAAAGTCAATGCAGAAGAATTGACAACGGAAATTGGCATCTCACCTGATTCTTTAATTCCAACACTGGCTGTAATGCTTCTGATCACGAGTTTTACTTTCTGTTCATTTTTAGAAAGATGTTTTTATCCACTGACTGTTGCTGTTTGTTCGCTTCTTGACCTTTTCTCCTCAGGAAGTTAATTTGGTCCCTGATTTTCAGGCCAAATTAGTCAGGTGGTTTCAAAATCATGTTCACTTGGCTAGTCGACATAAAAATTTGAAAGTTCAACTAAAATCCACAATTTTTCCAAAGGCTGAGATTGGAACAGCAGATAATTCTGATGGTCTAACTGTATCAGAGAGTGATATTACAGATGCTGTTGCTGTTAAGTCAGTTCCCCCACGGAGAAGAACCAAAAGTAACATTAGGATTTTGAGGGACAACAGTGTAATTTGCTCACCTGAGGAAATTTTGAGCGCCAATGGTATCATAATGAATGGGATTAAAGCCGTTGATCAACTGGGAAGTGAAGAACCAGAAAATTCTAGGGAAGTATCCATCCCTAATGTGGCTGAAAAGGTAGTCCTATCACACTGTAATTATTTGCCACAAAAACTGTTTAGGAGGAAGTTAAATGGTTTGCCAATTTTGTGTTACCATATGAAGATGTTAATTTCTTTGTGATGATGAGCTAATTTTGAATTTCTTTTTTATGCTTGTTTATATTGCCATTAGAACATGGATGAGTGATTTTTATTAGTATTTGCAACTTGTCTAAGTGTTGTAGTTTACAATTTCCATAAGCTGAGCTGTGGGTGCCTGTTACAAGTGTTCCTATATTTGGAAGCCTTTTCATTTTCTGCATATCATCTAGTTCAAACCTTTTGGTATGTTTCATTCTTTGGTCCCTATGTTTCCCCATAAATATTCCATATCTGTAGTGCTATTGTTCTCCTGTTCACCTAATTTACCTTTGTATCAAATGATAAAAGCATGGCAAAAATCTTTGATCTGGCAGTTGTGTATGCAAATGAGGTGAAGATGTCAAGGAGCTGTTTTTTCTTTGTGTTTTGATTCTCCACCAGTTTTTCTTTTTATGGTAACTTGTTCTTGATGTTATGCCATCCTTTCTCAAACTATGCTGACTATATTTTTTGTTAGTGGATATAGTACTAATGATAATTTACAAAAAAAAGATGATATGACTGCTCATGTGTTTTTTCCTTTGCTTAAATGAAAATTCTCCTTGTGATTACGAAATTGATTTTGTAGGAAAAAGAATATTATGGCAGCATTTGTTTCTTGTAATTTTTTTTCCTAGTCGACAGAAAAGATCTTATTTAAACGTCATGTGTTATAAACATTGTATTTGTAGGTATAAACTATAGAATTTATTATGTCTCTGAAAAGTTGGTTTCTTCAAATTCTTTTTTGCCTGTTATTTTTTTTCTTAAGAAACCTGTCCTCCATCCTCCTGAAACCTTCTTGTCTACCTGCACTATTCTAATACTCTTGAGAAGAGCTTTGCAGTGTGTTTGCCTTTCATCTCACGCTTTCTTATGTTCTTTCTAAGTGACTTTTTTGTTTTGTTTATTCAAAACGGAAGTTGATCTAGAACACTTTTATATAGAAAATGATTTTTTTTATGTTGAAAAAGTAGGGAAGATTTACAGAGATGGTGGATGAGAATTTCCCCAAAGCAGAAAGAGAAAATCTGAAACATAAAAATTCTAAGATAAAATACTAAAGCTCTCCAGTCTCTCTGCAGTATCCTTAGGGAACACATCCAAAATATATGAGGCAAAGTGATTGGGAACAGAATTAACTTTCCATATGGCCCTTGCTGCAACCTGTGAACTCAAACGTTTTCCTTGTGTGGGAGGCAGAATGCATAAGCTATCACATATCAGCACTAGCCCTCCT
>Ga0307507_10011390_pt1 | contig 11226 bp, 5 predicted proteins | sample 7_EM_MG_FD_207223 | JGI IMG/M metagenome (GOLD analysis project Ga0307507, IMG submission 207223) | Populus trichocarpa ectomycorrhiza microbial communities from riparian zone in the Pacific Northwest, United States - 7_EM | ecosystem: Host-associated > Plants > Roots > Unclassified | place...
AGGCTTCCAAACACTTTGAGAAACAAGCCGCCGGCCAAAAGACCAGCTTGCTATCACCATGCAGAACGCTCCTGTCCTCCCTCACTCCAAGACACACTCCGCAACTCCCCCAGTCAGCCCCCAAAGGGACTCTCCTCGTCTCCTGCCACCAGGCTCCCCCCTAGGCGTGTCCCTGGAAAGCAAACTGCCTATGTTTGGCACTTTCAGACACTCCCTCAACTGCCCCAACAAACTAGTCGACGTCGGAAAACGCATAATCCACCCCGACACCACCTTCCCCCAAGCTCGCGAGGCCCTAGGATGCACAAACCAGTGCCACATACAACTGGCAAACGCCCCAGAACCCCCAAGACCCATTGCCGCGCCCGTCCTCGGCTTCAAGTCAGCCCTCTCAAAGGTCTTCGGAGACCATAACGTCGAAGATATCGACCCACAAGCCCTCGCGGAAATAGCCGCCCTCGCTTCCTCCTACCAACCCACACAAGAATCAGCCATATCGGCAGACCCCGCCTCATCCCCCCCCCTCGACATGATGGAACACTCCCCAACCGCCACACCCTCGCCCAACATCTTGGTGCCACACACCCAGAGCACGGACGAAGGGAATACCCAAGACACGGCCATGACTCTAGGAGGAGGCCAAAACACTGACGGCACAGGAATAGGGGATAGCATACACGCACCCGACTCCAGCCTACCCGAGGAAAGAAGGGTCAGGTTCTCCTCCCTCCCTCCACCACACCAACCCTCCACGATCCCAGGCACAGACTCGGGCAATTTCACACCCAACACCCCATACAAAAGGCACACCAACGACCTATGGAATTTGGCTCAACAAGAGGCCACAAAAACAAAAAACAAGGGGAAAGCTGCCACCCCCCAGGAAACAGCACCACCACAACAACACGCCACCCCGTCCTCTTCCTCCTCCTCCTCCACCACTACCACCAACACCAACATCCCCTCCACTGCCCCCAACCCTACCGGCATACGACAAGACGTCCTTGACGCCCCCATCACCCATGCGGCCATGCTCACCATCATGGCCGACTTGGAAAACCGGTTCGAGCTCAGACTCAGGGCAATGGAAACCCGACTGCTGGCCGGGAATAACACTGCCAGCCACAACAACAACAACCCCAGGCCCCAACAACAACAACAACAACAACAGCAACAACAACAACGCAACCCCAACCCCAACACCGTTCAAATCCTCCAACGACCAACCAGCCTCAACAACAACCTGAAGGCCCCCACAACAAACAACAACAATCGCAATAACGCGGCCAACCCCCCCAACACCGCCACGACCAGCGCCCCCACCAACAGCGCCATCAAACAGACCTGGGCGGCCATCACGGCCACAGGCATCGACCTAGACGGCTTCAGACTTGCACCCGCCAGAAAGAGGAACAACGCCAAAGGACCAGGCATCAACACCACACCCCAACAGGCACCCTCGGCTCCCTCCACCCCCCACGCAAGACAAAGGAGACTCATCATTCGCTCCGTCGAGAAAAACCGCAGGGTCGGCAAAGCCGGCCTCACTCCAGCACACATAAGGGACGCGGTAAACAGCGCCACCAACACCAAGTTCGCATACGCCGAATACAACAGGCAAGACGAACTAGTCCTTACAACTATGGGCGACCTGCCTGCAGAACCTGCCCTACATGACGCCAGGGTAATTACAAAGGCCCTTAACAACCTGGACATCTTCGGCTTCGACATATCCCTCGACGTTGCAACAATCAACATCGTGATCGACAGCGTACCCCTCGGCGACCAGGACTGGACACCAGAAGACTGGGACCTCAATTCTGAAAAGTGGTCCGAACTAGAAGGCGAAATCACCGACTTCAACCCGGGATTCAGACTCATGGACAGGCCAAAATGGCTCAGATCCCCCTCGGCCCTATTGAGTGAAAAGAAAACAAAGTCATCCATCATGGTGGCAGTACAAGCCACCGACTGGATCAAAGACCAACTCACTCGAAACAAACCCTATCTGGCACTCTTCGGGGAAAGGTGCACCTTCCGCAAATACATCCGGAAAGATGCCTCCACCCACTGTGAAAGATGCCTGCAGTTCGGCCACCACGCAGCCCACTGCCGCCTCCAAGCCAGGTGCAAATTCTGCCACGAGATCCACCACACCAAAGACCACCATTGCGAGATTCTATACTGTACGGCAGGCAAAGGCAAGCCATGCTCCCACACCGTCAGAAAATGCACCAGCTGCGAAGAAACCTCACACTTCACGGGTGACCGACACTGCCCCACCAGGACCAGGGCGCGAAGCCCAGCCATTGCACCTCCAAGAGAGGCCACCCCCCCTCCAGCCGAATAAATATGGCGACCACGGATATTATTTACCACAACGTCGGCGGGTCCATGAACGTTGTCACAGAGCTAGCTGAGTCCTCCCTGAAACTCAAACCAAAAATAATAGCAATAGCAGAATGCCCCTTAGAAAACGGTGACTGGATCCACTTCGAAGGCTTCACATGCTACGCTGAAACACAAGCAACCAAATACGGCTGTGCCGTATATATTAAAAACGAATACGTACACATGTTTGTGGTGGAGAGGATTACCCCCCAATACATCACCCTATGGACCGCAGGTACGGAAATAACCTTTGCATATCAAAGGCCCCAAGCCAAGGACTTCGACCCCAACAATGAATGGCACCAGAACAGCTCCAGTATATTAATAGGAGACCTAAATGCCAAGCACACAACATGGTCGACAGGACCCTCCAACCCCGCCGGCAACAGGCTAAAAAAATGGATGACCCAGAGAAACATGGAGGTAAGAAACCCACACGCCGTCACCCACCCCCCCTCAAGCTCCCACCCCACAGGCACAACCCTAGACCTAGCCATCTCAAGCAACAACATCAGTCTTGGTATAACTCTCATCAACATCCCCTCCGGAGACCACCTGGCACTATCAATCACCTCTGATATCCAATGGCGGGAGTGCGCAGACCGACCACTAAGATACGACAAGGCCAACTGGGACATGATACGGGCTGAGCTCCTCCTGCTGGACAACAAACAAGACGACCCCGCCACCGTCCAGAGATGCCTCACCGAGATAGTCCTCCGCCATACCCCACGAGCCAGGTTTAGAGCCAAAGCTTTCTGGTGCGACAGCCTCAACCAAAAGAAAAAGTCCATACGGTCCCTGATCAAAAAACGCCCCAAAGACCCTGAACTCCTCGCGCTTAAGAGGGAATACAGAAAGGCAATAGCCCAGGCCAAACTGGAAGCCAACAGCAAAGCCCTACAGGAAGAGACGGACCCAGAGTGCTTTCGCACGATTAAGGCAAGACAAACCAGACACCCCATCCCAGCCCTCCAGAAAATCGACGGGGGAATAGCAGCAGAACACCCACACATCGCCCAGGAACTCCAGGACGCGCTATACGGAGGAGAACACCGCAGAACCAGCACGCGCATCAAGGCAAAAGCCGAACCTCTCAACACCGGCATCCTCAACGCCGCCATCAGACAATCACCAAACGGGGCAGCACCAGGACCCGACCACATCACCACAAGGCTAATAAAAGAACTCTGCAGACTACGAGAAGACCTCTTCTTAAGGACGATGAACAAAGCTTGGACCCAAGGCATCCCCGACACCTGGAAAAATAGCAACACCATCTTGATCCCGAAGGCAAAAAAGGCTACCTACACCAGCGCCAAAAGCTGGAGGCCTATACAACTCCAAAGCATACTGGCCAAAGTCCTGGAGAGAGCAGCGGTACAAAGGATTGCAGACCTGGGACTACTGGAAAACAATATGTACGGAGGAAGAAAGCAAAATGGCACCACAGACGCCATCCAAGCCCTCAACGACACAATCACAAACAACCCAGGATCATACACCTGCCTCACCGCCCTAGACATTGAAGGAGGATTCGACCACCTCCAGCTAGACAAAGTCTGCCAAACCATAGCCAGAAAAAGCCACCACCTTGCAGAATGGGTCGAACACTGGGGTACCAACCGCGCCACATCATACCGCTTCAATGGAAAAAACTCAAGGGCCTTCGCCACCGACAAAGGTACACCACAAGGATCACCGCTGTCCCCAATACTTTTCCTCGTCAGCATCAGGGACATCGCAGCCATGGCTACCACCAACTTCCCCACAACAACCAACCGCATCCTCACGTATGTGGACGACATCCTCCTCGTAACCTCATACAAGAAGGCCACATCAGGGCAAGAAGCCGCACAAAGAACCCTGGAAAACCTGGAGACAACGGCACGTAACCTGGGATACACCTTTGCCCCAACCAAAGTGGAATGCCTACACATCAAGACCCCAGACCAACACAGGCTATACCCACACATAGGAAAAACACCCATCCAGGAGCAGAAGGAAAACATGAGATGGCTCGGTTACTTCATCTCCAACAACCTCAAATGGGACTACCACATAGCGCAATGGACAAAAAAGGCAATGAGAACGGGATACAACCTCAAAGCCCTCACGAGCTGATACCAAACAGGTGGCCTCAACACCTGGACCACACTCCGCTTAATCAAAGGCCTTATCATTCCACAACTCACCTACGGAATAGAAGTCTGGAAAACAAAGGCCCTGATAAGAGAAGCACAGACGGTTCTAAACAACATCATCCGCAAAGCCTATGGACTGGAAACAAAAACACCACTTGCGGCTATATACTGCGAACTAGGCATCCCCCCACTCACCCTCTACACCAAACACCGACAACGCATGCTCGCCCTGAGAGCCCACACCCTTGGCAGGCACACCAACTGGTCCAAGGAATGGCTACGAAACTCAGAAATGGAGCACATCATAACACAAACCTTCGGTGACAAGGAAGGAAAAAGGGACATCAGAGGACGCCTCCTGCTCGACTGGGCGGAAATGATCCAAGGCGAACAAATCAGATACAACGGCAAACCCAGAGCCAGCCACAGACACCTCAGAAATACGACCAGGGCAGAATTCAGAGACCTGCTATACCTGAGAGCGACAGCAGCCTGGCCATACCAGGACACCGACGGCACCAGGAGAAAATGCCTCTGCGACAGAGACATCATCACCCCAGACCACCTCATGAACTACTGCGGGCTCATCAAGCCGACCCAAATACCGCTACACAGCAACAAAAAACTGCGCGAGCTACTCGGCTGGATGAAAACCTGGCCAGACGCCCTGAAGGACAGACCAACCAGAAGGTGGAAAGCAAGTTCCAACACGGCGCAGGTACAGGGGGCCACAATAAACCTGCCGACATCCCAAGGAACGGTGGGACCCAGAGGGGGCAAACCAAAGAGTAGAAAGAAGTGCGGAGTATGTGGATTCCTTATGCAAAGAGACAAGGTGGCCCAGGAGAAGCATGCAAGGACCCACGACCCGACTCAGAGAAGAAGAAAGAAAGGGGCAGGGGGGACGTCTGCCACATAGGAGAAGAGGCGGGCCCGGCAAGCTAGGGGCACAATGCTAGCTGGAAGGAGTATTTCTTTACATACACGACCACTGGGCACGGAGGTGACGGGGTGGGTTTCTTTTATCTGAAGGAATTTTCCTTACATACACGAACACCGGAGGCGGAGGCCTGGGGGTGCGTTTCCTTTGTGATGGATTGGTAACAGGAGTGGTCGAGGGAAGGTGAAGGGGGGAGGGGAGTTTCCTAACATACACGACCACTGGGCACGGAGGTGACGGGGTGGGTTTCTTTTATCTGAGGGAATTTTCCTTACATACACGAGCACCGGAGGTGGAGGCCTGGGGGTGTGTTTCTTTTGTGATGGACGTTATCAGAAGTGGACGAGGAGAGACGACGGAGGGAGAGGAGTTTCTTTTGTAAAAGCCAGGCTAGGGGATGGCGGGATAGGCATACGGCGGAGAGTTAGGATTTCTTTACGGGGGCCCGAGGGCTGGGGGGAGTATCCCACGCCGTTAGTTCATATACGATTTAGTTCGTGAGTAGCTAGTAGAATGAAAATAAGGTTTATCCATCCATCCACACAGTGTAATATCGCGCAAGTATCGTACAAGCACAGGGCCCGGTGAGAAGTTATGGAACAGTTATACAAGATTAACTACCAAAATATAATATATCCCTATCTATTCTTCTTGATAAGTCCCTACGGTACTCCCACACAGTAAAACACCCCACCTCCGTCAAGTAGCGTACCGGTACCGGTAGCTAACCTCGGGATTTCGAAGACGGAGGTGTTTTTTTTCTCGAGATGAATCAGTTGCTTTGCTTTTCCTGATATGGTATAGTACAGCCAAACGGATCTCATCAACTAACTAACTTGCCGAATGAATGAATGAATGAAACCTAACCTATCGGTATCGGACCCTAGGTTGATGCCGTGAATTACAAAGTATGGGGGAGATAATCCGATTCGCGAATCGCAAGAGCTTTTTCCTGTTGGCATAATCACACCGTTATGCCGGACCGTAACCAAAATTCAAGAATCTGCCATGGCATATCCACCCCTGGAGAAAAATTCGGGGTAATAAGTCTCCGATTTCACGGGATTTCGTGCAGGACGATACGATAGTACTACAGTAGACTGGTACTGTAAAGTCAATATCCGGGGTATGATACCGGTATGATAGTACTCGTACTAGCACAGCAGCGAGGTTTCAATAATCCATTCGCACCATAATACCCCAACTACCATAATTAGACAGTAATAGTGCCGGTATTATAACTTACACCTTCGAATATATACTCGTACTGTAACCATCCCATCCCCCCTCACAACATACAAGTACGGTACCAGTATGATAGATTACCATAATCAACAAAACAAAAAACAAACGTCATATCATAGTTGTAACTTAGACTACGGTACCCTTCATACCCTTACCTCGCCTATCGCAGATCCCTCCCCTCCCTTCCCACTCCGGCAACTTATCTTATCAAACTTATCTCGCGTGTTTTTTTCTTTTTCTTTTTTCTTCTTTCAAACCCTGTGACTTCATATACACATCTATGATACAAGCATATATACATATATCATAGATCAGATGAAAGGGGCTCGGGTTACTGCCGCTGCCGCTGCTGTTAGGCAGTTACCGTACTGTGGCATACCGGGGCCTGACAGTGGCATGTACAGTACTTGTACGGAAAGCTTGAGAGAGAGAGAGAGAACCTCCGTTGGAAACTCCTCCGGTAAGTATATAAGGCCACGTTCATTCGTTCTGGGATAACGGCAGTCAGTTCAGTCCGTCAGTTAGTCAGGATGAGATTCTTACTCTATGATATGATAACCTCCAGTTTGTTTTTAAGTATTATATAATAACATCATATGTCTGGGTAACTTATATAAAAAAAAGCAGTGCAGAAGAAAGTAGGTCATAGGGTCATATACTTGTATGTTATTTAGGAAGAGCAAGTATATAATATAAGAGTACCGGTAATGATAAGATGAAGAAACTAACAGGTACGGTATATAAATCTCTAGCCTACTATAATACGGTATGGTAGTATCGGTAACATGTGTTCCAATGATCCAAAGCAACGTCCAATTGACCGCTTCTTAGGAAGGAAGGACGACGATCCTCCAGCTGTAATAACCCCTTTTTTCCTCCTCTCTCTGCTAAATATTTGGTTTGGAAGTAGGAATAATACGCGGATTCTGACGAACATTTTCGTAAACGACTACGCATCTCACGGTATGATACCATGGATTATGACGGCCCCCTTCGAGATCCTTTGGTGCTTCACACACGGTACTACAAGTATCGATCCGTCACATCACATCACATCACTACACTCGCTAGTACTGCCACAGAGCCAACATCAATCAATCATACCCCACTCTTTATTCAAAACCCGTCGAGAAACAAAAAATAGGAAATGCTATAATACACTACTACGACGTCGAATTTTTCATGACTTCGAGCGCACAGGGAGTTTTCGAAAGCTTGATCAATCCATCCATCAGTCCGTCCATCCATCCATCAACCAAAAGAGTATAAGGGAGGAATAAGAAGAAAAATCAGCCCATCCGTGCAAAAAAAAAGAAAAGAAAAGAAAGGGAGGAAGAAAGGAAGAAAGGAAGAAAGGAAGAATGCAAATGCACGCACGCATTACACAAACTAGCAAAAAGTGTCAAAGTGAGTAAATAGAAAAGTATCATAGATAGAAAAGAAAAAGGGAGCGGAGGAAAGCCAAGCGAAGGGAAAAAATGCTCATGGAAAACCCTCAGATAATGTTATATGAGAAAGTGAAAAGGCCCTCCCCTACCCCAGACAGAAAAAAATTGAGCCGGGGGAAGGAAATGGGAAAGAAAGAAAAAAACAAGTATGCCAAAACGAAAGGCAGAATCCCAGCCCAGAAGAAAGTGAGAATACAAGAAAGAAGGTAATGAGACCCAAAACAGAAACCCCCAAAAAAAAATTTATGTCGATTTTCTTTTTCTCGTTCCCTTTTGGACTCCGACACGGTTAACGCCGATCTCCACCCAACGCAGAAAACATAATATAATCCACATTCTACTTCATGACAACGTCCCTCGAAGAAGAGGGCGAGGGGGGAGCGCGAGGCAAAGTAAGAAGAAAGTAAAGGTCGAATATTAAACTACCGTATACCGTAAAAACTCGAATAATCGGACCATGTGCTAGGTAGTCCGAAATTTCCACCTGTGGAAAAGGGTGAAAAAAACACTAAAAATCTGCCCCCCGAGACAAATAAAACAATCAAATAAAAACACCAGACCTTACTAAGAGAGGCAACTCCAACGCCCTAGCACAAAGTCCGTTTACCCGAGTTCTTACGGCAAATTATCCACACTGGAATCTGATACAACCCTGAACTCCAGCAGGGGAAATCTTTGAACTTTGCCTCTCCGTCCAACCTCATGTCTTGACTCGTTTCGGTGCTGAGCCATCCGAATTGTCCGATCCTGGGCTCTTCCTCTTGCCATTTACATCCGAGTCCTCTCCAAAAATGTTCCGACCCGTTGACACTACGGGTGTCTGGAAATTCAGCGGGCTAGGAAGCATATCTGGGTTGCCACCTGTACGAGATGCTGATGTCCCAAAAACGGTGCCCCATTCCGGATAGAATGCGGAGGGTGAAGGTAACAATCCGTTATCACAAAATCGACTTGGTAGGGCAGAGATAGGAGTTTCTGATGGCGCACCCGTCGTAGCTGGAGCTGGTCGTGCGAATGGATTTACCGGTCCACCGCTGGCACCTGCACTCCGAAGCGCGACACTGGGTGAAGGTGGCGGAAGTACAACCGGATGGTTACCTTCACCTACACCTTTGCCCGATTGACCAGCTGTAGTGCCTGCAGATTCTCGTGGCGAAGACTCAGTAGTGGCGTCGCCGGCATCAGAGTGCTCGCTAGGTATTTGCACTTTGAGCCTTGGCCGCACACCAGGCTTCCCTGGGTTCGATGCCATGCTGTTGGTTCGGGATGGTGGAGGCGGGACAGGTTCTGCCGATGGTTGCTGGCCATTCACGTTACTGGACGTTGCGGATGCAAGCATGGACGCGGGAGCAGGCTTAGGAGACTGCTTCTCCGACTTTATCGGATTGCTGTTCATACTGCTAGCATTGTTCGACCGAGCCACAGAGCCAACGTCTACCGAATGGGACCGTGAGGGTTCTTGCTGAGGGAATCCGAAAGCCTGCGCCAATAAGGACTCACCAGGTCCAATAGGTGTATACATACTTCGTGATTTGGCAGGAGCGCGTTTTTCAATCGCTGGGGCAACTTGCTCATCTAGTGGCCTATTTGGAGGTGAGTTCTCCGACGATGGGGCAGGCCGCTCAGAAGGGAAGGCAGGTGGCATTGACTGTCTCCTATTCGTATCATTGATGTATGCTTGGGCTTGGGCTTGGGCTTGTGTCGCCTGAGGATAAGGATACACGGGCATCGGGTTCATGTTTGTTTGTTGCATAGGCATCACAGATTGCGGTTGAGGGGTATAGACAGGTCCACTAGACATGTAAGGATAGCCATTCTGCGCTTGAGGACCCTGCGAAACAGCGTAAGTAGGCGGAGGCACCATATTCGAACTATTCCGCCGCTGGTTGCGGGAAGAAGGCCTTGACATCGGTTGTGGGGTCCCGACGCGACCTTGCATATAGGTTCCTTGCCCCCCCATTAGGGTGGATGGAGGGATCGGAGGTGATGCAGATGTCGAATGACGGTTCGCCATGTGTCCTAATGAGTGGAGATGGTGAGGCATGGGATGGTCGTTGGAAGACCGGGAACCCGGTCGGGAAGGAATATCCATATCATCATCGTCGTCGTCTATAGCATCCTTCTTTCCCTGAAAATCGGCAGGACCTTTGTGTTCGTGGGGAGCATCACACTAAGATCAACGTTAGTACGTGTTCTATACTCTCGGACGCGATAAAAAAAAGAACCAAAAACATACGTAACTATGTTTGGTGGTGAGCTCCCGAATATCGCCCGAGCAGAATTCGTAGAATTTTTTGTTGTGACCAAATATTATGACTGCGACTTCGACCGAGCAAAGCACGGAAAGCTCATGAGCCTTCTTGAACAGTCCACCTTTACGCTTTAAGAAGGTTCTGAAGACACGGTTAATACATAAAAAATAAAAATAAAATATGAGACAGATTGGAAAACATACACTGATCGGTTTCGATCATCTTTAATCGCCTTGATTTCAATCTGCGCACAAAAAAATATTAGTCGACAACCTCCAATAACGACAAATATTTAAGCTGTTACCTTTCTTCGCCCCATCGCGTAGGGATACCAGGGTGTGAGGGAAAAGTGTTAGTGAAGAAACTATTCCGAAATGCAGAAAGTTTGGTATTCCTGCAAAGTGGTGCTCAGATAACCTGAGATATCAGTGCAACAACGCAACGGTGCAGGTGGATCAATCAGGATGAAGATAGCAACAGCGACGTGGATTGAATCAAAAATAATGTGAAAACGCGGCAGCGGCGGGGGGCAACGGCAGTGTTGGTTATAGAGGGCGAAGTAGGGGACAACAGAGGGAAAGGATGTGGATGAGGCGAAAAGATATAGGTTGATGGATGAATGGGTGAATGGATGAATGGAATGGGTGGATGGAAAGGTGACGGGGATAGTTATGTAAGAGGAATAGAGTGCACGAGGGCTCTGCTGTTGGAGGGAAATGGTTGACTTTGAGGGAAACGTTGAAGGGTAAAGAGCAAAGGGTATGTATGTATAGATATATATATATATATACTCGTACGTATCTGGG
>Ga0307507_10011391_pt1 | contig 11226 bp, 6 predicted proteins | sample 7_EM_MG_FD_207223 | JGI IMG/M metagenome (GOLD analysis project Ga0307507, IMG submission 207223) | Populus trichocarpa ectomycorrhiza microbial communities from riparian zone in the Pacific Northwest, United States - 7_EM | ecosystem: Host-associated > Plants > Roots > Unclassified | place...
CCTATTAAAGGCGTAAGGGGAATTCATCCATTTTACTATCCTAATACTAAAAGCCGAAAGCGGGATGTATGTGTATATATATCTGGGTATCTTTTATGCCTAGGCCCTAGTTACTAGGCCCTCTCTAAGGGCACCACTCTATTAAGAGGAGACAAGGAAAACCGTATAGGGTTATCCGGCTGCCGGTTTCAGTAGTATTATAGTAGTATAGCAAGTAACCGCATGCTCTGCGGGCGACCGCCCTAGGGGTTAGGAGGGGCTATATATTTACTTATTTGTTCGTTCATTTGCTCGTTTGTTAATATAAGGTTATTAATGCCTTTAACTGGGGGTCAGGGGATGTTATCAAATACTAAGCATCCATGTTAGATTGTACAGGTGCCCTAGATAGGAGAACAGTGTAGTAGTCGTTATATTATAGAGGGCTAATAGTAGTGGTTTTCAAGATCTTACTATCCGAAAAATTTTCACCACCGCCCTTAACGCCCACAACCACCACCAGGTCCTGTCCGCACGCTGTGCGACGTCTCTGCGTTGGCTCTAGGTCTGAACTTCGAAGACCCAGGTTCGTAGCCGTTACCACGTACAGGTGCAGAGTCCGATTTCGACGGCCCCCACTAAAATTATACCTTAACATCTTAACAACTACTTAATAAATTCTAATAATTTAGATTTAGACTTTTATATATACTCTATAGCTTCTATTAAAGTTGCATAGTAAATAGTTTAGTGGTTTTTAAGATATTAAAATTTAGGGGCCGAAACGAGGCTATATTACTATATCTTAAAAACCACTAAACTATTTACTATGCAACTTTAATAGAGGCTGTAGAGTATATATAAAAGTCTAAATCTAAATTATTAGAATTTATTATTAAGTGGTTATTAAGATATTAAGGTATGAATTTTCTAATTTTTGGTAGGGTTTTGATGTGGCCCATTAGCTTGCGTGGCCCATTAGCTTACTAAATACGTTATTAGTTCTAGCTTTATCCTCTAAAACGCCTACCTATTACTATTCACCTTTAACTATACCTATAAGCCTACTACCTAGTAGCCCCGCCTGCAGCAATATTAAATAATTAAATAGCAAGCTTAGTGCCTTTACTAAATAGCTATAAAACTATTACCTAGTTATTATTAACGCCTTTACTAAAGCGGAGTTAATTTTAATTAAGGGGAACTATAACTTTAAGTTACTTAAGCACGCGCTACTTAATAGTAGTATAGGCCATATAAAGCTGTATAGGATTGGTTTAAAATATAGGCTTATTAATTACATAGTAGACTGCTTAAAAGACTTTAGAATAGATTAGTGACATTATAATACTACAGCAGAGGCCTTACTTAACGTCTTAATTGGCAAGCACCCTATATAGATATATTATAAAAGACTAGACCTTATCCTTTTTATACTACCTCTTAATTCCTACCCGTAAGAAATGGTCTTTTGCCCTCTTATTAAACCCTTATTACTCTACCGCGTGGCTTAAAAAGTTACTAAAGTTATTCTATAGTTTAGCTTTAAATTAATAAGCACGCAGCTACTGCTTTAAGTTATAAAAAGAAGCTTTAATTATATTAAAATTGGGTAAGTAAAGAGGAAGATATTTAAGCCTAACACTAGTAGTATTATAGAGGCGTTAAACTTCCTAGGTTTAAGTAAGCAATAGTATTAAATACCTATTCTTTATAAACACTATATACCTTATTGTAATGGATTAATATATTATCTATTACTAGAACTAAATAAGGCTATAGATAAGGCTGTATATAAGTAAAAACCTTATTCTTTATCCACTTAATAAATATTAGCCCATTAATAGCGCCCTAGTATATTAACTAGCCAGGCATATAGCCCTAACAGGTATATACTAGCAGTAAGCTCTATTTTTTAGATCTCTTTAATTCTAATATTCCTTTAGCAGGCTTATTAATTAGCGCCTATCTATACTTCCTATCTATTATCTTTTTATTATAAGCTAATTTATTAATAAAGATAAACTAATTATGTCTATAGCTATAGATTTAAATAATCCAGTTATCCCTTAGGCCTAGGTTACACTATTATATAATCATCCTTATAACCTTTCTACTCTATTTTCTTTGCTTTAATCCAGCCGACAGTATGCTTTATACTACTATTATATTATATTTATTATATAGAAACCAGAGCATCTCTTTAAAATAGGCGTCTGGGTTATATAAGAGGTATTTAAAGATGCCCTAATTGTGAGGGGACTTTGTAGACAGGGGGCTATAAGGACACGATTATAGGAACAGATAGATTGTGGAGAAGACGAATCCTTAAGGAGGTAAGGCCTCTGGGATCGTGGAGACTATATACTAGGGGCACGTGCCTCCGGCACGTAACCGACGGACGTCCAAGGGGTGTCCGGGGGTTGCCCTAAGGGCAACCCAAGGTACCGCAATAATATCCCTTACATTGCCCCCCCCCTTCTTGCGGTCGGCCCCCAATCGCCATTACTTTGCGGTAGGGAGATTATGGAGGGCTCGTCCCAGAAGGGGTTCGAAAAGATGTTGGTATACTACTATATATCATCTATCTATCTAACCCCTGCTTTGAACTCCTGAAAACCTTAATAAGGAAAAAATATAACTAGAGAAAAAACGTGAGGATTGCCTAGAGACCTATTAAAAGCCTACCAGAAACGTGCCAGTAACTACCTAGGCTAACTTAAGGATTTTTATGCAACTTTATATCCAAGCCTTTACGCCGGTCTGCAATTAATCACGAGTATTATAGGCAATTTGGTGTTCCTTATATAGTTCCATAGAACCTTTTAGTATTGGGTTTGGCGTATAGGGCCTTAGCTTACCGCCGTCTTTTAACTGCTAAGATATTGATCCGTAATCTCTTCTTATAATCCTCTATATTACTAACGCATTACTTCCGTATTCGCCCTTTAGCTATTTAGTGCGGTTAAGGTATTAATTAGTTAATTAAGGAGACCTATCTCTTAAGATTTAGTATATATGCTTCTAAATCTAGTAGTCCTGTGCTTATATAACTGGCATAGCTTCTCTGCCTAGTAAACAGGAGGGACACTTCGCAATAGCATCTGTAGCCCTTATACGATTATCAAGAACGTCCGTAATGTTATTCTTTAATACCATAGCATTAATTAGGTATAATTTAACCTATATACGTCTTTAATTAACGTCTTAATTGCCTTCCCCGGCCGCGTTATTAGTTTTTATAAGGAAGTAATAATTAGATAATATATACTTGTATTTCCTTCCTTCTAAATAACGCTATTATAACAGAGCTACGTCGGCAAGGTTATAGCTATTCACCAAAAGGGTATTAGAAGGTAAAGTATAAGACGCCTTACTTATTAAGCTTAATCCTTTTCCTTAACACCTAACCCCCCATTATTAACCTTCATCTAATTTTGGACGTATCTTTAATATATCATTAAGATTTTCTTCTTTTCCATTATTAATTTAATATGCCTCTTTATTCCCCTGCCGACTACTCTTCTAAGCCAATTTCTTAGCATATCCTGGCCCTACCATTACATATAGAACCCCAACCTCCGCTAACTCGCAACTGGTGCTAGTCCTACTTAAATAACTTTGCCTGCATATTCTTAAAAGACTAGAAATCTGATGAGAGGATCCTAGAGGCCTACAATAGAACACACTATGTAAGGTTAAATACCTTTAGTCCTTATAATTGTTACATACGTACTAAGAGTAGTAGTTATATTAAAGTGGGTTTTCCTATCCTATAGATAGTTTTCTATTATTAACTTTAAGCTTTCCAATAGCCCGGGCCTAAGTGGCGGCGTGCTTTTAATGTCCTTAACTACTATATCGCCTGGGCGCTTTCTCATTCCAGTGCTAATACTAAGCGACTGGGTCGAATTCAAGATTATGCCACAGCCATCTATACCGCTTATAATTCCCAGCAAGCCAGCCAGCAACGCTTAATGCGAGAGCAAGGTTGGTATACTAAGGATAGGGTGAAGAATAGGGATAATAAGAAGAAGGTCGCCACGTACTATAAAAAGGAGTTCACATATACACATTAGGTTTCGAAAGAGCATAATATAATGCGTTATTAGGTAGGTTACCCTTTAGGTACCTAGCAAATAGGTGACTAATAGTTGCTATAGCAAGGTCTTAGTGGTTCTAGACTATACTAACCAGCTAACATCTCTATCCATTCCAGGCTTAAGCGTGTCTTTATTAACTATAAGCTTACACCGTAAGAGCTTTGTTAGTACTAGTTTAGACCTAATATTAGTGTTAAGCGTTTAAGGATATCCGCCCTAGCTACACCTTATCATCCTACACCCGTTTTTATGCCTGCTTATACCCCTACCAAGGGGTCTCATTCCCGTTAGCCATTACTTAGTGGCCCTATGGATACTAATCCTACTCCTAAGGACGAGGCGTAGTGGCTCTAGGCATTCATAGTTTAGACTTATAGGATTTGGGATTTGTTCTTATACATAATAGCAGTTAAGGGCCTTAATTAAGGTGCTTAGAAGGCTTATAGAGAGGGCTTAAAAGCCTATAGGGAATACAATACTAGCAAAATGCCCTATCAATTCCTATACTATGTACATAAAAAGGCTAAGGATGTCTCTTGCCCTAGGCCGTAGCTTTAACCCTTATAGTTTTTAAAGCGTATCCGTTCTATGTCTAGTTCACTATAGCTACTTCTAAACCACCTTAGTATAGAATAGTAGCTATCTATTTCTTACTCTCTAGAGCCTTTCGCGGCCTACTACAAGCTTTCTTTTTAGGTTGCGATAATATAGTAGTATCAGAGCACTTTCTACGCCTTGTAGATTGTAGACCTTAGTCCTAATATTCTTTTAGAATATCTTTATAATACTTAAGGTGGTCCTCTGGTTCCTATATAGACTCTTTAGCAGGCTAGCCTAGCTATTTAACTTCATACTAAAGCTTGTTCTTAATAGACTTATAGTGTAGTATAGCTTTAACCTTATACCGCTCGCCCACCACCTTAGGGTGTTTAATTGGGCCTAGTCAGAAGTTCTTTTCTAACGGTGGTCTATACCATAGCTCTATTAGGTTTACATAAAACACTAAATATATATAGGCCATAGATGGGGGTAGCTAGAGACGGTAGGCTAGCTTGCTAATTCATTTCTTAACTTAGAAGGGACCTAGGTATCTTGCATTGAGCTTCTTTAATAGTCGACAGGTCTTAATATTTATTAAACATAAAAGAACCTCATTACCTACTCCAAAATGCTTGTCCTAGTATTTACAGTTGTACTAAAGTTTCTGCTGCTCCTAAGCATCTTATAGGCTTTACTTTATATGCTTCCATTACTCCTCCCATACCTTAAGGTACCCTTATACTCTCTAGTAGATATCTTTGGACTTTCTAGTAGGGTTCTATAATTAATCCTACTATCTCAGCCAGTAATTATTAGGTATACCATCAAATCCTAATAGTTAGACGCCGTAGGCAATCTGGATTGGTGCGTACTAATGCGATACATATTGCTTTGAGTTATAAGCGTACTCTATATACGGAAGTAGCTCACACTAATTGTCTTATTGGTAGTTTAAATACATCTATAGGTAAGACTCTAGTTCCTAGTTCTAGCGTTTCATTTGCCCATCCATCTATAGGTAGAAAGCCGTACTATAATAGTAGTCTATCTTTAAATGGAAGCATAGATCCGACCAGTATTGGCTTATAAAGACGCTGCCCCTATTAGTAATAATGGAGTGTAGCTAATCTACCTTAAGAAAGCATTTCTCCCTAATTAGGTTTGTAAGCGCTTATATATTAATTGTCTTATTAACAGGAAGGTATTGGACGTACTTTAAAAACCTATTAATAAGTATAAGAACTGAATTATATGTTCATCCTTACTTATTCTTAGATAGTAGGAGATCCGTAATAAAATCTATAGCATAATATCGCCATAGTTTGTTTACGGGAGGAACCAATTTAAGTAAACCCTACAGCTTATACCTTTAGATTTTATATACTTAACACTTCTTACAGTGGCTAATATACTCCTTTGCTTCCTGCCTAAGCCTTAGCTAATAGTATTTGCATTAAAGTAATTCTACTATCTTAACTTAACCATAGTGGCCGCCTAAAGGATTATTATAATTCTTTATAAGAATCTTCTACTATAGATTTACTTTATATAGCACCCAAACCTTGCTATTTCTACATAGTAGGCCCATTGGGTCTAGTTCCTAATTTTAACACCTTATAGCTTCCTTTCTATTATGTTTCCGGCCTACTTCCGCATTAAAGATGGTATAGGAGGCGTCCCTCCATTGCACCTTATAGATAAGATCCGTTAACCTTTTGGATAGTTCCTAGGTAAAAGCTGTTTCGTCCTATACTACTCTAAGTACAAAACTAGATGGTACCATAGATCTTATAACTCTTCAATACGCATACGTCAGGAAGGCGGCTATAAGGTTAAAGTCCTTTGGTTATTATAGGGCTCCAAGTTCCAATTGCTCTATGGCTTCGCTATTAGCTTAAGGGGATAGCTTAGCAATTAGGGGTAACGTATTACCAGGTTCCAAACTTGTGTCAGGGACATCCTGTCTAGGCATATTCAGGCCCTTATTGGAAACGGACCAAGTACCAGCCAAAACGCTACTAGATGCTGATAGGGTTTATATTACCTAAAACTTAATACATAGAGCTATAGGTGCTTAAGCATCCTATACCCAAAGCTTATTCTGTAATATAGGGAGTAAGATATCTATTATTTACTTTCCGTCTCCCGTTTTAAAGCCTTTGGCATAGTCTGGCCGTCATAACAGTTTATTAGCAGGGTTGCTTTCCCCTAGCTTATATTCAATCTTAAAATCAAAATATATAAGCTCCTCTGCCCATCTAGCTTGCTAAGGTATAAGCTCCTTCGTAGTTATAAAGTAGCGTAGATTATAATAATCTAAAAGTACACAAGTAGTATAGCTCGCGTGCTTAAGGTAATATCGCTACTATTTAAAGCAGTCGACTATAGCTAGCAGTTCCTTATTATAGGTATAATACCTAACTTTAGGGCCCTAGAATTTTCTGCTGTAGAATGCTACTAGTCTTTAGTAGAGCTGGGTAGCATCCAGATGCCTATTAAATTAGAGTAGGATACCAGCAAGAGTAAAATTTAATATATTAGTAACTATCATTAGTAGTTAATCTAGGTTAAAATGCCGCAGTAATAAAGCTTCCATAAACTTTGCTTATAGTTCCTAAAAGGCCTTCTATACCTTTCCAGGCCATGTCTATGGTCTATACCACTTAGTTGGTCCCTTCTTGGTTTTCTTCCTTTCCGCCTTTAAGCCTTTTGCTCCTTGGGTTAGGTCTTAGAAAGCTTCTGTAATATAGTTAGATAGGTGCCGGGCGACGTCTAAGTAGTTATAGATAAAGCGCCTATAGAAATTGGTAAAGCCTAGGAATATTTAAATATCCTAGTAGCTCTCTAGCTTTGGCCACTCTTAGATTATCTATACCCGTACTAGGTCTATAACTACACCTATAGGCGTTATAATATAACCCAGAAACTCGACCTGCTTAGTATTAAAGGTATATTTTAATACCTTAGCATAGAGGCCCTATTTATCTAAGCGTTCTAACACTTTGCGGATATGCTGTTTATACTAATCCTTATCTTCTAAGTAGATCAGGATGTTATCTAGATAGATAATATATATACAATTAATAAGTCCCCCTAAGGCTCTGTAAATATACGACTAAAATGTCATAGGCGTATTAGCTAGCCCAAAAGGTATTACTAGATACTCAAAGTAGCCATATTAGGTTTTAAAAGCAGTCTTCCACTTATCCCCTTCTTTAATATAGAGCCTATAATAGGCGTCTTATAGATCCAGCTTTATAAAGATCTTCGCCCTAGATAATTAATCCAGCATTTCACTAACTAGTGGTAGTGGGTAATGGTTCTTAATTATTACTTTATTAAGACTATGGTAGTCTATACATAGCCTTATAGTTCCATCTGGTTTTGGGATAAAGAGGATCAGTACGCCCGCCAGTAACTTACTAGGCCAGATCCATCCCTTTTCCATTAAACTATTAAGGTACTCCCGCAGGATTTCAAGCTCTTTGCGAAAGAGGTTGTAGATAGGAAGGTTTAGGGGTACTTTATCCTCTTTTAGATTAATTATATAATTGTATTCTAAGCTCTATATAAGGACTCTAGCTCGTCTACCTAAAAATACCCTTAGTAAGTCCCTTAAGCCTAATAGAATATTTAACAAATCGGGGTCGCGCTCGTCCTCCGTATCATCTTTGGGTAGGTCCCGGAGCTCCCTCAAGACGCTCACAGGCAGCGTTACACGCTATGGCGGTTATTCATATATAGTTACTACTATACATTAAACAGTTGCATACGGCAGCTAGTAGAGGGTAGGGAATTCTTTAACACAACATTTAAGGTGCCATAGTATATTCTCTATATATTACTTAAGCCATAGTAACCCATAACAATAAAAGAATCTTGTAAGATCTTCGAGATCGCCACCTCCCTACAATATCTCCGCGACCTATCTGGCAGTTCCCCATAGGGTGTCCGTTATGGAGGGGTTATCATCTATACCAGGCTCTATACCCGTCTTGTTATAGAATAGGGGTTGGATCCGATACTCCTTTAGGTATAGAACGTATACTATTTCATCTAGCTCTATATCCTCTAGGATATATTTAAGACTTATTAGTAATATACACCCTTCCGATTCCTTATTGTTCCACCATTTAAAGGTTCCTGTCTTAAAGCGTATCTTAAGATCTGCTTCCGCAAGCTAAGGGTATTTAAGGATAAGGTTATAACCTACAAAGTCAGCTACCTAGAAGGGCTATAGGCTAACCACCTTAGTGCGGTTATATATATTAGCTACTAACACCGTAAGCTTATACGCACTGTGTAGTTTAATCCAATACTTATCCAGAAAGCCTGCGATAGGTTTCCGCTACCTTTGCAATAGAACAAGCTTATGCTCTTTTGCCAAGTCATACCATATAAGGTTGATTTCGGCGCCACTATTATACAGTGCTTAGAGCTGCTGTACCTTACTAGTAGGGAGTATCATTTCTAGCTTAATAGCAATATAAAGAGTCTTCCCTTCTATATCTTGCCCTAGTTGTAACCGGGAAAGGTCCACAACTAGGGCTTTTCTTTTTTTAGGTTGGTGCAACTATTGCCCTACTTGCCCTTCTAATAAGCTTTACCTCCAGGGAAGATTTCTCTTGGCTTCTTGGGGTTGTCTTATAAGGGTGTTAAACAGGTGCTGGATTGGCCCTAAAACTCTTTCCTACTACTTAGGTTTCCTAACTTTAACCCTTTTAACGTTCTCTTTAAGAAAGGTTTCTTTAAAGGCTAGGACTACCCCGCATTACTATTACAGTGCCCACGCTTCTGGTAACCCCCTAGATTCCTACCAAAAGAGGTCTGGTTTCTTATCGCTTCCTCAGCGTTTAGAACCGCTTGTTTAAAATTAGCATATATAGTAATCCTTAATAGGGCTCCCACGCGCCTTACTTCATCACAAATTAGTGGCTTTATTCTAGCCTAGATAAATCTAATCTTCTCTTTCTTATAGATGCTGCCATCCTCGTTTTTAAAGGGCTCTAGATCCATTTATTAAGCTTAAATTTCCACATAGTTTATAAACTAGCAAAAATCCTCATTATTACGCTATATACCATTCTAGAATTACTCCGCGTTACTATATTATACAACATACAGATCCTGGATCCAATTCTTTAGAAAGGTCTATAGCTATAGCCATATAATAATTTGATCTTTATTAAGCTAACTAAGTATAATCTAGTTTAGTAACAGATCTTTAATCTTACTAATAATCCATTGGGTACGTTCTTTGGTGTTATCTTATATTATTAGCATTTTAAAGAAGTTATCCATTTTGCGGACCCAATTATCCAAGTAGTAAGCCTTAGGTCTAGGGCGGAGTTCTAGACTATTAGAGGCCTTAGCTAGTTAGTCTATATCTTTCTTCTGCTTATTACATAAATACCTCTCTAAATCTTCCATACCTTTTTAGGAGGGTATAGGGTAACCCCTAAAAAGTCCTTAGTCTTGGCCTAATTATAAAAGATTTTATCTGGTCTAGATTAAGTTTTGCTAGACCTGGATCTGCCCCTAGAGGTTTCTAATATATTTATTAGTGGCTCCCTCCTATATAGCTTCTAAGAGCTTTGTAATGGCTTCCTAATATCCTCCTTACAGAAGATTAGTATAGGGCTCCTAACTTCCTAGGCTCCAGCTTAGGGAGGCTCCGGCTATGGAGGTAGTATTAGTACTAGTAGCTGGTATAGGTTTCCCAACAAGGCTTAAGTCTTAAGTTAGTGGTTAGGTTAGGTTACCTAAAGGGGTAGGCCCGCTTAGCTTATAAACAGTCTATACACCGCCACTGTGCTAATTGTGGGCCGGTGGTCTTCCGGGAGGGTTCCAGTTAGGTCCCTAGTTGGACGCGTTAGTATATTCCTCTAGCATTTCTAGCTCAGGGGAAGATCTTGGGGTTGCCTCTAGCGCTTAATCTTCCGATTGGCCTAAGTGGGGCCAGAGGGGTTCCAGTTGCTTTCCGGCGGCGTTACGTCCGTCGTAGAGGGTGTCTGCGTTTTCCTCAGCAGTAACTGTAGGTGTGCGAGAGTCTTCGAGCTCCTGGTGCATCTAGGTGTTGGGGCTTGTTTGGCCGTCTTGCCCAGAGGTTTGTATTGTCGCAATCTCTTACTGTTGAAGGGACCTTCCTACCTTAATGCGACGGCTTTCTATAAGGTATCCGTAGAGTTTCCGTTTAGGTCATCGCGAGATTTTTAAGGTAGGATAGTGGGTGTAAACAAAAATGTAAACAAACAATTTTGTCCTTGAGCCAGCTGCCCTTTTAAATGGAGTAGGAAGGATTCGAATGTAAGGGGACTTTATAGATAGGGGGCTATAAGGACACGATTGTAGGAACATAACGACGGTCATCTTATAAAAAAAAGGTAAAGTAGACTACTTAATCCTAGAAAGCTACCGCCCTATTGCCTTAGAAAACACCCTAAGCAAGATCTTAGAAAAGGTTATAGCGGACCATATAGCAGACATAGTAGAGAAACACGCCCTACTACCACAAAGCTAAATAGGGGCAAGAAAGAATCGCTTAACGCTATTAGCACTTACACTACTCGCTACTACCATTAAAACTGCATGGGCTATATAAAAG
>Ga0307507_10011393_pt1 | contig 11225 bp, 7 predicted proteins | sample 7_EM_MG_FD_207223 | JGI IMG/M metagenome (GOLD analysis project Ga0307507, IMG submission 207223) | Populus trichocarpa ectomycorrhiza microbial communities from riparian zone in the Pacific Northwest, United States - 7_EM | ecosystem: Host-associated > Plants > Roots > Unclassified | place...
TTGTCTCTTGCGTTGTAGTAATTAATTGATAATATTTTTTATTGTTAAAGTAAAGTAACTCAACAATGCTGTTGTGGTCCCATTCCATCTCTAGCAAGGTCAACCGCATAATAAATGCCCCTTTAATTTTTTTATATTATCTAATCTCCCTAGACCACCAAAAAATTAAAGTTAGATTCCTAATTACTTGCAATTAAATATCCAACATGACATGCTGCTCTCTAGTCTAGTCTCTATATATATTTTGTTATAGGTGTCAATTTAGTACATATTCAAATTTATAACTTATAATATGGTTTATATTATTGTTACGCAAAATATGGTAATAAAAAATTTTCGCTTTAAAATATATTAAAATAATTTTTTAAATATTAATTTAATATTTTTTAAATAAAACATACTTTTAAAACATACCTAAAAGCACACGTTGTCACACTTTTAAATATTTATATATATTAAAGAATTATCTCAAATTAAAAGATTAAGATTAGATTTCAATATATAATTTATATTATTATCTAATAAAATAAAAAATTATTTATTAATTTCATCGATTAAACTTAAATAGTAGGAATTTTCATAAAAACTACAACTTCATTCTCTTTAACTTCTCAATATATTATAAGAAATTAAAACTCTTCGACTAAACTTGATTATAGTTTCATTATGTTTTTAATTTCTTAGTTAGTTTTTTTGTTTTTTCTTCTTCTTTATTTTAGCTTTATTTTCTACCTCTCTCAAAGTTTTTTCGACTAAAAAATTGAAAGTTTCCAAGATATGTACTTTTTTGTCACTTTTATTAAAGCTAGTCCGCATGGGACCTGATGGACTTTCTCTTATTAGAACCAGATTAAAAAAAATAAATTCAATCCATAAAATAAATGAATCGACAACAATCTGCCAATTCAAGTTCTTTTTAAATCGGATATACCTTCTATGTTTAAAATCAGCGGAAAAAAAAAAAAAAAAAGGAAAAGCAAAACACTTCGATCCTTCTTTTGTTTATTTCCATTTATTCCGACTACTAAAAACAAAAACAAGTTGGATATTTAAAGTAGGTAATCAGCTGAGAAATTTAACCTTAATCTTTCGTTTTCTTTATTATTATCTTTAAAACCTTGAACCTGACCTTTAGCTGTCTGTCTGTGTTTCTTTTGCTTCTTTTAAGGTGAAGAAGATCCCAAGTTGACCCGAGCAGACAAGACAGGTAAGGTAATGGAATTAAGGTTTAATTTCTTAGTTTTTTTCCTCTAAACATAATCATGTTTTAGGTTAATGTCTTGATTACCCTAATCTTTCTCTTGTTTTAGGGTTTTAAAACGCATGCAGATGATTTTCATAGTTGATGTGATTATCGTCGAATCGATGTTATTATGATGGTTAAGTGTGTTTGTGCTGTGTGTTTATGGTTTCCTTGAGTTACTGAGTTGATGTTGAGTTCAGTTTTAAACCCTAGAATACGAGTCAATGATTAGATGAATTGCAATTTATCATTAGTTTGCTGGCCCAGAATTGGCTGCGAGTTGTATTGAGTTTAGAGAAGGGCCGTTAAGGTCGGGGCTGAATTTTGTTTCTTATGGTATGTTAGCAAGAACTTCTATTTCACTGGTGTCACATAATTTATTAGAAAGTTTGTTTTTAGAGGAGCTCTGGTTATATGATTTTCTCTCGTAGTGACATTGATGTTCCTAGGTGGCTGTTCGTGTAGTCGAGAAAATGTATTTAGTTATTTTGGTGATTTCAGTAAGATTGAAGGAACTTGGAATGAGTTCTATGGGTTTGAAGAGTGGAGTTTTTTATAGTAAAACCGATCCTGATTCGCTTGTGGAAAACCTAGTTTAAAGGTAGTGATATTTCTAATGGTCTAAAGATGTCTTCAGTGTTAATTGTTTAGATTTAGGACTTAAGGTTCTTTGGTTTATATTGATTTAGCCTGGGGGGGGGGGTGGTTAATCCGGCATTGAAAGTTGATGCTCTTATCTCTTACATGTCTTTACAAAGCAGCTTGACAGTTCTTCTGTGTTTGGTTGTTTGCACTAGAAGTTGTAGAATAAAAGGTCCTTTTCCAAGCTAGTGGTGTAATGGACCAGCAAGGCCATGTGCAGCCGCCAGCAGTAGGCATGGTTGGAAGTACAGCTCCGGTTCCTTATGGCATACCTTCATATCAACATAACCAGATGATGGGACCTTCTGCAACCGGATCACTTCAATCTCCTACTCAGCCAGCAGTTCTTACTGCTTCTTCAGCTCATCTTGCTCAACACCAACTTGCTTACCAGCACATCCACCACCAGCAGCAGCAGCAGTTGCAGCAACAACTTCAAACTTTCTGGGCAAATCAGTATCAAGAAATTGAGCAGACTACTGATTTTAAGAACCATAGCCTGCCCTTGGCTAGGATTAAGAAGATTATGAAGGCAGATGAAGATGTAAGGATGATATCAGCTGAAGCTCCCATCATATTTGCCAGGGCCTGTGAGATGTTTATTTTAGAACTGACCTTGCGATCTTGGAATCATACAGAGGAGAACAAAAGGAGGACACTCCAAAAGAATGACATTGCTGCAGCTATCACAAGAACTGATATTTTTGATTTTCTGGTTGATATTGTCCCAAGAGAGGATTTGAAAGATGAGGTGTTAGCATCAGTCCCGAGAGGGAGTCTTCCTGTAGGAGGTCCAGCTGATGCTCTTCCTTACTATTACATGCCACCTCAGCTTGCACCCCAGGTCTCTGCGCCGGGGATGACTGTAGGAAAGCCTGTGGTGGATCAAGCTTTTTATGGCCAACAGTCTCGCCCTTATGTACCACAGCAGATTTGGCCACAGCAAACACAGCAGCCACCTGAAGATTCCTGAGCAGGCTGTGCAGTAGCTGTAGTTGAAACATGTTGGATAGTGTGAATTTAAGGTTGAAAAGCTAGGGGTTGATTGGTTTTTACTTGTATGCAAGCCATAACATGTCAGTTGCTAACAGGTTTTTATTGCCTCTTCAAATTTCATCATTTCCAATCCTGTCAAGGATGCGAGTTCAGCTATTGTGGATAATTGGATAAACGGTAATCCTTTTGGCATGTAAAAATATCATGGTTTTTTTGTTCTTTTTTGTTATTATTCTCCGTATGCAACCATCCATGCTTCCAATCTATTTTTTCCTCTGGTTGCTTATTGCAAGTCCAGCTGGATTGGTGCACTATTATCAAGCTGGACATGCTCCCAGCTTTAAGGTATTAAGATGGTAATCCACCATACATAGGTTCTTTTGATTGGTTAAAGAGGAACAGTTGGAGTCCCTTGCAGTCCTCTTTCTCTCGTATGACCTGAACAAAACATATCTTGGAAACTTGTAAGCTATTTTGATTGATGAAAACTAATTGGAGACCCTCGCAGCCTCTCCCATTTGATCTGAAATCTGAACTCGTCCCAGGAACTTTTAAATGCCCTTAAAGATGAATATTGCCCCCACCTTCATCCGATTGATATTCCATAACTAGAGATTTATTATGATTCATGCAGCATAAATGCAAGCATTGTTAGCATTTCTGCAGCAAAATAATTGCTCGAGCAAGACATTGGCTCTTGGACTTCCACTCCAGCAATCCGGATATTAAAAAAGGTTGTAGTTGACAGTGCAACTGCTACTAGCAAGAAGTCTATGATACAGGAACTTCACATGTAGTCAGCTAGCACTTACCTATCATTGTGTACGTGATTAGTTTCTTGTATTAGGTATACTAATATACCTATGCTTCTTGTAGAACTAATCACTAGATTCAATAACGATGTACTAGTGCAGCGCTCTCCAAGTTATCGTGGGTGAAAGAGTTTCTCTGTCAAAACTTTTCGTTCTGTTATTTTTTTACGGTATGACAGGATGCACTACCCCAAGTCACAGCATAAATCTGCTAGAAGGTGGGGATCATTGCTACTAGGGCGCTTTGTATGAGATGCTAAGAGAGCAACTTCCCTTATTTTGAGTGTACTTTATGTGGAAGTTAGAAGGCTTGTAGACCAAGCTTCACTCTCTATGACTTCATTTGGACTCCAAAAAGTTTTCTTTCCTAACAAGCAGATAGTTAATCCAAATTCTAATCAAAGTCACACCAAGCAACTGGCTTTGAGGGAAATCTCCCTGTGAAATGAGATTTCATACAGAATCCTCGCTAACATCAGCAGCATCAACAGGCTGGACAAATATCCTCTAAACTGCAAGAATGAAGGTAAAAGGTTAGTTTTTTAATTTATCATCTCTAACCACTGGTAATCTATCCTTGCATTAGAGCAGTTCTACCTTCTTCCCAAGCACTCAATGATATCAGTAGTCAGAGTTGACCTTTTTCTATCCTCAAAAGCAAGTGATGCAGCCTTCCTCAACAAAGCAGACCCCGCAATGCATCCCAACATGGTTGGATTTGTCGGACTGTAGCCATTTAAAGAGAAATAAATTGTCACTCACTTAAAAAAAATCCCACTAATGCAGTGGTCTTTATGGAATGTTATGTGGAAAGCATAACCTGATAATCAAATTTCCTTCATCAGCTAAGATAAGTTGGCGTGCCCAAGACAAGAACACAGCAACACTGGCACCAATAAGAGGGGATGTGCATTATATAACCTCTGCCAGTCTTTAACATTGATATAATAATTTTTCGACTTTAAATATGAGTTCTATATACAGATGCATCAAAATTGTGATGAGACCATTTTAGGAGGAAACGGTGAACAAATTGGTTTGGCAACTTACAAAGAACAATACAGTGATACCAAAGATTAGGGGCAGCCGCAGCATGAGAAAAATGAGATCAGAAGCCCTAAGGAAATTCATTCTTTGAAGGGAAAAGTAAAAGAAAAGAATTATGTTTAGTACAGAAAGAAGTTGCCATGCTCCAATAAATGTGCCACCTATCAAGTGAATTATGTTATTTGGCTAGAATATTTGAAATAGATCGCAATGTTTTAATTTGTATGAATAAAATGAAAGTTCAGACAATAAATCACATTTACACGAAAATTTTCTTCATTAGGTAAAAAACTTGTTTTCGATGAAAGTAACATAGAAAATGATCCTAAATGTAAATCATACATGGTGTCCATTATCAAATACTTCATGTTAATTAAATAGAAATTTTAAAATGGGGCAAGCTCTTCTAATCACTAGGAACAAATATTGGATGTTTATATTCCCACTTGTTTCAAAGTATAATATTGGATCACCAATTTGGGCCACACAAGGAACCTCCTAACAAGGGGCTCATTTTATTTGGTTTAGTTCTGGAATCGATCGGCGTGTTCCAATCAAAGCGGATAGATAACAAAGATTTACATTTCATTTTGTCTATATCAAATGTGGCCATGCAAGAGGCCAATCATCAAGTGACTTGTATTGTTTGCCTAATATATTGGAAATGGGCTGCGTTCAAATTGGTGCAAGCAAACAGTAGTGGTTCATACCTCATTTTAATAAGTGAATTTAAACAAAACATGTTACATTCAATTCTTTAAATGTATATATTGTGAATTTTTATTCCTTTCTTGAATTATTTTTAAATTATATCTAATGCGAGTTTAGTAACTAGTAACTTGTGTGTGTGTGTGTGAAATGGTTACAAGTTTATAAATGGTAATCCATGTTGATTTAATTGAATTTAAATTTTGACTTTTTTTTTTTTGTGAAATGGATATGGGATGGGTACACCAAGTATATAGGTGGTAACCAATCCCTTGGCATCTTCCGTAATCCCTCATGTTCTATATTATTTAGTAATTGCTTTTTAAAAATCTACTAAAAGACTTTTAGGATTCATTGCTAAGTTTCTCTAAACTTTTTTTTTTTATATAAAAGAGAATTATATCATATTTAATTATTTATTATTTTTACTCAAAATGAGCTCTTTGTTTTTTTGAAAGAAATCTATGTCATCTTTATAATTTTAATCATTGAAAGTTAAATGATGCACATAAAATAGAGTTTGTAACTCAAAATGTTTCCAAGATCACTATACATTAGGCTTCCCATTATTTAATTCCAATTCAAATAATTACTCTTGCATCTATGTAAATCTTGCAAGTCAGTTTAATATGTGAGCTTGAATTATATTTTTCTAAGTCGTGAACAATAAAAAAATAATTTTTGGTTATTTTATTCCATAGCTAAACATTATGTTTAGTTAACTTCTATTTCTTACACCTATTATAGCATTGCCTTGGCCCCATTTTAAATGATCTCTACACATTACAAATGCATTTCAAAATATTTATAATTTATTTTATGAGGAAGAAAAAGATATAATCTTTTTCCCAATGCATACATGATTAAACATTGTACTGTATATACATAACACTAAATTACACATAAAATAATCTATTTTGTAATATATGAGATAGAGTATGACAGTACTACAAGACATTTGGTCCCAAAAATCTGGGTATTGAGCGTTTATGAGATAAAAAAAAATATTTTTTGAGGCATATAATCAAATATTTGTTGGAAGTCTATGTTTTGTTCTAGAAAAGTGTGATTTTAGGTGTGTAATAATTAAGGGTATATTTTTTTATTCAAAAAACAATTAATAGCATAGTTATGGTATAAAATGTATTTCAATTATGGAAAAGTTGATTGTATGTAAAGGTGTGTTAATGGAGTTGGTTGAATAGTTTTGAAGCTCCTTAACAAACCCTATGAAAAAATGTGGCATTTAACATCAGCAATATAATTCGCAGCAAAATTATATAATCAGTGAATAATATGTGCCAAAATTTAATGTATCAATCACCTTCCAGAGAGGATATCACCCTGGCCCCCACAACGCCTAGGCGAACCATGGTTGCTCACTGATTTAACTGCATAACTCAACAATGATTAACTCAAACCTTATAACAAACCAAAAGCTATTTGAGCTTAACTCAAACCTTATAACAAACCAAAAGCTATTTGAGCACGTAATATGGCAGATCAACATTTTGATATTTGAAAGGGATAAAAATAACATGCAAAACATAATTACTTAGCACTAATCAATTAGTCATTGCATACCTATCTCACCATCGCTGATTAGGTCACATTTTCCTTTCCGTAAGATTGTGACTTCGCCAATCCTAACCAATAAATATTCTTTGCATTAAAGAAGCTCCATAATGCTAAAGTATATCCAATCACTGGTAAGACTTTAAACCAAATCAATACATGAAATTTACAATATGCATATAGCGGATTTGGACATGGCCAACAAATTCCAGTACAATTTAGAATTGAAAGTTATAAAGCTGCCAAAGGAAGAAGTGGGAATGTAGATTGTTTCAAGAACAAGCCATCATTGCATCAGTGTAAATGTGCTGTAAAATCACAGTAAACCAGATTTATCTTCATGAAGCTAGCTTTCATGAATGATTATATGGGTGACAAAAATAAAAGTTAATAATTCAACCATCTGCCAATCAAATAATCAATTTCACTGACAAATTCATTAAGAAATAGTAATATAATGGATGCTGCCTAAGGTCATGTGCTTGAGAAAATATCAATCATCAATTTGAAGAAATTACAGGAAAGCTTACTGTTTGGCAAGAGACAGTAATTGCCCATGAGCATCTTGATCATTTACTTCGCAATTTAGGACTTTCTGAACCAGGCGCTTATATTCATTCACGTTTGGGGTGAGGATAGCTAAGGGATAGCCACTAACAAGTCCTAGATTGTTTGTTACAAGAAAGAGCCCATCCTGGACAATATTCATTTTATCAGGTCAAAATGGCAGAGGTAACTACCTCACTGTAAATAATTCAGAAAAACAGGGCGATCAAGAAAATATCTTAATTAGATAAAATACCCCATCTATGATAATTGGAACATTTGATTGTCTTGCCTGCTTTATAATTTCACTCACGCAATCCTGTTAGTAGCATTAGAGTATAAGAATGTTGAAGAAATACAAACAAAAAAATAAATCAATCAAAGCAGCAATGATGATGATGTAGAACTTAAAATGGCAGGATGCCTATGAGTGAATGTGCCATGAGGGAATCTCAAAGAACATGGACGCAGATGGAATAGCTGAAATTGAATGACATTATAAAACATAGGAAGGCAGGAAATGTTCATTTTCAAATCAAAGATCATGTAGATAAGCTATCAATCAGAACCTAAGGGACTCATGCGATATGTAGTTGAGATGCACATATGATGCCACAGAATTCCATAAGAAAACATCAAATAAATTATTCTCATGAGATGAAAGCATCATTTGCATTGATCTACAAAGCTTTCATACAGCCATTCCAATGCACTCCCAAAGCCAGAAGAAATGTAATTTAAAAATGTACCCTTATAAACCAAATTGAAACTTTTCAAGAAAAAAAATCAAACCAGAAGAAATGGGTCCCTTCCAAGGCCAGGGCCAACAACAAGACAGTCAAATCTCTCCATCCATTTATCAACCTCAGCAACAACCCTTCTTGATATGTGATCTTTATCCCTATCCCTATCCCTACAAAAGCATTGATTCCTCCACAACAATAAGCATTCTGCTCAGCAACAATATTTCTGATTTATCTAAAGGAAAAAGCAACCCACAATAAAGAAACAAAACAAAAGGAAGGTTAAAAAACAAAAAAATACCCAACACTATAAGATTCTTCCAAAACAGGATGCACAATCAACTCAGGACTGTAGCTTTTGATAACTGGAGCAGCATCCTTAGTACAAAATACATGGGACAAATCTGCACCCTGCAAAGAAAAGAAACAATCAAAAACAATCTAAAGGATCGAACTTTTTAAGATAAGTTGAAAGATAACATTGTCAAGCAAAATGCAAAATGCAAAATGCACAAAAAAAAGGGGGGAAATTTACAATTTTTAAAGCAGAAATAGCAGCAAAATAAGGAGCCCCAGTGTACTCCCTACACCCACCAATAACAGCAATCTTCCCTGAAAATAAAACACAAAAAACAACTAAAAATAGGAAAACAAAGTGACTACCAGACATGAACAAAAGAAATTACCGAAGAAAGAGCCTTTTTGTATGAGCTTTACCCGCTTGGCCTTTATGTCTATTTGGGTCAAAAACAGGAGTGATAGCCCTCAAAATGTTATCAGAATCAGCCTCAAATTTTGAGCCTTGCATTCTGTTGTCACCTCTAACTCCAAGAACCCTTATCAAGAATTGTTGTCTTCTCAAGACAGCCAAAGGAGGTGCTAATTTGTGATTTCTTGCACTGTTTAATACAGTTAAGTAATTCATGCCATGCTTAACTATCATCACCAACTTCACCACACACCACTCTATTTACATGAACCTTGAAACAAATTTCATCAAAATAAATTATAATAATAAGAAGAAAATATATATATCAACAAAATGATTAAAAACATTTACCCGTGAGAAATCAATGCATTGAAGAGATTTAAATTTGTCCAGAAGCCAAAGATAGCCCACTCACCGGATTTGATCAGAGCTGAATTTTGATGGTTTTGTTTTTTTTTTTTATGTGAGCATTGAACGGGTGAGGTGGACTCTTATTCTTTCGGCTAAAAATCACCGGAGGTCTCTATATTTTATGAATTTGGAAAAATTAGCTCCTATACAATTGGTTTGATCAAATGAGCCCTTTTACTTTTGATTTTGGGGTATATTTTAAGAATCCCATCACAGTTGACCATCAATTTGAGGCCTTTTAATTGTTACTAGGTTAAATTTGCTAACATGGGAGAATGAGGCTTGCACCTTAAATTCATGATTTCTTTATTAGAAAACAAAATGATATTGTTTATTATTAACAAAATAAATGAAATAATAAATAAAAAAGGAATTATTAAAAGTAATTAAATAATAAAATGAGAAAATGTTAATTTTTGGGGAAAAAAATATTGTTAATAAAATGTACTAAAACGTGAAAAAAAAAGTTTGGTATTAAAATGTTAATTTTTTTTAAAAAACCAAATGATAGAAAAATAGAAACTCTTAGGATTAAACTACATTTTTGTGCGCAAAATCTACCTGGGGCTTTGCTTTGTTGTTCTTTGTCAAATGTAATCCTTGCTTTTTTAATTTATGTTTTTAGTAAACTGAAATGTGAAAAAAAAAAATTTGGTATTGAAATGTTAATTAAAAAAAACAGGGATCAAATGATAGAAAAATAGAAACTCTTAGTATCAAACTAAAGTTTCATGTGCAAAATCCACCTGGGCTTGTTTTGTTGTTCTTTGTCAAATCCAATCCAAATTTTTTTAATTTGTATTTTTAGTCCCAATTAAATCTTGATTTAGCAAAAGTGAAACCTAACCAACCCTCAATTACCAATAAAAACCCAAACATGAGATATAACTTGAATTAAAAAAAAATATAAATAGAGAAAACCGTGGTAACGTAGCTTGGGAGGATGCAATTGGAAGGTTTAAAAGTTTGATGACAAGAAAATAAACTTCATTGAACAAAATAAATAGTGTAATTCATATGAGATGGGCTACATTAAAATGTCGACCTCCTTTAGTTTCTTGTACTAGATTGACTGCCCACACTTTGCTGCGGGTAATTTTAGGTTATGAATGAAGGTGTCTAGAACAAAAATAACATCCATGAAAAAAAAATAATTGCTAGGCAATGATAAAGAGAACTGCATCGAGGTCTAGTATCAAAGATTTGATAATATAGATAAAGTTATAAACAACACCAAAATGCAAATAAGTTGATAGATTGTTGGGCACTGAAATGACAATGTTGTTTGCAAATTATATTAAAATTGCAGAGGCAGCAATTATCTTATTGTTTTAGAAATCCTAATCCAAGTCATTAGTAGAGAAATTGCTAGTCCTGTGATGGTAAGACAATGAAATAAATTATGTAAAAAAGAAGAAGGAAAGGATGTGTGAAAGGTGTGTGCTGTACTTGACCACTATTTATGATTGGCTTGTTCTAACTTGCAAGCGCACGAGTGTGCGATGTAGCAATTAACTCGATAAGATCGAGGTCATATCCACAGAGAGCTAGATTTGGAAATTAGCTAGGTAACAAAAAAAAACTCAAAAGAAATTAAATTAACAATAACTTGGTTAAAAATAATTGATGGATTTGTTTTCAAAGATGAAAAAGTGTAATTAGATTATAAATGACAAGAAAAAGTAAGTCTTGGTCCAAATCAATTTTAATGGTGATGTATTGGTGATTCCTTCAACATATATAAGATAACTCAACCTAATATCAACGATGGTGATATTAGATCGGAAGATATT
>Ga0307507_10011394_pt1 | contig 11225 bp, 7 predicted proteins | sample 7_EM_MG_FD_207223 | JGI IMG/M metagenome (GOLD analysis project Ga0307507, IMG submission 207223) | Populus trichocarpa ectomycorrhiza microbial communities from riparian zone in the Pacific Northwest, United States - 7_EM | ecosystem: Host-associated > Plants > Roots > Unclassified | place...
ATAGATGAATAACTATGTGCAGGGATTTTATTCCGAAGTGGGTGAACTGAAAATTAAGGTATTCAATCCATTACGACCGGAGCGGCAGATCAAAGGTATCTAACTCATGCTTGGCATACCCTACGTACTTCTGATGGATTCTTTGTGTCCTGCTGTAGTTTAGAATACCTTTTTTTCTTAGGGAACGGCTGAAGTTGTCTTCATACGACCAGCTGAAGCTGTGGTTGCTGTTAAGAGGTACAGCAAGGTTCAGCTTGATGGGAAACCTATGAAGATAGAGATCGCGGGAACAAATTTTTCACCCCCTCATGCTAATGCCGCTTTTGGAAATTCTAATGGATTTTCTGGACGGTAAGCCTCCCCTCCTATTCTTCTCTGTGTTACTTGGCTACTGTAACATTTCTCTTTATTGTTTGCCTGTTGTCAGTTGTGTTGTTCATTATTCCTACGATCTTGGTTGTCGTCTTCTGGCAAAATATGTTGAGAACTTGTGTTTTGATACTGTCATTGGTTGCTAATTTTGTGCCATTGTGTCTCGTTGCTGCCAAATTGTTTTCAGAATTTTTGTTCCATCATTTATTTCTCTGTTATAGGAAAGTCTTGAACTTTGTTGGCCAATCACAGTACATTATATGCAGAATTTCATAAGGATGATTATCTGCTGCTCAATTAAGTTTTAGCATCTAAGGGCCTTTTCATTTTTGCTTATGCATGTGATCTTGAAATCTTCTGTTGTTGTGCATGATTTTGGTAGTAGTGGGCTTCGCTGTACATCGGTTGGTTAGAACTTAAAAGTTAGTCTGACTGACATTCGTGTATGGTAGATGCTTTTTCTGCCTTTGAGGTCTTGGATTTGGTGGTGCCTGCTGTACTATGTCAAAATATCAGAATGACCTCAATTTGTTACAAGTAAGGATGTATCTTCCCCAGCAAATAATTAACTTTGTATTTGATTTGGTGAGATAATAAAAAATAACTGTGTGAAGAAGGTTGAAAGAGAGTTGAGTAACTAGAGAGAGAAAGAAGGAAAAAAAGAAGATAACTGAGCATGAGTCTCAGTGTACTACTACTACATTACTAGAAGTTGGAATTGCTTCTTTTGTGTGGAATCTTGGAAATAAGAACAAAAGGAAGTCAACCAAAACTATCAAGAACCTTTTTTTTTTAAAAAAAAATAATGGGTTGAATCTTCAAAATAACAGCCATAACAGCTGTTACTGTTATATAATGATGTTAGGGCTGATTTTTATATGAATCGTTGTTGCATCCTCTGTAGTGGCTGAAAATTGAAAGGAGGTTGTCCAAATTCATCAAATAGCAGACAGTTACATTATATAACTGCCTGTTTTTAAAACTTCTAGCAGCCTTGCACATTCATCCATATTTCAATTTACAAACCTCAAATCCTTTGCTTTGATCGAAACCCTAAAATCTCCAATTTTCCACACTCATAACCACCTTATACACTTGTAGGACAGCCAAATATGTCCTGCATCATGCAGATCCTCTTTTAATCATCTCTTTGTGAGTATTTGTTTTTCAATTTGGTTGAGTCATGTAATTCAGAGTTTCAAAACAAATTGTGCCTGAATCACACAATTAATGTCCATATCCATATCCATATCCAGTTCACCCAGCAATTCATTCTGTTTTGTGTGTGATTGAGTTCATAGTTGATTTTTGAGATTCATATGATGAATTGTAAGATTCTTACATCTACATCTGTATGCGAGTGGAATGCAATTTCATTTATCATCCGAACATATTTTTCTTTTAAACAAAGGAAAAAAGACCTAAACATATTATAAATGCAACTATTATTGGGTACCAAGATATGCTGGTATATGTCCTCGCTCAGCGAACTGTACTAGAATTGTTATTGTTCTTGTGCATTCATGGGTTTCCATTTGATTATTCTGCAGTGTACGAAGTAGGGGTGGTGCATTGGTACAACTGCGTGGCGGCGGCAGCGGTGGCCGTGGACTTGGAAGGGGCCGTGGACGTGGAAGGGGGTGTGGTGAAAAGGTATCCGCTGAAGATCTTGATGCAGATTTAGAGAAGTATCATTCAGAATCAATGCAGATAAATTGAAGTCATTTCTGGTGTCTTGGTGGTAGGCCCTACATCTTTCATGCAGCAATGGAACTATTTTCCATGTCTCGGCCAAGTTGTATTAGTGATTTTGTAAATACTTGTTAGAGAAAACTATTAGAATCTTTATTGTGGAGGTTTGGGCTTTTATTGTGTATTGTTCTTTGATGTGGGTTGATGGGGAGCTATCTCTATGTAATGCACTCTTGCTTTTTGTTTGGTTAGCTTCGTGATTTTATAGGTTGGGGTGGGAAGAACTATTTTCTTTGACAGAAAACTGTCTACAAAGGGCAGAGAATCAAACTTTGTCATGAGCTTCGCCGTGCTGTGATGTCTGTTGGTTCCCTCTTCATCGTAAAATCAGGGAGATATGGAGGTAGATTTCTTCCTATTTCTTCCATCGCCATGGATTGTTTTTAACTGTTCGTGCTGCCCCCTTGTTAATGTTGGTTTTTTAATGGTTAGGTTCTCGAATAAGCTGCATCTATTCTGTCCGGTGAAATATCAGTTCCCTGATTGTTTCATGACTGCTGATGCAGCTCATAATAGTGACTGCAACTTGCATCTCTGCTTCATTCAACCCGATGATGTTGAAAACGCAGGTGGATATAGAGCTTGGAATATGGTTTGCAGCTGGAATGACTCTGGGTGCTGGTTAAACTACACTGACGAGTGAGAGCTTTGCACTGCCTTCTGCATTCTTCGAAGCTCCTGCTTTTGCGTCGGAATGCAGCTGGTTAACCCTTGATAGTCATTATGCTTGCGCAAATCGTCTTGGGCACGAGAGGGTAAATCTAACACCTCTTGAATTGCAATTTGAAAGCTGCAATTGCATCCAGACCACTGCTCTTGCTAAGTTCACTATATTCCTAACCAAAAATTGTATGTCATTTCGTGGAGTTAGTTTGGTGCTGTTGAGAATATAGCAGTATTCCAATTTTTTGGAAAGAAAAACAATTTTTTTTTAAAAAAACTTTATTTGAAGACAATATTTCTCATATTTTCTAAATTCATACTGAGTTTGAAAAATATATTTTTGAAGTTCGATACGATTTTCTTTTAGATGCTTGTCATTGTTTCGCAAATTAAAAAAAAAATCAAAACAATGAATAATATGATATTCTTCTTTTATATGCAAGCATATTTAATTAGTGTTATAAATTTACTTTTTCTTATTAGAAATATAATATAAAAATATTTATTTTCTTAAGTTAATAATTATAATTTCTTCACGATAATTTTTAATTTAAATAAAATAAAAACTTTATAATTAGATTACCATAAATATGAATATTAGGTGTTAATTTTTTTTATATAAATAAAATAGTTATTATCTTGACTTATTTCTTTATTTTTCGATAGGATAGAAATTTTTTTCACTGTTCTTCCCATAACCCTCGCAAAGGTTTTTAACATTGCGTTTCGATGAAGATTTTTTTCACTGTTCTTTCCATAACCCTCGCAAAGGTTGTTTGATCACTTTTTTTATTATTTATTTATCTTGACAATCCATTTCACATGAAAAAAATATTAAATTAATATATATAAAAAAAACATTTTGCACGTGTGCTTACCGCAGGTAAATGCGCTTTCAAAATAAATTTGGGTGTTCGAGGGAGAGATTTGACACGTGCACTTCAAATAAATATGACCAAAAAGAATAATGTCAAAGAATCCAATTTATTTATGCATCCAATTATAATATAAATGTTTTTTTTTCAAACGGGTAAGAAGATATGGACAATACCCTCATAGGCTACAATGAGAGGGTAGCTAAGGCAAAAGAATAGCACTTATACAACACAAAATAACATGGAATGTTATACATCTCAAGCTGAAATTGCAAGTTCAGGCTTCAGGGGAGCCAAGATACTGGATATTTTGTCATCACCGTTCAGTAGTTCTTTGGCTCTCTCAGCTTATCCCAGCTAGAAAACAACAGCCCCAACAGAGAATAGAATACCGCCTTAATGCAAGATATTATGAAACTCCAACATGAAGAGGGCCAGCACCATGGATACAGGAGTCGAAAAAAGAAGCTTATGAGATGTCGAGGATACTGCCCGACCTGTGGCAGGCAATTAATGTTATTGCCAACGACATGAAAGGCATGTCCTAGGAATGGGGAATCATGGATCAACTCAAGTTCCTTTTCTAAATCTAAATATTATCCAGGCATGATCGTTAAAGAATGCACCTAATCATCTTAAGCAGTGTATCATTTACTACAGCTCTAGCATTGCTTAAAGAGTATGGCTTATTGATCCTAAAGTTGATACCAAAATATGCACTTTCATGACATTTACTTGATGAAATTTGATTAGGAACCGTGTCGATGACACTAACAACCAGGGATAAAAGCACTCACAGGGAAAAGCAAATCCAAAGAATCCCAGGCGGCATGACGGACAGCTCTTGTGGGATACATTGGACCGCCAGGCGAAGTGAAGCTATACAAACATGCCTTCAATCTTGTACTTGTGGTCATTCTCAATTCCAAGCCTGCAGAAATTAATTACATTACCCTATTCAGAATAACCTGCAATTGTTTATATCAGGTCAATTCAATGTTAGACACTTTGATTTTGGAAAGTGACGGATAATATCACCTTGGAGAACTTTAATGTGTGAAAGGTAATGCAATAGAACTGGTTCCACCTTTAACTTTTGAAGCTGGCAGGCAAAAGAATTTGGAAACCGTATGAATACACAAATGAATTCTCTACAGGTAAAAAATAACCAACTCTTCAGAAAATAAATGCCCTAAGATTGAATACACAGAATATACCTGGTCTGCAACTTCAATAACAAAGAAGTCTGCTGGGCCACCAACCAAGAAAGCATTTAGAAAAACAGGAAACTGTTTTAAGAAGCTCTCGTGCTTGTCAACTGCATAGATCATATTATAAAATGATAACCCGTTTGTTGTTCAATATTGAATCTATACAAGTTAGAAAGCTTGCCTGAGTTGTAAAAGAGGGTGAACCTTGAGAGCAAAAGAAACAGTTCTCGCTGGGCCTGATTTAATGAAAGATGACATTATTTTCAAACGCAAATGCGTTCAAGGAAATTTTGAAGTCCACACCATATTTTTCTGGAAGTACAATTGAAGGCAAGCATACATAAAAACAATTGGCATGTAAGATCAAAAAGGGTGCATCAATGCCAGACCTGCACCGGAATTTTATTCAACTGCATAGGCGCCAAGGCAACTTCATCAAGGAGATACTGAAATCAACAAGTGAAAAAGTAAAGTAAGGAGGAAGAATAGAATAATTATACAGAGACCAAGATTTTACCCATGTATATCCAGTTGAAGGGGTTAAATTACATTGTTGGAAGGACACTTGCCTGAAATAGGGACTGGAAGCGCCTTGTGTTTGTTTGGATGTCAATCCTGCAAAGTTTTACCACAAAGGTTCAAGTCATTGTTGCATGGATGGAATGGTAGAATAGAGCAGTGATATATCTTCAAACCAAAAACATGGAAAGGGAAAATATAATGTTTGTTAAATCCTAGTTTATGATTCTACCGAATGGCATGTTTGTACAGTAATCAACTGGATGTGCAACTTTTATTGACAGCACTCAATAACATGTAAAAGTTCAATTGAAACTAATGATATTAAAGTACTTCCATACTTCGGTTTGCTATGACTCCCTTTGAAAAAATGGATTTTCAGTGGCAGCACCAAATTTCAGATGCAAGGGATCCAGAAATTTGGTTGGAGAGGTAAAAAAGGAAGAAGCAAGGATGCTCTCTGTTAATGCAGCAATAAGACACTTTGAAATTGATTAAACTCCCATGGAGCAAAGGTTATAATAACAGCAGGGTCTCAGGAATCAATCATAGCACAATGAAACAGCTACAGAGGTTGATAGAAACGCCAGAAGTTAAATGAATATCAAAGTTCCTTTTTTTTTCTTCATTTCTTTTTTCTTTAGCTTTTCCTCAATGAATAATGACAAACCTTATCCTCGTTTCTTTATTGAAAAAAAAATCCCCTTCACAGAATGGTACAAGCCACAGGCTCTAAGCACTTTGAATTTTAACTAGTTATGATCCACTAGTCAAAATACTGTTTCCCTGCATTGAATTGATTTCATAGATCAACCCAAATCCATCTGGAAAGAAAACAAAAAGGAAATAACATATGGAGCAAATAGAATTTTGAATCTTGAGAGTGTCCATCACAATTAACAATATTTCCCAGTCCATATTAAGAAAGAAAAAGCACAATGAAGAATGAAACTCATTTTCTTTAATAGTTTTGTGTATCGATCAGCATGATCCACAAACTTTCCAACACTCATTAGTATTTAGCAGCACTAAATGACTACCAATCTGAGCTCACTGATATTCATACCAGAAAACATTTGTAGCACCTTGAACAAGAGCAGATGAGAAACGTAGAAGTACTTCAGTATTATCCAGCTGGGCTTCAAAAAGCTGCAGAAAACATACAAGTGCAACACAGCATTATATGGCCACAACTGATGGAATATAGCATTATACTTTGCCAATAGATTTTAATGTTTCAAATAAATTTGGATGGTTAACATAAAAAACAAAAAAATAAACTTTCAAATTGTATTCATGCAAAGCAACCCATTTGATAACCTTTAACTACACCTGCATCTGAATCATATTGGCGCACATAAACCAGAACCAGTATTCACATAGATTCAGGAAACCGAATGCAACGAAAGTTGTGAATCAGGAAATAAACATAACTAAGTTATGACTCAAATTTAAAACCACTCATTTTTTTCTTAATAGCAACAGCTTCCCAAAACAAGTGAAAATAAAGTGGTATTTCATTTAAGCCCAAACTTGAATTTAATAACTTCTATTTTGAACTACAACACAAAAAGTGATGAAAACAAGGCCTAATATAACCTTAGAAGCCACAAAACCATAGTTTGCACATGTTAGGAATCGCTGCTGGAGATTTAAGACAGGTCAAATGTGAAAATAGGGTCTACTCTGGGATACAAGACTGTATTGGTATCTCTTAAATCCATAATTTATGTGAATTCTGGTTAATAATAGCAGTCATGCACCTTAAGAACAAAACTTTTGGAAATGTAAAGAAAACTAGCATAGATTGAGAAACTAGCATTTTCTTTTTCTTTTTCCTATAGAGCTAAAAAAACAAGTTCAACCATTTTCATTTCCACCCTTGCCAAGGCAAACGATTCTATAATATACTTTTGACCAGTTTGGAACAGTCAATCTTACAACCCACCAGAACCTAAACTGTTTTTTCTTTTTTGTTTTTTTTCGATATCATGGACGCGACCCATGGGTGGACAGCCACTCCCAAGAGCCAAATCACGGGAGAGAGCCTGCCAACTCGAGGTCTCCAATCAATTACACACTTACATGTGGGTTGAGAAATGCAAGTGGTAGAGTTCGAACTAGGAATGTCCTCTCCCTCTAGTTGACTCCTTACCACTTGACTATTGCCAGCTGAGCTACTAGCTCGCTTGCAGCCTATACTGTTTTATCAGTGGAGAGTTCAAATAAGTTGCATTACAAAAGGAATGGCAAACAGCAGGTCAATTCGACTTTCTAATTCTGAAACGAATACAGCAGCAAAGAAGCAATCTTGACAGGGCTCCCTTGCTGCCATTCAACATGCAATCAGGCAAGGAAAATACGGGTTTATATCGAGTTCTCAAAAGACCAATGCGAGAACTGTATTGCTATATTAAAGATCAGTAACATATGTGATTCTTCATGGATAGAAAAGAGAGAAAAAAATTACTGGAACAGAGCCAAGCTGCATACCCATTTATGGAACAAAAGAAAGAAAATATGTGATGCAAATGACTGGCTCCAGAGTTGGAGAATCAGATGAAGGATTTGTTTTCCACTCTCAGGTACCCTAACATAATAATCAGCGAGCAAGTTGAAAAAGCACAGTTGGCCATCAGCATCATCTTCCACAGGAGAAATTGCATCTTCTTCCCTGCTGAAAATTATACCTATGTTCAATGCAAGAAAAAATCAAGATGTGAACAGTATAAAAGCCAACAATGAGAAATAACAATAGACCATTAACACAGATTGATATCATCATGCAATTATAACAGACCTCGAGCGCGATCATCAACTTCCAAAGCATTGTCAGCAAACAACTCTTGTAACAAGTTACGTCTCTGAGTTGGAGAAGCTAGTGCCTGCCCTTGTCATTAAAAACATCACGTAATTTTTAGCAAAAAAAAAAAAAATATATATATATATATATATATATCAATTCTTGATTTTGGAACACTTGAAAATCAGAATACATACAATTTCCTTAATCCTTTCAGTGAACAAAAGAATCCCAAGAAAAAGGAAAGGAAATTGAAAGGAAGAGAAAAGGAACGAACCCTTTGCAGCTTTTTCTCGATTTCAACAGTGAGAGCGTTCAGATAAGCTGAGCTACCAGTTCCGGGCGTGGGTGAACTTGTCTTTTCCATTTCTTTATATAATTACACTATTTTAACAATCTTCAGCCATTTCATTTGATTTGATCCAAAAATCGCCGACCGTCCCTCCCTCCCTCCCAAGCCTGATGAATAAATTCCGATCCAAGCAAACGACCAAACAAATTCTAATGGTTTAAAATTAAAGAAGAAGCTTCTTCCTCCTGTTGTCGAGAATCCAATTCAATAATGTACACCGGAGCAGTTTTTTCTTTTTATTTGTGTTTTTTTAAAATAGAAATATAAATATTGGCTGTGTCATTGTTTCGGTCTTACCGAGACCGTCACTAAGTTACGATAATGATAATATTAGAAGGATAAAGAGAGTTACATATCAAAATTGGTCCTCTTAGTTTGTTAGCTAAGTCATTTAGATCCACAACTTTTTCTCCTCTTGCTATAGTTTACGAGAAGGCAATAATGTTACTGAATAAGCAAAATTTGGCACTAAAGTAGTAAGTTATGGACTGATTTAAGAATATAAGGGTTAACATATAATTTGTAAGAAGATAATGACTAGTTATTATTTAAGGACACAATTGTAATTAACGGTATATAGTGGGGCGAATGTGGATCAGAACTTTAGATTTATTTTATTTCTTAAAGGAAAAGGCATGTGCTGTAGTAGTGGCGTTGTTTGTGGTTGGTTGGAGAGGGCGTGTTTTACACTTGCCATTTTTGCATAAGCAAATCAAAACAAGACTTTACTCTAGGCGAAAAATGGTCGGAGAAGGGCAGGAGGGAACACAATTATCTGTTTTTTTTTTAAATTAGCACAGTAAACTTAAAATTTTAACAATAATAATAATAAAAATAAAAAAAAGTTTTCATTTTGAACTTATACCTTCTAATAATAATAATAATAAAAACAAACTATGAGGGGTGTAGTTCAACTAGTCAGGTCTTGAATTTGCTCGTTAAAGATCACTAGTTCGAGTCCCACAAATTTCAGGGCCACTAGAGACTTATATGGTTGTTAACTTCAGGGCCCGTGGGATTAGTCAAGGTACACGCAAGCTAACCTGAATACCCACGTTAATAATAATAAAAAAATCTTACAGTTAACATGTATTCGAAGGTTTCCATTAGATAATTGAATCAATTATCTAATTTTATAAAATAAAAATGTAGAATAAAAATGAAATAGCTGTTGTTTGTTTATTAGCATGGATAAGATATATAAAAGCTAGTATGAAAGAAAGTGTCGTCGATGATCAATGGAAATGACAGTTGTCAACTTTACTTGAATATCTCTTTATCATTAATTATTTAGATTTGGTGGTAGATTATGCAGTGATTTAATTTGATGGCGTTACCATATTTTGTTTTTTTGCACTTCATTTATCTAAAACAACAAGGGACTAAGTGTCGGTGGTAATTTTAAGGATTGGATTCAAATGGAAGGTGCACCGATAAATCTCCTTGCTTCATTACAAAATCTAATTGATTTAATTTTTAAAAATGGCCAACAATCTTTCACATCTGGCTGTTTATAGAGAAACCCTTTATCATGTTACAGTGAAACAATACTTTAGAGATCTCGTACGAATTGGACCGTGGCAGAGCAAGCCAACAAGCGTCATGAACAAGCTGGAGCAAGTTTAAGGAAACTACTAGCTTATTAGAACAGTGAAAATGCAAGTAAATTGGTTTGGAACAATGACTGAACATACCAATTGGATTAAAATTGGCCCAGGAGCTCTCAGTTTGAGGATGCACAAGAGGATCGCCATACATATATATATATATATATACACCTCTGAAGTAGATGTAAGCAAAATCCTGCTCTCTGGTATCGTAAATGAGTGAATCCATTCATTGACCGTTCTAAAAATAATAGTACAAATCCAAGATATAAGCCCATCACACTTGTTTTTATTGCCTGCAAGATATCACATTTTTCCGAGTTAAAATGTCCCACATTTCCCTGTATGAATATGTAAAAGCACATTTATAACATCTAAATTGGTGACGCACATAAGAGATAATTTTTATATGTAATGTTAGAGAATAATATAAATTATATTCTGGAATTTTATTTAATAGTTTAAGTTATTGGGTTGACATGATTATTTTTCAAGGTATTAGAGCCTTGATGATCAAATGGTTATGAGTTTGAATCTTACCATCCCTATTTATTTGATAAAAATTAAACACAAGGTAATGTGAGTTTATTTAACTTTGATCAAGTCTAAAAGACTTTCACTTGAGGGAGTATATTAGAGAATAATATAAATCACATCTTGAGATTTCATTTAACAGCTTAAACTATTAGATTGAAATAATTTTTTAATATAAAAAATCATGTCTCATAATGTTACCTATTCCTCCTCCCGAAGCTAAAAAGCACCAAGCTAGTGGCATTATGATTAAGGTTAAATTCATTTTTCTAGAGATTAATATATTTAGGAGTGTTGTTGTGGTTGTATTTTAAAATGTTTTTCACTTTAAAATACATCAAAATATTTTTTTTATTTTTAATATTAGTGTATCAAAATGATCGGAAAACACTAAAAAAATATTAATTTAAAGTAAAGAAAAAAAATTAAATTTTTTCAAAAATATTTTTAAAAAATAAAAATAAACAATAACTAAAACAACGAGAAACAGGCAGGCAATGCAATTACCTAGCAAAGGGATTTTGGACCCAAGAGGAA
>Ga0307507_10011395_pt1 | contig 11224 bp, 7 predicted proteins | sample 7_EM_MG_FD_207223 | JGI IMG/M metagenome (GOLD analysis project Ga0307507, IMG submission 207223) | Populus trichocarpa ectomycorrhiza microbial communities from riparian zone in the Pacific Northwest, United States - 7_EM | ecosystem: Host-associated > Plants > Roots > Unclassified | place...
CTGAAAATAGAACTTAGCTGTGGAGCCTGAATGTCTTTAGCGCAAAATTAAAATTAAGAGGATGGTGGCTTTCTCACTTAGCGCCCAGACTAACCCAATTATTTTTGCCAAGGCTACCCCCTTTCCAAGAATGAGAGATGGCAGGAATGCAATAGGGGGAGATCTTCATGGGGTACTCTGGATGAGAGGGGAATGAATGGTGAATCAGGAGGTGCGATGGTGTTGTGCGCAGAGTCTGGAAGCACGGGAGGTAAGGTTCAGTAGCTACTAGCATCCAGATGTCAGTGTGGATGCAACGGTGTCTCCTGACGCACCTGGCGCAAGTGAGTGCCGCAACCTACCACAGAACGCACCTGGCGTCATGGGCGCAAAGTTACCCATACCTAGCATCCTGACGCAACACCGGCGCACCAGACGCATGATAATTTTTTGCTGATGCGGGTCTATATGGCTCCGGTACATTTAGCTTGATGCGTGGTCGTGTTCGATGATAAGCATACTCAGGGATCGTTAAAAGGCTTCGCGGCGGATGGGCTTTCTCTGAGGCCTCTACTACGGTTTTGAGTTTTTTTGGTTTTTCTCACTGTTGGGTTTTTTCTTGGGTTTTCGGTAGATGCTTTCTTTTGGTTGTGAGTTTCATGTGTATTTTGTTGTACTTTTCAGCGCCCGGGCGCTTGGTGCGGGTTTTAGACCAGGGGTTTTTCTCCCACAGTTTCCACCGCCTCGACGATGGGTTGGACTTGGTCGAAGTTTGTTGCGGCCATATCCTTCGGGATGTGTGCTATTTTTGTACTTGTTGCTTCGGCCTTCGGCCTCAGCTAGAAACAAAAATTAAAATATGAAAAAAAAATGAAAAAAAAAAGACATTGGATATGGGTCACGAACCATCTCCGCTACACACCTGGGGATTGAAATCTCAACACCATGAGAATTCATCGTCAACATCCACTCCCACACTCTCAGTGAGCTGCGCCCGCACTCTCCGTGAGCTGCACCCTCCCCCTCCCGCCTTACTTCCCTTATCATGTCCTTGGGCCCTGGCGTCCTTGTTTCTAGGGCTCGTTTGGCTCTACTCCCTCCTTTTTCCACACCCGCTGCGCTGCCTCACTTAGCATCTGCACGGTGGGTAACCCCTTTCTTTCGTCAATGGGTCAGTCACAGTCTCGGGTTATCGTGCAAGTAGTGGCCCAGGTGGCTCTGCTCCCTGGTATTGCACTATCTCCTTGGATCACTGTTCGGTACGGTCGGCATCGTCGAAAAGTCGTGATCTCGTTTCGGTCCTCCCTCCCTCGTACTTCTACTCGATTGGGCACACCCTTCCCCTCCCTCACTTGGTCTTCGTCCTGTGGCTCGGTTACAGCCAACACCCCCCACCCAGCTCGGTCGCTTTGGCGTCCAGCCACCATTCACCTCGCTTCCTCCTAGGACTCGTGGACTCCCTCGGCCTAGGCATCAGGAAAATGTTAGAGTGTGGTCCACGGTGGTCCTGAACGCTCCTGGTCCACTCCGATCCATTCTGATCTAAACTTTTTGAAATTTTACTGAAAATGTCCACCAGGGTGGATCAGGGTGGACCAGGAGGACCAGGGGGACCATAAACCCCCTTGGTGGACCAGGACTGGTTTTTACATTTTGCTGATGTAACCCGCCACACGTTCTACCACTAGCCCCGTGGCCTAGGTCTATATGGCTCCAGTACTATTACCTTCATGCGTGGTTGTGTTCGGTGATAACCAGACTCAGGGATCGTTGAAGGCCTACGCGGCGGATGGGCTTTCCCTGGGGCCTCTACTTTGGATTTGGGTTTTTTTGGTTTTTCTCCCTGTTGGGTTTTTTCTTGGGTTTTCGGTAGATGCTTTCTTTTGGTTGTGAGTTTCATTTATATGTTGTTGTAGTTTTCAGCGCCAGGGCGCTTGGTCTGGGTTTTAGACCCGTGGTTTTTCTCCCACAGTTTCCACCGCCTCGACGATGGGCTGGACTTGGTGGAAGTTTGTTGCGGCCATAACCTTCGCGGTTACATGCTATTTTTGTACTTATTGCTTCGGCCTTCGGCCTCAGCTAGAACCAAAATTTAAAATATCAAAAAAACAAAAAGGAAAAAAAAAAGGACATGGGATTTGGGTCACAAATGATCTCCTCTACACCTCCGGCGATTGAAAACTCAACATCATGAGTATCCATCGTCAACATCCACCCCCCTCTCTCCTCTTCTGATGGCTCTTTTGCCTAGGCTGGTGACGCTACCACCACCCCCCTCCCCTCTGATTCCCTTTTGATCTTCCTGTTGCTTTGGCAGCCTGGTTGTATGGGGTTTCACTGTTACTTTCCCCTCCTTTCTCCGCACTTGTTTCGCTGCCTCACTTAGCATTTGCACAGTCGGCAACCCCTTGCTTTCCTCAATGGGTCGGTCGCAGTCTCGGGTTATTGTCGAAGTAGTGGCCCCGGTGGCTCTGCTCCCTGGTATTGCACTATCTCCTTGGATCACTGTTAGGTACGGTTGGCATCGTCAAAAAGTCGTGATCTCGTTTTGGTTTTACTCACTGTTGGGCTTTTTCTTGGGTTTTTGGTAGATGCTTTCCTTTGGTAGCGAGTTCCTTGTATATTTTGTTGTACTTTTTAGCGCCCAGGCGCTTTGTGCGGGTCTTAGACCAGGGGTTTTTCTCCCCCGGTTTCCACCGTCTCGACGATGGGTTGGACTGGGTGGAACTTTGTTGCGGCCATATCCTTAGGGATGTGTGCTATTTTTGTACTTATTGCTTCCGCCTTCGGCCTCAACTAGAAACAAAATTTAAAGTATGATAAAAAAATAAAAATAAAAAAAAGACAAGGGATTTGGGTTCTTCACGCAACCATCTAAGTTCTTTCATACACCATACTTTCAAATACAAAGATCTTTATCTATCAAGTCCTCGGGAATCAAGACACGACTGTCCTATATGAGCCTAGTGATCGACGTTGCTAGATAGCAGTCAACGGACTTAGCTATTACAACAGCCTTCGGGCAAAGAAGGAGTGATCGTTAGGAGACTATCGGTTACCTGCTGCAAGTATCACCCGCAGTAGAGAGGATTGTAACAATAGCAATAACAGTGTTGATATCCTCATCTCCTGTGTACTGAGTATCTAGGTCTTGCCGGAGTCCTGGATGCATCCTTGCAAAGAATTGTTGTATGAAAGCCTGCTCACTTATAGTATCTTCTGGTAGTCGTGATCTCTGCATGAGTAGATCTGTGACTATGATAGATATTTTCTGGACTTGTCCATTCCTGGATTGCCTGATGCTGTGAAACCTCTGATAGGTATCATCCTTATGCTGGGATGATTGGAATCGTTCCCAGAAGTAGGTTACTAGTAGATCCCTTGTGAGGTTTTCTCGGAATGGTTCTGCTGCTTGGAATGCCGCTTCTTGGGCTTGTCCTTCTATGTAGAGGATCCAGTAGTTTCCTGCCCCTGCTGCATCCTGGGATACATTATGCAATCGTAGGTAGAGTTGGACCGAGTTGTAGCATCTATCAAATGTCTTTGGTTTGAGGGCTTCGCCATCACCAGTGAATTTCTTGGGTGATGGAACCTTCATACTAAGCCTTGGCAATGGTTCTGGTACTGGTACAAGTACTGATCCGCCACCACCTTCACCTGGTCAGACATGTCGTCTGAGTCGCTGCTGCTGCTGGAGCTGTCTGGATCTCCTGCTAGTACTGCTACTAGGGCTTTGCTGAGTAATCCTTTTTGTGAAGACTCAGGGAACCCGCCGGGGGTGACTGTCCCTGCTTTTGCTAATTATGTTGCTAACTCCGCTAGATCTCGTTGAGCGCTATCTCTGGCTAGTTCCCTAGCTGCTTCATCTATTGAGAACTGTTCCTTTGCAGGTGCTTTGACAAATCGTCCCTGTTCGTCTCTAGCTCGTTGTTGAACCTTCTTCTTGGGAGGTCTGCTCCCGCTGGGCTCCTGGTGTTCTTCAATCTTGGTAACTTGTTGAAGTTGAAAAAATGTAACCGCCTCCTGGGTGGTAGCGGGAATCGATAGTATAATGATACTATCTCTATATCAATGTGCGGTATCTAACAAGACTTAGTACCGGAGGCTTAGACTAAGTTGTTGTAACAAACTTCTTACTATATTGCGACTACCAACTAGTTCCTAATAGCTAAGACTGTTTGGTTTTATTGGATTCTTGAAGCGAACTGAAGAAGTAACTGTTCAACCAAGTATCTTGAAAACTCTGTTTGTCGAAGTCTGCTCTCTCTAAGTCCGGAGAATATCAGGTTTTAAATACACTTGTCAGGCTAACCGGAGCCTTGTAAACAATAACCATAAAGGCTCCAAAACGGTAGCCTTAACACATTATATAAAACATATCAAATATCCAACGATATCTTGACACAATAAATAAAACATCCTGAGTATCAAATGATACTCACAACCAAACATAAAACATCATGAGTATCAGACTCAATCATAAAACATACTGAGTATCAAACAATACTCAAAACCACAGCAGTAACCTGTACCGGTTACACTGGCGATACCGAGAGCTTTTCCTAATCCACTATTCACAGAATCTATATATGAAAGGTATTTGTGACCAACTAATCTAGCATGGGACTAACACCAGTATTTCCAAAGCCTCACTTTCCCTCTCTTTAAAGGAAGAAACAAAAGCAATGTCATCAGCAAAGCTCACTGCCCAACCCCACCATCCATTACGATGACTCTTACAATATATTCGCTAACTTACCCCCTTCTCCCTTCCCTCATCCACCATGCTATCCCCTCCAAACCTTTTAGACTACGCCAAGAAGCAGAAACCATTTCATTATCCCAGATCACTCGCTATCCACTTCCTTGACAGATGTTGTGGGACCCACCAAAACAGTTGCTGCCAGCAAACCACTTTAGAAAGCCCACTGAGGACCTTTTACGTTAAAGTTTTACCACTTTCCCCTAGTGGCTTGAATCCGACACCTTAACCTCCAGAAGTCTGGTAAGATGGAGCTCAACTTGGCCTTGATTTTGGGTCCTACCTGTGCTTTAATGCCGAATCATCAAGCTGAGCCCTACTGAACTGAACTATAATACTCAAATCCCAAGTAACACAATACAACTCAATATTTACTTCGGAGACCACTATGTCAAAAATAATGATATTCACATTAATATCAATCCAGCACTCACACTGCACTACAAGTGCTTCTATCACTCCATCAATACACGACGCACCATCAAAAATTCCGTACATCAATCACCCACTTGGACAAGGGAAAATAAGAGACTATTTCGTCATGATACAAATTTAAGACCGACAAGGACAATCATAGTGCCCTGCCGTGCAAGTATGATAGGCACAATACATAATTTGCACGATGAGGGGATATTACATGACCTAGCAGAATATCATATCAAGAAAGTACCCGTACCGTACTACACATCTCAACTCAGCTCATCAAATTGAGTAAACATGAATAGCAGGTGCAACTCAAGATTGATGACTGTTTTGCTGGGGGGTATTTTTTTCCTTCTCCCTTCGACCTGCCGAAGAGTTGGGAGATAGATAAGATGGTACGACACCCAACTGTCTTGATAAATGTTATTATTATTATAGTTACAAACTCAGCTGTCCAATACAAGTATGCTAGTGCCGTAGTGAACTTATAAATTATTAACAGCTTCAAATGGTTAGCTGCTTCATTATTCAGCCTTTAGATAAGGAGGGTATAATACTCATACTATGGCCACTTCCATCTGGTATGGTAGCAATAAATTCAGTCCACTAGTATCATTACTATAAAGTTCACTGAGGTACCAGTAGGCCTTCCAATGGGTTGACCTGGGTTGAAAAACAGGCCAACCCAACTCAACCCAACAAAGCATAACTCAGGTTAACCCAACGAACCTGTTGGGTCAGTGAACGAATCAATGCCTTTAAATATTAATATAAATATATGTAAAGATTAAAATATAATGCTTCAAATACAGGATAAGAGAGATGAACTTGAAGAGGGCAAGTAAGGTGCGAGTTTAGCTAGCTAGACTGTCAGCTCTGGATGCATTATGTTGCCTCAATCATCTCAGGGCTGAACAAGTGACGTGAGTTGGATATGGTTCTTTTGGCACCGGAGAAGATGCACTCAAGTTCTGAGAACATCGCAGGAATCGATAATAAATCAATAGCCCTGGATGAAAGTATAGGATACTTTTTGCATTGACGATCTTCTAGCTACCAGCTATAACCAAATTAGTCAATACAAAAACTGAAACAAGAAGTTAATTGAGTAGAAGCTATATGGGGTTAAACATACCAAAGGGGATTTTCAATACTTGTTTCTGGTTCACTGTTTGATCAATAGTGCTTATAGTTATTCTTCACGACCCCTCCAGAGCTGCTGAGATCCGTCCATGCCCAAAAAGAATTTTGTTCCGCATCTTGGAGTAGTTTCGATTGGATAAACTGTTCAGGACTATGGAACTAGCCATGATCAGGCTAAACAGAATTCAAGTTATTGCGATTATCCTCCTCTTGATTTGCCAAATACTGTAGCCAATAGCATTTAAGTCACTGCTTGCCATTCCGGACCCAATCCCGATCCCAATTTACCTCGAAGTATCTCCACTTGAACTTCAGATTAAAAACAACTGTGCCCAAATACACTGGAGCCTAGTCAGTAGCAGATAAATACTTGTCCAATTTTGCCCACCTCATCCAGATCATGGAACAGAGAATTCGATTATCCAGGTTATCTTTAGGTGCTTAACTATATGTATCGAGAAGGAAGTTGATTGATGGTAGTAAATGAGTTAGTGTTGCTTGATGCCCTTCCATAGCCTTTGTAGCTAGCTTAAAGGTAGACAAGATTCCTTGCACCTTCTCCAATAACTTCTAATAACTTTTCTCCAATCTGTCCTCTTTCAGTACAGGGTGCTCTTTCACATAAATCTCAATTGCATGTCTTATAGCCGGACGGAGGAGAGTTTCCAAAAGATTATTCCAAGAATTCCAGCATGTAGCGTTGTCCCTTTTGAGTAAGACTCCACCACTAAGTTCCCAGAAGCTCTTTATTCGGGCTGGTGTTTTCGTGTAAGTACTGTGATATTGTGAACTTTCCCAAGAGGTTCAATATTCTCTGTCTCAATATTTCCTACTGTATCTCCTCTGGTGTTGCACTAGACCAATCAACTGGATCCTGCAGGGCACTCCCACTTCAGCCAAAGAGAAAGTCCTGAACACTTAAATTGATAATATAACCTATCCATCTAGAGAATGAATTAACCAATTAGCCTGGGAACACGATTCTCAATAGTGTATCTGGGGTATGAACAAGTCTCTAAACCTCCCCCATAATAATCAATCTTATGGAACAGAATAAACTTTACTATAGCCCCTGCTCTCCAGCATTAAAGCGATACTCATTCTCCAATTGTGCTATTTCCAAATATTCCATAAATCTAACTTAATTTATGGGGTAACGGCTCAGGACTGGGATTCCACTCACCCATAGCACCAGTCAAAGATCCAATCTATCTTTAATTATCTTAATGAATACTAGTGATACCACTTTGAAAATCTAGCTAAATGTACTTTGATATATAGAGAATCTGAAAATCCTGTTTTTATTTCTTGGTGGTAAATTGTTACTCTGGTATGGTGTTTTTAAGATTGCATATTTCAAAAAAGAATTGCTGTCTTTTCTAGGGATATAAAAATTAGAAAACCTTGCAGAAAGCCTTTCTAAAATGAATAGAGAGATAGTATAAGTCTTATATATTCAAAGTAACCTGGTTTTAATTTTCTTCATAGAGCTCTCTCAAAGGTATAGTGGTCAAAAGAGAGATGGAAACTGCATATAAATTACATACAAATTGTATCAATTTTACCATGTGATATCTATACACAAAGTTGGCCTATGAACTCACTTCCATGGAATTTCCTCTATTATGGTCTTGCAAGTGAGTAAATAAAGTTTGAAGCAAAATAAAAATGATTTGCATAATCTGTACCTTGATCATTATCACACCAGTACAAATTTTGAATAAATATCTCTACTAACTTAAAATTGCAATAATAGAGTATTCAAACTAACTAGTGGTTAATCTATTATTGAATTAGTATTAAATAACTAGGAGAACTAGTCTGTATAATAGTTAAGCAGTAAATCAAGTGTTGTTAAGTGTTGTGAAGAGAATTATCAATGTACAACTAAATGTCATTAAAATGTAATCTGATTAGCAAAAATCATTTTTCCTATGTTAAATAGTACTACTTAACTATGGAGACCTCTTACTTTCATCCTATAACTTATCATTACTTTGAATAATTCATTCTTGCAATTTTAAGGGAGGAAGAGTATTTATTTATGATTTTCACTGATGTGATAATGGTCAAGGTACAGATTATGCAAATCATTTTTATTTTGCTTCAAACTTTATTTACTCACTTACAAGACCATAATAAAGGAAATTCCAAGGAATTAAGTTCATAGGCCAACTTTACGTATAGATATTACATGGTAAAATTAATACAATTTGTATGTAATTTGTATACAGTTTCCATCTATCTTTTGACCACTATACCTTTGAGAAAGGTCTATGAAGAAAATTAAAACCAGGCTACTCTGAATATATAGGATCTATACTATCTCTATAGTCATTTTAGAATGGCTTTCTTGGAGGTTTTCTAATTTTTATATCCTTAGAGAAGGCAACAATTCTTTTTTGAAATAGGCAGTCTTAAAACCATCATACCAGAGTGGCAATTTATTACCAAGAAATAAAAACCAGATTTTCTCATTCTCTATTTTCAAAGTACATTTGGCTAGATTTTCAAGGTGGCATCTCTAGTATTTATTGAGATAATTAAAGGTAGGTTTGGTTTTTAACTAGTTGCCATGGGTGAGTGGGATCCCGGTCCTGAGCTGCTTCTCGGTAAATTACGTTATTGTTATTCCTGGCATCGTCCTTCATGATATATCCAGTTTTATGCTAAATCCGTTCCTCTCCCAAGATGCAGACAAATGTACGACATTGATTCTCCCCACTATGAATATCTTCAACTCCCCAAAGAGCAATGAAGGCTCGATTCAACTGCCTATTTTAATCTACAAAATGGGCCACAATTCCTAGGAGCCCCAGGTGATTTGAGGATGTCCACATATCCATTAAATACGGAATTCGTGACTGAGCTTCATGCAGTGACTTTTCCCTTTCATTTCTTTCGTATTCAAGGAAGGTTGTAATCTAGCGTTGAACTTTGCAGGAGTAGGAGGGAAGTATTTCTACTGCTTCAGAACGAATAGCATAGGGCAAATCATAAAACTCCGGCCATGTAGGCAAAGTGAATGGTAGACTATGGCGGGTGATAAGACGCATCTATATTTGTAAATATTACCAAGTCTATAATTTTAAGTGTAGAGAAGAGACTACTAGTCTAAGGAACCTACATAAAGTATCTCTAAGGACTCAGGAACTAGAAGTGAAACCTTCTGCTAATGTTGTTAATTAATTAACTCTATCTCTTGCTCTCGCGCCCTGATTCTCTGTAACTCTACTACAGCCGCTATTTCTAATGACTTCTCAATTGATCCTTAGACATGCTTTAAACGCTTTCTCTTTCCAGTGGAAACTTCCTGGATCGAATGGATACGTGTCAGGTGCAGTGCCGGATTTCATGTACCATGTGACTTTCGATACTTCTGGGGGCATTGGGTACATTGCCAATACCTGTTAAGTGTGAATAGTATTGTTAGATTATTATCCCTCGATGGTAGATATTAAAAGCTATTAGGTTCCTATAGGATAAACTTGCTGAGTATCCCCAATTGTTACTTACGTTCCATTCGGAGACTCTGAATATCCCCAAACCCATGATGACGGAGGAGGTGGTTTTCTTTTTTTTGTGTGTAACAGGTGGAGCTGCCGCATTAGAAGTGGAGAGGGCAGGAGAAATTAATTCGCATTCTTGCATGTATTATTCAGCGAGATGTTCTTCCAGCTCTGATTCATAATAGGAAAACTCAGAGAGTGGACTACTCGTTCAAAGTATAGCCGGAGGGCTAGATATAGCATAATTAACAGAAGAAAACTCATATTTAGTGCTAAATAAACTATTCACAAGCAATGGATTGAAAGTATTAAGGGAGCAAAAGGCATACCAGGCCTGTAGAGATTAAATAGAAAGAGCAGAGACACTGATAGCTGGCGTACTAAAGGCACAGCCACTAGACAAAAGTGTTCGTGATACGAGACATGTTTAATTGCGTTAATTGCGTCATCGATGTCTGTGCAGAGGGGTATCCTTGGTGGGGTTGTTGCTTCTATTCAACCCCCAGGAATGGCACAGCTTATTGGGAATGACAAGATGAATAGTTAGTTGTGAAATAGAATCTACCGTAGAACAACAGTCCCTTTACCTAGCCATCTAGTCCTAATATTTAGCTGATAAAAATAGACAGGAGCATGTTAATTGTCATCATTTTCACAAAGACAGTGTAAAAATGTTTACCTAATTTTCTACCTTCCTAACTCTTGTAGCTAGATTGTCAAAATGTTATGTCGCTAAGAGGTGCCAGTGAGTTTAGAAATCCTGTCAGGCACTAGAGGCTAACACCATCTACACTCACATGCCAGTGTTGCTATCCTGTATCTCGATAATCTAGGCACCTCACTACTCCATCTGAATTTCTCAGGCTAAGAGTTCTCAATTTCCCTATAGCAATACCTGACCTGTTATCCCGGATACCCTGTTGTCCGTGAGGAGATTCATGAAACCTGGCTGTCCGAAATAGTGGAGTGTGAGTGTACAGTCGCACCTTGCTATCCCGGATGGCAAAAATCCAAAGAATCTTTCGGGGACAACAAGTGATCTGGGATAACAGGTCAAGTTTAGCTATGATAGTATTTGAATTCACAGCATTTTAATTTTATATGGGACAGCAAGGGATTCTTATTATTGAGATCAGGGATACCGAGGGTTGACTGTCTTCACTCATACAGTCCAACCATCAAGTCCCCCTTTAACAGTCAGTACTGTCTTACTAGAAAAGCCCCCCTCGAGACCTCGAGGGGTCGTATTACTTCCTACAATGTGAAAATACTACTTTACCAATACTGAGTAGAGATGGTACTTAGTGAGATTTTAAGTTTGACCATGGGGCATAATATTTCTTACCAGCTTGAGTGAGTTGGATTTTTTTACTTTTAATATCAATATTTATATAATTGTGTCTAGTAA
>Ga0307507_10011396_pt1 | contig 11223 bp, 8 predicted proteins | sample 7_EM_MG_FD_207223 | JGI IMG/M metagenome (GOLD analysis project Ga0307507, IMG submission 207223) | Populus trichocarpa ectomycorrhiza microbial communities from riparian zone in the Pacific Northwest, United States - 7_EM | ecosystem: Host-associated > Plants > Roots > Unclassified | place...
CGTGCTCGCCTATCGGGGAAGTGCGGGGACGGGGGGAGGGGGTGAACAACCTAATTTAGTTGGCTCATCGGGTTCGGATAAATGTTTTTCCGATCCGGGCTAAAGTTGCAAGTTCGCAGAGTTGTCCGTGTGTCTCGGGTTTGGGGGGCGGGGTGAGGGATGTTGTTGTGTGGAATGGACCAACCGCTATTAGTTCGCCCGAGAGGGCGGTGATGTGCACGAGTTGGTGAGTGGAGGGTGCTTGAGGTGGGGTGTTCCATTGGGGTGGAACTCCGATGGAGGGTCGACTTTCAAAATATTATACGCTAGTCATTCCCAACAAATATCTGGCTTACACGCATACTTAGGACCCGTACTATGATAAGTTCCCTTGACACCCCCTGCGGTCAGCCATGCCTATTACCACACTTGCGTGGGTAATTGGGAGAGAAGGACGGAGGTCGCCTAAGGCCTATGCTCTCCTATGGATATTTCTCATACCTTGAACTTTATATATTGGGCTGGCCCGCCGAATTTCGATAATGGTCCTTCGCGGACCGTTTCCTCTCACACTGGTCTCGGGGGAAGAGCCGTATTGCGATTTCGAATTTCAGAGGAGGGTTGGGCATTGGGGAATAGTTATGGTTTGCACGGATGTGTTCAACAATATTCAGGAATGTTGGCGATTAGGTTTGTGGATTTATTTTGACTCCTGCACTAGACTTTTGTTTGTCTTAATTACAACCTTTTTTAGGACCTCTATTCTCTGTTTCTTTCGGTAATTGGCTAACGGGATCCGATTTATAGTTCTTATATTGCCAGGAAGTTCGGTATACCGTTCGGGATGACACCGCCGAAATATTTTTCCATGTTCTCCGTCTAGCCGCTGGGTGGGGTCCATCAAATAATACAGTCCTTTGTCCCGGTTACGGAAGGCCTAGGGTTAACAGTCGAGGGTGATGGGCGACCCGCCATTCACGTGTATAAGCACCCCTCCGTCAAGTATTTAGATGTTATTTGGGTAGCCACCGCCCTGGCCGGCGGGATATACGGTTGTGGGGGATAGTGCGGATCACAGTTTTTAATCTGCGGGTTTACACTGCTATTATACACTCTGAAAACGACAAATTTCCTATCTTCACCAATGAAGCAATTGGCCCCGGAGAACTCACACCGGAAATGGAAGAACTTATCCCGGCTTGCATTTAGTAATGCGAAACAGATCTGTCTTTCCGATCCCGGGAAGACGGGGGCTTGGGTTATGACGCGCTTCCGTATGTGAAGGAGGGGTATTCCATGATGATAAGGGATTTTCCGAATTTACCACTCTAGTGCGAGAGTGTTGATGTCTTAAGTCTGGGAGTGGTGGGGTGGATGCAGTATCGATGCGCCTGGTTTCCGCCTTTTCGCCTCCAACAATTGTTGCGTGTGGGTGGCGTAGTGTTACGATAAGACACGGCGCATAGGAGATCTTTATAAGATCGGGTGTTGGACGAGGTTGGGTTAAGCTCTGGCGGGCGCGGAGGTGGGTCTGATAGGTGTGTTGGGGGGGTGGCGGTAGCTGGGTGTGGGATGCCAGGTACCCGGCATGTCTTACCACGAGCGAACGTTTATTCAGCCTTGGCGGGGTCCGGTGGGATGGAGGGGTCATGCATTGGGATGTCTCGCAGTGGTTGGTGGCCGGAGGTCGGGTGTTGGAGTGGAAGTCGGGAAAGCACGGGGGGTCGGCAGGGGCAGTTCGGGGTCAGGCGTGAAGTGTTATTAATGGATTGGAGCCTAGTTATTACTTGCTAGGGATGCTGAGGGTCTTCTAAGGGACATCTGTCTTGAAATGGACTTATTGGACCTCGGAGTAGATTTTCCTGGTTAGCAATTGCACGGATACGTGCCTTCCACAGTCCGGTGGCCCTTGGAATGGTGGAGACAATTCTTGATAAATACGCCGGACCGACCCTTGGAATCAACATGAGCGCTTCCAGCAGATGGGTTGACTTTTTCTGGGCGGCAGTCCTGGGGAGGGGGGTTTCGCGACCGGGGCTTGGGTAGACATCCGGGTGGCGATGTCGTGGGGTCAATCCGACCGGCTTTTTCGCTATACCTCTCCCCCGAACCCAAAAAAATCCAGGATTAAGTGCCTTGGCTCCTCAAATGGATTCTCATCCGATCGCACTCTATGAGATACGATATCGCATCCTCCTGGTACTATCTTATGCGCAAATGGTTAAACGCGTTCTGCGAGGTATGACCTTTACTTCAGGAGAACTCAAATTTTAAGGCATTCATGTTCTGCTCTAATATATTCGTCTCTGAATCGCTGACTACAATACAAGCAGGTTGATGAGTAGCTTTGGCCTGGGGTAGAGATAATATGTGGAGGATTTTTTCTTTTTTCCCTTCCTCGGCTTCGTGATTGCCTTAGCATAGGGATGGGCGGAAGTGATGGAGCCGTACAACTACTAACAGCCCGAGCACAGCACAGCATCTGATGGTCTGCGAAATACCGCCGCTGGAGATTCGCTCTTTGGCTCCACCTCCAGCCAACTACTCCCCGTCTAATATCCCACAGGAAGTTGCCATGAAGCTACTATAAATTCCCGAAAAATGCTTGCGTACTTCCGAACAAAAATTTAGAATCCTGCTTCCCACCACCCCCTCTTGCAATAACAGTCTTCAAAGCGAAGAGTGCCAGCGCACCAATAAACCGGAAAATATTTCTTCTACGGTTTCTCTTTCGTAATAAACCCAGGGAGCGCGGTAGTTGATCTGCTAAACGAATTGATCCCGGCGTGGGGTTTAGAATTTAGGTTCATATGGGGGGGTTGTGGAGGGGCGGGGACTCCTGGCAAGAGTATATTTATTGGGCATCAGTCGTTGAACTTAAGAATCGAAAGCCGACATTGGTGCGCAATATCATGGGCTTATCGTGTATTTCCCCGGTACTCTCACTATTACTCTCCGCAAGCGCACGAAACACCGACTGTGCATATACCCACACCCTTTCGTCAATTCCCCACTCCCGAAGTCCGCATTATGGCCGTTTAGTCCAAAATTACCAGCCGGCGGCCGGTGAACAGATGAACTTATATCCTATATGAGACAAAAAAAACTAACGGTGGAAGAGCTCAGCATTCGGGATTCCCGCATGATCACCCACTGTAGTATCAACCAGTTGGTACAATAATCGTTTGGCACAGAGCGGACGGGGTGCGGAATGTTAATTGCCCTATTGTAGAGTATGCGTTTTGATTTTGCGTTTTAGCTGTATATGAGCGTGGGGGGGAGCCATTGCTGGTGCTACGGTGTTTATTACTGTGAAATGTCGTGATGGGATTTATTCGAAGTGATATATTTATAATACTAAATAATGTTTTTTTGTAAGGGATATAGCCTAATGATCCTCTTCCTCACGGTTTCCTGTCTCCCATATTCTCAAGATTAATTTCCACTCCTCCTTTCCCCTTGCCTAACACATTATTTCCAACGCGTTAGTACCTCCAGAATCATATTCGTACTAGCGCCTACATAGTTCGTTTTTATTATTTATCGGCCAGGTACTTGGACCTACTCATCTTGCCGAGTGCTAAGTTGGTCATGTGATCTTCTATTCAAATTTGCCAACGATTTTGATGGGTAATTTAATGTTTGTCTTTTCTCTCTTTAGCCCAGGAGGGGAGGAGACAGGAGGAGGATCAAGGCTTTCTTTTGAACATTCTACCTCGCTCCCAGTGTCGAGGAATCTTCGGGTTGAAGATCACGTGACTAAAGTAGCACTCGGTAATATGAGAATGCTATCATAGTCGGAATTGTCCTAGGTCCCCAGCCACGGAGATGCCTGCAACATCTCTTAAAGATGGACAGAAGCCTTGCCGTTGGATCCTATTTGCGAGTCAACTTGAGTTAAGATTGCAGTAGTTTAGACTAGATTAGGACGTGTTAGTTAAACGAAGGAGTTTATCAGTCAGGCGTGAAACAAGCAACGGTAGAAAACTTCATAGACTATTAAGGTTTTCATGAACAAATTGTTCAAAATGTGAACTAAGGCATGATCTATTCTATGTGGATAATACTAGGCAGGTGTGAGGGGTGCTGCCGGGGCACGCTAAGCGAGGAGTAGGTAAAGTAGTAGAGCAGATTGGTAGGAGTTCTGGTTCTGATTCTATCTAAGCGACGTGGGCGGTAACAACCATATTTATACAGAAGTGCAACAACCAAGTATAAGAGAGAATTATAGGGAAACATAGTAAGAAACAAAAGTGCGAACAATTTTTGACCCTGAAATCCTGCGAAGTAAATCCCAAATAATATGCGTAAATCTAAGATGGTGTGAGGCGATTATTAGGAGATAATTAGAAATATTATGACAGAGAGCGGTGCATAAATATGTAAGGAATGCTTCATAACAACCGTAAAATCCTGAATACCAGATAAGAAAACATATAATAAAATCCCAAATATTATCCCCAAATAAGGAATGAAATGTCGTTATACATGCTCTAGCTGTAGTAATGTAAATGGTGTACAGGTGGAACTGAAACCCAAACTAAGTATAGGAATATATGACAGTTATCATGAAATATAGATAGGAAATACTCTGAAATTTCAACACTTCCCTCTATTATCTACAGCCCAGTAATGATACCATCTGTTCACGGACAAGTTTCGCCAAGATTTTGGTGCAGATATCGGCGCGGTTATTAACCGATTCAATCTTGAGGAGAAAGAACAACTTGTATTGCAGTGTTTTATGAGTAATGAAGTAATCAACAGGGATGTGTTTTGTCCGAATGTTAATTTGAGTGTTGACAGCGAGAAAATTTAAACCGGTATTATCGGCATACATAATGATAGGAGCAGAGAACCAGAGATCGGTAAGGCCTTGGAGGAGCTATTGGATATGACGAGTAATATAAGACATAGCAACAAACTCAGCATTGGTGGTTGATTTAGCCACTCTAACCCGATCCTGAGTATCGCGAGATTCCCAGAGGGAGATCTGGCGATACTGTAAGAACAGGGAGGAGAACCGTCGATGGAAATCTCTACAAGAGATATAACAAAGGGTAGGAACTAGTAGAGTGACCATTCAACTTAGGATATTTAAAGTGAGGGTTCTTGTAAGGCTTGAGAGTTCGAATCCGTAAGGGATCTCGAAGTCTTTAAATATGAATAAATCATAAGCAATATTCTGTCCAAACGGGAATGCTAAGCTACACTAAGGTACAAGTGAAAACAACTAAGTCCTAAAACAAAGGTGTAGATGCGACAGGATATAACTAACAAAACGAGTAATGGAATCATACAAGTAAGGGATCGCTACTAATATACTAAACCAGTAATATATAGAGTTTCCCAGTTGGGTACAAGGAACGAAAGGTAGTAATAAGCAAACTAAGGAAAGTACTACCTAATAGGGAACTATAACAATAGGGAAGGTGCAAGGTAGGGAATGATTTGTGGCTGGGGAAATCCTAATAGGCAATATCCAATGTCGTGTTAAGAAATAATAGCGATACTAGCAGATGTCACAAACGGTGACTAAGCAAGGCAGAATTCCTCATGACTAATAGTTATTAGTCATTGGTTTGTTATCTTTCACGGTATGAGAGCAGTTGACTCAGATGTTTTTACATGACGACGCAATAGCTTGTCATTGGTTTATTGTTATTGGTTGTTTAGTGACATGACTCACGATTGTGGTCATGTGGTTTATGTATCAGGCACATGACTCATAGTTGCGAGTCATGGGTTTCACGCATGTGACTCAGTTAGGGCACATGACTTGTTTTATGGGTTTTGATTAGTGGTGAGATATGGCGCAGCTGACTCGTACGAGTCAGCAGATGGATTTCACACTATGACTCACAATGAGTCATGAGTCGTGTGACACGAGGGTATGACTCACGCAGGGTTAGGGTTGCGGGAAGAACCCATATATAAGAACACCCTCGGGGGATGGGATTTGGGTCGACGACATTCCCATTCTTACCCCAGCCCTCTTCCTCTTCTCGAGGCATCTCAAAGTCGAGAAGACTACGCAGGCCAACCGCTATACCCAATGCACCAACTGCTACCGATTCGGACACGCCTATGCCCGATGCACCCAGAAACACCCCACCTGCCCCTTTTGTGCGCTTCATCATACTCGCTCAGCCCACAGGTGTCAAAACCCCACATGCCCCAAGGGCGGCGACTCTAAGGCCATTTCCGGCTGCTGCCCTACCTCCCCCCCGCACTGCCCCAATTGCGGCGACGACCACGATGCCTTCTCCAGAGCATGCGGGGCTAGACCAGTCCCGCCTCCTCAATCTGAAGCCCCAGCACCCTCTGACGAAGAACTATCCGACGCCTCCTCCGACAGTGAGGAAGCCATGGATGTGGGCGACGATGGCCGCCCAGCACCCTCTACTCCCGAGGCCCCTCCAACCCAAACCATCAAGGTTTCCACCCCCAGCCCCATCCGCCAGTCAAAGGACACTCTCGCCCCCCCCAGCGGGCCCCAGCCAGCACCCACTGGCCAGGGCCTGCCGCCGCTAACCCCGTATGAAACCTCGGGTCCGTCCCGGAAATGATTAAAGATCCCCGCTCAACCTCCTGCCAAGCACTGGCTCCGGCGACGAACCTCACCCTCTTTTAGTACCACAGTTTGGGAAGCTGGGATGTGTTTCTTTCCTTATTTTCCTCCCTCACGGAGGGCTCCTCCAGTGTTGATATAGTGCTTTTGCAAGATCCCCCGTCCTCCAAGGGTTTTCTCCCTAGTTTTGATGGGTTTAAATCCTTTGCTCCACCCATTGCTAGGCCCAGGGTGGCCTGCTACGTATCCTTAAGCTTTTTTACAACAGTTTGCAGTACTACCATTCTTTCCTTCCGAGTCAGACGACTTCATGGCACTTGAAGTGTACACCCCGAAAGGCTGTTTCGGCCTGAAATTCCGTCGCTTGAGAATTGGCAACTGCTATGCCAGACCACTACATCCAGCCCCCCACTCTGTCTCCCTCGAGACGGCCCTTCCAGCTTTTAACTTCACCTATATAGTCGCCGGCGACTTGAACCTCCACAACGCGGCATCTGACCCCTCCAGACTCCTCTCCCCGAAAGAAGAAAAGGAGTCCGCCCAATATTTCAACCAAGCCACAGACTTGGGCTACAACCTCCTTAATACCCCAGGCATCTATACCCAATTCCCATTCACAGGAACTCACAGGCCAAGTACCATCGACCTGGCGTTTGCCAACCTGGAAATCTTTTCTACTTTCCGCTCATGGGACTCGTCCACCCTACCCTCTACAGGATCGGACAACGCCCTGATCTTGATCTCCCTGCGTCCCCCTTCCACCCATAACGACAAGCCAAGCCCGCGCTGGCAGGAGGTTGACTCGCCTAGCCTTACTGACAAACTCAAAGACTTGCAGGTCCCTCCCCCCCCTGATGCTCCCTCTCCCAATCAACTCGACCAATGGTTCCCCTTGGCCCTCTCCACGCTCACAACGATGATAGAGGCCACCGCACCCCGCTCTCGCCCCTCCCCAAGGTCCAACGCCTGGTGGACCCCGCTCCTGACCTCCCCTCGTAAAGAGTTCACAAAGGCCACCCGGAGGGCCCAAAAACTTCAAACCCAAGACTCCTACACCATCGCGAGATAGTCCAAGCTTGGTTACTTCAAAAGCATCAAGAGGGCGAAAGCCTCCTACTGGGCTGATTTTCTCGCAAAGGCCTCCCCAAACAACATCTGGACGGCGAAGCAACGGGTAGCCCCGAGAAAGACCCCTAGATTTCCCTCCCTTCCCAGAGCCTCGGGCCCGGTAGCAATCAACAAGGCGCTACTGGACCACTTCTTCCCTCCCAAGGACCCCCTGCCCAGCAGGGGCCGCCTCAAAAGAAGCCCCTCAGCCGCCCCCCTCACATCTGAGGAAATCAAACTCGCCCATTCCACATCCTCCCCCTCCTCGGCCCCCGGCCCTGACAGGGTTCCTTACTCAGTATGGAAGAAGGTCAACCTCGTCACCCCCATGATCATCCTCAAGCTCCTCTCCCCCCTGGTGGCATTCGGCTACCACCCCCCCTCACTAAAAACCGCGAACGGGGGGGTCCTCGACAAGCCTGGAAAGGCCTCCTACGACTCCCCCGCCTCCTCCCGGATACTAGTCCTTCTCAAAACCATCGCAAAGATCCTTGAACGGATTATGACGGTCAGACTGTCCGCCATCGCCAGATCCAAGGGCCTACTCCACCAAAACCAGTGTGGGTCCCTACCGGGACTCAGCTCCTCCGACGCCTGTCGCACTCTTACACACGAAGTAAGAACCCTCCAAAGACCCAGGTTGAAGATCTCCACCCTCTTCCTCGATATCAAAGCAGGCTTCGACAATGTCAACGCCTCCACCCTCAGAGCAAGGCTCTTAGCCTTCCACGTACCCTCCTACATGGTCGACTGGGTTTCCTCCTTCCTGTCGGAAAGGACTTACACCCTGCTGTTCCAAGGGTCCCCCAACCTCTCCTCCCCGGTCTCAGTGGGCACCCCCCAGGGGTCCCCAATCTCCTCTTTGCTTTTTCTTTTATATGTTTCTCCCCTACATATGTTGATCCCCAAAGGACTTATGGTCTCCTACGTCGACGATTTCTCAATCACAGTAGCCTCTCCTTGTCACAGGGGCCACATCCGCAGACTCCAGAGACTCTTCAATACAGTCGCCGCAAGGGGCCGAGACATAGGCGTGTCCTTCTCGGTCCCAAAAACTGAGCTCATCCACTGCCGGACTCCAAGCCAGAGGTCCCCCCCCTCAATGGCCCCCATCGAACTAGAGGGCCACCTTTTCCAACCCTGCAAAGTCATGAGGTGGCTTGGGTACTGGTTCACCCCTGCCCTCAACACCACCCACCAGTTCAGACACAGGCTGTCCTTAGCCCAAGCTATCTTTTCCTTCGTCAAACGCCTATCCTCCCCGGGTGCCGGCGTTAAACCCTTCCTATGCGACCGGATTGCCAACGGCCTACTCCTCCCCATACTCACATATGGCGCCGACCTCCTCACTCCAAACTCCTCCGCGCTCAGAAGCATGGACAGCTTCTGGCACGGAGTCCAGCGATGGACAACAAACAACTTCTTCTCTACGCCCACTTCCATACTCTCCGGCGAGGCCTGTCTCCCTCCGGTCGTCTCATACTGCAGGTACAGGAGACCTCTGGCCGCCCTTAGAGTGGCCTGCGCCCCTCCATACCCCAATCCAGCCTCTGCTAGGCTCCCGCAATCCTTCCCCTCCCTCTCCTTGTTCAGGGCCCAAGACTCGTCCAGGTATCTTACAGTAGGACTCTCCTCCGTCTACCTCCCCCTGAGCTGGAAAACAAAGATTCCCTCGCTGCCCTTAAGGAAATACCTCCCGGGCGACGCCCTCGCCCACCTCACTCTACCCCTACAAGAAGGCCTCACACGCCTCCCACTTGTCCTGCACCCCCCCCCCCCCCGGGGCGAATATACCCCTCTCCGAGCTAATGACAAGAGCGTACCAAGCCCTGCACCCCCGCGCCAGAAATATGCTACTCCAAGACTGGGTTACCGATGTCCTCACACCCCCGTACTACGACTTCCCCCCCTCACTCACCCCGCACCCTTTCATCGGACGGGGGAAATATGTGGCCGGAAGGATACATCAAATGCGAGCGGCGAAGAGCTATCTGGCCGCAGACACCTCATGGTTCCATGAGAACCCAGACCCAACCTGCCCTCGATGCGGAACAGATCCGGAGAACTTCGCGCATGCCATCCTCACCTGCCCCGCCCGAACCAGGGCTCGAGGCCTCCTGCTGAAAGACATCTCTTCCCTCGGGCCCGACCCCGACCTATGGACAGAACACCTCCTCATACGAGCCTTTGGCGAATACATCACCGACACTAAAACCGGCTTCCCCCAGGACATGACCTCCGAGTACTCCCACCCCCCGCCCCCAGCAACCCCCTAGACCCAAGTTGTGTTCCCCGTAGGAGAAGATTTGTTTATTTTTCTAGTAGGGCCACTTGTGGTGCGCATCCTTTATTTGTAACTTTCCTTTCAAGAAGCACGAGAAGTAGACTTACCCTTGTACTTTTTTAATTTTTCCTTTATACTTATCCAAGAGGGATGATCGGGCAGACGGTTTTGGCCCCAGAGTATTTTCAGTCACCGTGGAGGACAGGAAGAGAGGTTTTTTTTGTTTATTTGTTTTGATTTATAGGTTTTGTTCTTTCCATAGCTAGCGCTGCACGAAGCTTCTTGTACCTAAAAACAATGAACGCATGATAAAAAAAGAAAAAGAAAAAAAGAAAAAAAGGATGGGATTTGGGTCACAAACCATCTCCCCTACACACCTGGCGATTGAAATCTCAACACCATGAGAATTCATCGTCAACATCCACCACCACTGCACTCTCAGTGAGCTGCACCCGCACTCCCCGTGAGCTGCACCCTCCCCCTCCTGCCTCACATCCCTTATCATGTTCTTGGGCCCTGGCGTCCTTGTTTCCAGGGGTGGTTTGGCTCTATCATCACCCCCCTCTCCGCTTGCGCATCGCTGCCTCGCTTAGCGTTTGCACAGTCGGCAACACCTTCTCGCCCATGTTACAGACGGCTGGGACCACAGTTCGCAGTAGGAGGAAACATTCCAACAGGGTACGGTGGATTCCTCCCTTCTCTTCATCACCTTTAGAGGCTGCCTAGTCAGACACGCACACGGTTACCGATAGTTTCTACTGTTATTGGGTCTACCCCTCCTCCCCCCCTTCAGGTCTCATCCTGTTGCTCGGTTATAGCTACAGTCCATTCACTCGGCTGACACCGTACTGCCTTCGCCGCCCTAGCGATTGCCACGGTGGGGCCCCTCGGTTACGCTCAGTCGTCGTATTGCACTGCCTCGGTGGTGGATGTCCACGCCTTGGGTTCTAGAGTAATGTTTATAACGTCACACGGTCCATAGTGTTGGTGTTCTGCAACGTCATACGGTTTATAGTGACTCCCGCACCCCCTTCGCTCTTCTTTCATTTGTGGTTGCTTGGAGTTTCATTAGTGGTTTATCAATCATTTATTTTGTTGGTGTCTATGGCAAGGGTTTTCCTGTGTTACAATCCTCTCCTCTCCGGGTGATACTTGCAGCAGGTAACCTTTAGCCTCCTAACGATCACTTCTCTTAGCCCAATAGCTTGTTGCGATAGCTAAGTCCGTTGACTCCTATCTAGCAACGTCGATCGCTAGGCTCTTATAAGACAGTCGTGTCTTG
>Ga0307507_10011399_pt1 | contig 11221 bp, 7 predicted proteins | sample 7_EM_MG_FD_207223 | JGI IMG/M metagenome (GOLD analysis project Ga0307507, IMG submission 207223) | Populus trichocarpa ectomycorrhiza microbial communities from riparian zone in the Pacific Northwest, United States - 7_EM | ecosystem: Host-associated > Plants > Roots > Unclassified | place...
AGGTGTGGCTCGGGTTGGCCGCCGTGGAAGACGTGCCGTCCCCGAAGTTCCAGGAGTACTGCAGCGCCGATCCGTTCGGGTCGGACGAGCCCGCGCTGGAGAAGTTCACGGCGAGCGGGGCGGGTCCGTTGGTGCGACTGGCGCTCGCCTTGGCCACCGGGGCCGCGGTCCCGCTGAGGAAGTCGATCCGGTCGATCTGCGAGTCGGTGTTGTCGCCGCCGAATCCGGAACCCCACTCGATCACGTACAGCGCGCCGTCCGGCCCGAACTTGAAGTCCATCGGCTTCAGGAACGTCATCGAGCTCAGCAGCGGATCGATCGCCGTGACGCCGGTGCCCGCCGCGTCGAGCTGGAAGGCGAACAGCTTGTTCTGGGTCCACTCGCCGAAGATCGCGCGGCCGTCGAAGTCCACCGGCCACTTGCGGCTGGAATTGACGCCGGGGTCGAACCGGTACACCGGACCGGCGATCGGGCCGCCGCCGTTGAGCTGCGGGAAATGCGCGGGGTCCGGTGAGCCGTGGTAGTAGATCGTGGCCGGGATCGCCGGCGGGAGCTTGGTTTGGCCGGTGTTGTTGGGGGAGTTGTTGGCCGGGCCGCCGGCGCAGTCGAAGAGCGGTCCGGAGGTGCCGGTGGCGAAGTCGAAGTCGTTGTAGGGGGTGTTCGGCCCGATGCAGTACGGCCAGCCGGCATTGCCCGGCCGGTTGGCGATGTTCCATTCCACCGTGTTCTGCGGACCGCGGCTGGGGTTGGCCTCGCCCGCGTCCGGCCCGAAGTCGGCCACCAGCGGGAACCCGGTCTTGGGGTCGAGGCCGATGCGGAACGGGTTGCGCTGGCCCATCTGGTAGATCTCCGGACGGGTGTTGGCGGTCCCGGGCGCGAACATGTTGCCTGCCGGGACGGTATACGTGCCGTTCGTCTCGGGATGGATGCGCAACACCTTGCCGGACAAGCTGTTCGTGTTGCCGGCGGTGCGCTGCGCGTCCCAGGTCGAGCGCCCGGCCTGCTCGTCGATCGGCGTGTACCCGTCCGAGGCGAACGGGTTGCTGTTGTCACCGGGAGAAAGCCACAGGTTGCCGTTCTTCTTGTCGAACACCATGCCCGCGCCGTGGTGGCAGCATTCGGCGCGCTGCACCGGGATGTCCAGCACGACCCGCTCGCTGGTCAGGTCCAGCGTGTCGCCGTTGACCGTGAACCGGCTCAACCGTTCGACGCTCGCGGCGTTCGGCGAGTAGAACAGGAACACCCAGTGATTGGTGGCGAACGCCGGATCCAGCGCGATGTTGAGCAGCCCGGACTCGTTGGCGGTGAACACATCCAGATGCGCGGCGAGCACCGTGCCGCCGGCGGGCCGGATGATCCGCACGTCACCGAGTCTGTCCACATAGAACACCCGGCCGTCCGGCGCGACGTCCAGCGCCATCGGGTTGGTGGTCTCGGTGTCGAGCGCCACCTTCTGGAACTTGGAGTCCGGTGGCAGCGCAGCGGTCGCGGTCACCGGCGTGGCGACCTGAACGAGGGCGGTGACCAGCAGCGCGGCAGCCGCCAGCGCGGTTCTGGACATCATGACTGCTCCCTTGCGGTCAGGATGCGATGAGGTCGAACTCTTCCCAGCCGCCGATGGCGGTGCGGTTGGCGATCAGCGCGCCGTCTCCGGCGTTCTCCGCGGCGACGAACTTGCCGTTCACGCTTGCCTTCAGCGAGAGGCTGCCGTCGGGGTTGTGCACGAGCAGGAATGTTTCCGAGGTACCGATGGCGGTTTGGCCGGCGATCAGCGGGTTCGCGCCGGCGTTGTCCGCGGTGACGATCTTGCTGTTGGCGTGCGCCCGCAGCGCGTTGGTGCCGTTGCCTGCCTCGAGCAGGTCGAACTGCTCCCACGGCCCGATCGCGGTGCGGTTGGCGATCAGCGGCTGTGCGCCGGCGTTCTCGGCCGTCACGAACTTTCCGTTGGCGTGTGCGCGAAGGCTGATCACCCGCGTGGGCGGTGTGCTCACCGAGCAGTTCGCCGGCACCGCGCCGGCCGCGGTCGTGATCCCGCCGAGCAGCAGGTGCAGGAAGTTGGCTTCGCTGAAGCTTTCGATGGTGTGGCCGAGCGCGGTGTACCAGGAGCGGCCGCCGTCGAAGTCGTGGCACCAGGTGGTCGGATGATCGGCGCCCATGGTGCCGCCCGAGTAGGTCGATTCGTCCACCGTGGTCAGCACGTGCACGTTCGGCCTCGGGTTGTCCCGGAAGTCGTACCACTCGTCGAACCGGGTGAGCTGGGCCGGAAGTCCTTGCGTGGACGGGTGGTTCGGGTCCTCGATCCTGACCAGCGCGTTCTGCTGCGCCGGGTGCTGCCGGAAGTAGGCGCCGGTCAGCTGGCCGTACCAGGCCCAGGTGTAGCCGCTGTCGGAGGCTGCGTGGATGCCGACGAAGCCGCCGCCGCGCTCGATGTAGCGCTGGAAGGCGTCCTTCTCGGGCTGGGTGGCGACCGGGTCGCCGGTGGTGGACAGGAAGATCACCGCGGCGTAGCGGGCCAGGTTGGTGTCGGTGAACTGGGTGTCGTCCTCGGTGGCGTCCACCGCGAAGTTGTTCTGCTGACCCAGGTTCTGGATCGCGGTGACGCCGGCCGGGATGGAGTCGTGCCGGAAGCCGGTGGTCTTGGAGAACACCAGGACGCGGAAGGCCGGTTCGGCCGTGGCGATCGGCGTGGCGAACAGGGAAAGGGCCAGCGCGACGGTCAGCAGAGTGAACGCGCGCCGGGCACGAGACAGCGTTGTCGTCGTGAACACAGGTGCTCCTCGGCAGGGAGTTTCAGGGACCTGTTTGTTTATTGGAAAAACTAACTTCGCACCAAAGGTAGGACCACTTTTGGGAGGTGTCAAGGGGCGAACATTATCGCGCAAGAAACGTCTGGTCGTGCCGCAACCAGTCGACAGGATCACGCAAAATCTTGCGCGTAACGCTGCCGGCGGCGCCCAGCACCGCGGCGTCCGACCCCGCCGCGGACACCCGCACGATCACCTGCGACCAGGCTGCGGACAGGATCCGCTGGTCGACCTCCCGCTGCACCTCCGGCGCGATCCACTTCGCCAGGGGGGCGTAGATCCCGCCGAGCACGACACCCGGGATGTCCAGCAGGTTGACCGCGCCCGCGACGGCGACGCCCAGCGCCCGCCCGGCCCGGCGCAGCGCGGCGTCGGTCTGGGCGCTCCCGCCCTCCGCCGCGTCGATGATCCGTCCCACGGTGGCCTGCCCGCCCAAGGACGTGGCCGCGTTGACCGGCAGGCCGGCCGCGCGCAGGATCGCCTCCTGCCCGGCGAACTGCTCGAGGCAGCCCCGGGCGCCGCAGCGGCAGGGCGGCCCGTCGAGGTCCACGGTCAGGTGCCCGATCTCCCCGCTCCAGCCCCGGGTGCCGTGGAAGAGCTCCCGGCCGAGGATGATCCCGGCGCCGACCCCGATCTCGCCGGACACGTGCAGGAAGTCGTCAAGGGCGGCCGGATCGCTGTGCAACTCGCCCAGTGCCGCGTAGTTGGCCTCGTTGTCGACCGTGATGTCGAGCCCGTCCAACCTGCCCGCGCGCCGCAGCAGCGCCTCGACATCGGTGTCGCGCCAGCCGAGGTTGGGCGCGAACCGCAACAGCCCGGCCGGCAGGTCCACCAGCCCCGGCACGGCCACACCCACCCCGGCCACGGTCAGCCCGTCCGCCGTGGCCGCTTCGACCGCCTGCCCGGCCAGCTCCGCCGCCGCGGCGCAGGTCCGTTCCGGCGCCCGGCCGCGCTGATCGCCCGGCAGCACCGAGCGGTGCCGGATCCCGCCCGCCAGGTCCACCACGCAGACGGCCAGGTAGTCGACGTTGATCTCGATGCCGAGGCCGGCCGTGTGCGCGCCGTCCACCACCAGCCCGGTGGCCGGCCGGCCGGTTGCCCTGGTCAGCCGGGGCGGGAGCTCCGCCACCAGGCGGCTCGCCACCAGCGTGTCCACCAGCGCGGACACCGTCGCCCTGGTCAGCCCGGTCGCCGCGGCCACCTCGGCCCGGGACACCGGCTCGGGCGCGCCGGAGATCCGCCGCAGGACCAGGGCGAGGTTGCGGGCGCGCAGGCTGTCCTGCCGAGCCGGCCGCGGTTCCACGCTCACGACGACGACACTGGCACGCCGGCGCCTTATGTTCAACTGGTGAACAAAGAGGGTGCGGGTGCGACCACGTCGGTCCGATGCTCAACCCGGCGGGGCTGCTGTCGGCCGTGGGCCGTGAGGGGCACGTTCACCCCCTCGCCCTCGGGACTTCCGTGAAGCGAGGGGGACTTTGCTTGCGTCTCGTGCAACGAAGGTGCCCCTCACTTCACCCTCGACGGCCCCACCACTCGCGACAGCCCGCGCGTACCCGATGTCCCGGATGACGCGTTGGGGACGTTGGGTGGTGCTGTTGGTTTGTTCACGGCGCAGGCGTTGTCCAGGTGCGAACTCGCAACTGTCCGCACGGGAGGTTGTCGCGGTGAGGGACGCCTTCAGTGCGCTGGATCCGCTGAAGGGGGCCCTCGTCAGATCACCGATTCGGGCAAGTTGCGTGAAATCGGGCCAGATCGAGGGCTCTGTGATGTGATGAAGGGGCCCTTCAGCCCGCCAGACGGAATGAAAGTCCCCTTCATCACACCGAGTCCTTAAAGGACGCTCACTGCCCGAGGCGCCGCCACCAGGGGAGTCGCGCTGCACCTTTGCGACGTGCGCGATCCGGGCAAATCGGTTGTTCAGTCACTAATCCGGCGGGCCACTCATCGTCCCCGACCAGTCCCGACACCCCTTTGCCGCACCCCTTGGACACCGGGCCTCGGCACTTAACTAGCCGGCCTTGCCCCAACGCGTCGTTCGGGACATCCCCGGAGCCGGGTGCGCTTGCGTACAACGGCCGCAGCTGCGAGGCGGAGAGCGGTGCTCAGTGGTGGTGCTCGTCGTCCGGCATGGCGGGTGCACCGCCCATCATGCGCAGCATGTCCCGGCCACCCGTCCGGAAGAACCGGATCAGCAGGGCGGCGGCGAGCAAGAGGAAGGCGATGTTGAGCCAGGTGGTGTAGTTCCAGGAGATCCCTTCTTCCATCACCACTGCGGACCGCTGTGCCGGGATGAGGCCGGTGACGCCGAAGAGGAGTTCGACGAGGTAGCCGGCGCCGACCATGGCGGCGTAGAAGGTGCCGAGCAGCACCAGCGTCATGCGGAGGCCGTAGTACTTCCGGTAGATGTTGAGGATCGGCAGGATGAGCAGGTCGGCGAAGATGAACGCGACGACGCCGCCGAAGCTGATGCCGCCGTTCCAGAGCACCGCGGCGAGCGGGACGTTGCCGATTGAGCAGACGAAGGACAGGACCGCCACGAGCGGCCCGATGATCGGACCCCACAACGCCGAGGCGACGGGGTGATCGGTGAAGAACAGGGCGCGCCACCAGGATTCGGGGACCCAGGCGCCGATCGCGCCGGCCAGGAGCAGGCCGATCACGAGGTCCCGCAGGATCGCGGCCCACTCCATGACGAACACGTGTGCCACCGAGGTGAATCCGCGCGGCGAGAGCAGGCGTCGCCAGAAGGAACCTTGGCCCTGCACGGACATGTCCATCGCGGCGTGGCCTTCCATCGACCCGGCCAAGCCCCTCTCGGCCTGCTCATGGGCCTTCTCGATCAGGCGCTTGCGGACGAACAGCCGGAACAGCACCGCGAGCAGCACGATCATGATCGGGCCGCCGACGAACTCCGCGGCGGTGAACTGCCAGCCCATCAGCAGCGCCAGGATGATGCCCAGCTCGACCACCAGGTTGGTGGAGCCGATTTCGAAGGCCATCGCGGCGGTGAAGTTCGCGCCCTTGCGAAACAGTGATCGCGCCAGCGCGACCGCCGCGTAGGAGCACGACGACGAGGCTGCGCCCAGCAGCGAGGCCACCGCGAGGGTGCGCGGCCGGTCGTCACCCATCAACCGCACGATCGTGGACTTCCGCACCACCGCCTGCACGACGGCCGACAGGGCGAACCCGAGGATCAGCGCCCACAGGATCTCCCAGGTCATCGACCCGGCCAAGGCCAGTGCATGCCCGATCGCCGCCATCGTTGCCACCTTTCAATACCCATAGGGGGTATCTGGAGAGACTGTAACTCCGATGATCTCGGTTGTCACGTAGTCCTGCTCGGCGGCGCTTCGGGTCAGGGTGGGGGACGGAGCCCGGACAGGGTGACCGCGACGAGCCGGCGGACCGCGGCTTTGGACGGCAGGCCGCCGGCCGCGGTGAGGGCGTGGAGGCAGTAACCCGCGAGCTCGTCGGGTGCCACGTCGTCCCGGATGTCGCCGGTCTTGGCGCCTTCGATCAGCAGGTCGCGGAGGAAGCCTTGCAGGTGTTGCTGCGCGTGGTCGGTGTGCCCGCCCCCGTGCAGGAGGGTGCCGAGTTCGGCGCCGTGGCGCTGACGTTCGTGGGCGATGAAGGCGTACGCCTCGAGTACCGCGTCGAGCCGGCGAGCGGGGTCGCCGGCGTGGTCGCGGATGTCGGTGAGCCGGCGAAGGTGTGCGGTGACCTGGCGTTCGTGCCAGGCGAGCAGGATCGCCTCGACGTCCGGGAAGTACTTGTACAGCGTCGCTCGTCCGATGCCGGTCTTCTCGGCGATCTGCGACATCGTCACCGACGTCAGGCCCTGCTCGGTCACCAATTCCCAGGTGGTGTCCAGGATCGCCTCTCGCACCGCGTGGCGATGCGCGTCGATCGTCTCGTTCCACAGCTTCGGCACCCCTGCAGTATACGTACCGACGTGGTCGAGACATAAAGCATTGACGGCGACAGAGTGTCTCGATAAATTCGTGCCATGACTACTTCGCCCCTACCTCCCCATTCCGGCGCGACGAGGCCGCGGGGACCGGACGACCTCTATGTCACCCCGCCGCCTTGGGACATCAACAGACCTCAGCCGGCGTTCCTGGCCCTCGCCGAGGCCGGTGCCATCCAGGGCCGGGTTCTGGACGTCGGATGCGGGACCGGCGAGCACGTGCTCCTGGCCGCCGGTCTCGGCTTGGACGCGACGGGCGTGGATCTGGCTTCTGCGGCGCTGGAGGCGGCGGAGCGGAAGGCCCGAGACCGAAACCGCCAGGCACGGTTCCTCCGCCACGACGCCCGGAACCTGGCCGAGCTGGGAGAGTCCTTCGAGACTGTGCTCGACTGCGGGCTCTTCCACATCTTCACTGGCGATGACCGCACCGCCTACGTCGACGGCCTCCGGACCGTGCTGTCTCCGGGTGGGCGCTACTTCATGCTCTGCTTCAGCGACCGGCAGCCGAGCGAGCGCTGGTCCTGGGTGCACCGGGTGACGCAGGACGAGATCAGGGCGGTGTTCGCCGACGGCTGGCGGATCGACTCGATCGCCCCGGCCACGATCGACATCACCACCGACCCGGACGGCATCCGTGCCTGGCAAAGCGCCTTCACCAGACTCTGAGTTCCGGAAGGACCCGCCATGCCGATCGCCGAAGCCCACGTCCGCACCGAACGTGCGAGCCGATACCTGGTCCAGCTGTGCCGACACGCCGGCCAAATGAGCCGGCACCCATTTCCCCGGCCGCATACCTCCGGGCTGGACACGCACGCGCCCCCAGCCGTGCGGCACGTCGAATGGGATGACACACGCGGGATGGTCACCCTGAACCAGGGCCGGTGGACCCTCGACGCCACTCCGGACACCCTGACGTTGCGCGCCGAAGCCGAGACTGAGGAAGACCTGCAACGGATCCAAGATCTCCTCGCCGCCCGCCTCGAGAAGATCGGCAGGCGCGACCACCTGACCGTCGTCTGGCAACGACTCGACACACCGGATCAGCGCAGTGAAGAAGACGACCTGGCGCTGGAGAAACCGGTGCACGCCAAGAACAATGCGCGGAGGTGGTCCCTCGCCCGGCGATGGGCCTTCGCGGGGATCGTCGCCGTTCTCATCGCCGTACACCTGGGTCTCGGCGGCGCGGCACTCGCTGTCTCCCGGTGGACGGACTGGACCGTGATCGGACTGGTCGTACTCTTGCTCGCGAAGGTCGTCGGCCTGCGCGCGCTCGCCGCACGTCGTGGCAAAGCGCCTCATGCCTCCGGAAATGCAACCGAACCCCGCAACCACATGCGAGATCGAGGTTATTGAAGGGCAAGGCAAATGTGGCGTCATTCACGACCTTCGGAGGACAACGCCACCTTTGCCTTGCCCCTCAAATAGGTCGTCTGGCGGGGCGTGGTTGGGCTGACGTTCATGTCCGGCCACGTCGCCGTCCAGGCTGCTTGCCGTACCGTCCTGCTCCACACGGCGTAACCGCCTGCCTGCACATCGCCCAGTGCGGCACCGGCCTGACCACCGGCGGCGACGGGCATGGGAAGGTGAGCAGGGCCCTGGACAGGGCCTAGCGGAATGCTCAAGAAGGTGGCAGCCCCTGTGCTCGGGGACCCAGACGAACACGACGTCGAGCGGTGGCGCGCCGGCGATCCGAAAGCGATGCGCGCCGACCTCGACCACGCTCTCGGTCTGGACGCCGCGCCCGGCTCGTCACCCGCGCTGTCCGAATCGGCCGAGCCGCTCTCCGACGCCGAGCTGATCGAAGCCGTGCGCGGCGGGACCGTTCACGCGTATGGCAGCCTCTACGAACGCCACGTCCGGGCCGCCCAGAATCTGGCCCTCCAGCTGGCGAAGTCGTCGACCGACGCCGACGACCTGGTGTCGGACGCCTTTGCGAAGCTGCTCACTGCCCTGCGCGCGGGCGGCGGACCCGATTCCGCGTTCCGCCCCTACCTGCTCACCACCGTGCGCCATACCGCCTATGACAGGTTCCGGCAGCAGCGTCGTCTCGAACTGGCGGACGACCTGGAAGCGGTTCCCGGCGCCGAGCGAGTCACCAGCCTGCCGTTCCGCGACACGGCGGTCGCGGACCTGGATCGGGCGCTGATCGCCAGGGCGTTCGCCAGCCTTCCCGAGCGTTGGCAGAACGTGTTGTGGCACACCGAGATCGAGAACCGATCACCGGACGAGCTCGCGCCGACGTTCGGCCTCACCCCCAACGGCGTCGCCGCGCTTGCCTACCGGGCCCGCGAGGGCCTGCGCAAGGCTTATCTCCAGGCGCACGTCACGGGCGATCCCGCCGAACGGTGCCGGGCCGCCGTCGGCAAACTGGGCGCGTGGACTCGTGGCGGACTGTCCTGGCGCGAATCCGTTCAGCTCAACGCCCATCTGGACGAGTGCGCTGCCTGCCGGGCCGTCGCCGCCGAACTGGCCGACGTCAACGGCGCGCTGCGTGGCATCATCGCGCCCCTCGTGCTCGGCGCGGGCACCGCCGGTTACCTCGCCGCGACGGCCAAGGTGAGCGCGTCTGCGTCCGCCGTCACCCCGCCCGCGCTGCTCGGCGCGGCGGCCTCGGTTCTCGCCGTCGCCATTGCCGTCGGGATCGGGACGTTCGGTCCGCCACCTCCGGCGGGAGCTCCCGCGACCGCTGCCGCAGCACCACCCGCGTCCAGCAGCACCGCGGGCACGCCGGCCACGCCGCCGGTACCGGGCGGCTCGTCCGCTCCCCTCTCGACCGGTGCCACGACGCCGGCCACGACCGGCGCGCCGAGCGCCACCGCATCGGGGCCCAACACGGCCACGACACCCGCCACCGCGCCCTCGCTCGGCGCGACCGCGCCCAGCGGCTTCACCATGTCCACCGGCGGACCACCCACAGACTTCCCCGTCACTGTCCGCAACACAGGTTCGGCGCCCGCGTCACCTCCGGCGTTGACGCTGACCCTGCCCGGCGATGTCAAGGTGGTCGGGCCGGGAAACCCTCCGGCCGGATCGATCGGCTGCCCCGCGGGCAAAGGCACCGTGACCTGTACCGCGAAGCAGCAGCTCGCGCCGGGCGCCTCGGTGACGTTCGTCTTCCGCCTGCTCGCCGGACCGAAAGCCGCCAACGGCACCATCACGGCCACCACCGGCTCGGTCCGGGTGAACGTGCCCGTCACAGTCACGGGAAAGAAGTAGCCGCGACCGGTCCTTGAGTGACCAGAACGCACAAGGCGCGTGAAAGGTTGCCCTACGCTCTCGCGGAACGTTCCGTCCTCCCCGGACGTCCGGGGAGGTCCTAGATTCTTCTGGACAACCAAAAGGGGGAAGAAAGCCATGCGTACTGGCAGATTCATGCGGTCAGCCTGCGTGCTGACCGCGGCACTCGTCATGGTGGGGCTGGCCGCCGCGCCCGCGTCGGCCGACTCCGGCCCGAACATCAAGGTCACCGTCGTCGCGCAGCAGGGCCGCTGGCTGCTCGGCGACCCCGTCGGGCTCGACGTGACGGTGAGCAACATCGGTGATTCCGTCGCGTTCGGCGTGGTCGGTACCGCCTTCTCGGAGTCCGGGACGGCCTTCTGGGTCGACCAGCACCAGTGGGGAGACCTCTCGGACGGCGGCAGCGGCGCGCCCATCGCGCAGGGGGAGACCCGGAACATCCACCTGACCGGGCAGCTGGGCAGCACGTACTACGGCGACTCCGTCGTGCACGTCGAGGTGTTCGGCGGGCACGACGTCGACTACAGCGACAACATCCAGCGTCTCACGGTGCCGCTGGTGGTGGGCACCGATCGGGTCGCGGGCGTGCTGTACGGGGACGCGAACGGCGACGGCAAGCCGTCGCCGGGCGAGGCCCTGGCCGGCGCCGAGGCGCACTTCATCGGCGTCGGAACGACGTTGGACATGGTCGACATCACCGACGCGACGGGCCACTTCTCCTTCGACGGCCTCCCGCTCAGCCACCACGCCAGCCTGTCCTTCCAGAAGGTTCCCGGCGGCTGGATCGACCAGTCCGTGGGGGACATGCGGCTGGACGGGGCGGGCGCCTACACGGCGCTCGAGGTCCGGGCCGTCCGGCCGCTGTCCGACGTGCTGCACGAGACACTCAAGCTGGACAAGACGAGCTACGCCGCCGGCGACATCGGCAAGGTGACGGTCACGCTCTCGAACTCCGGCACCAAGCCGTTGACCGGCCTCTTCCTCACCTGCGACGCTGGCGGCTTCGGCTCGGACCTGGCTGTGACGGACGACCAGTGGGGCGCGTTCGGCTATCAGCGTCGCGAGGGAACTCTGGCCGCGGGGCAGCAGATCGTGCTCACGGCACAGGGCAAGGTGCCCGACAAGGCGGCCTACACCGGTACGACCGGACTCGACTGCGCCGCCCACGACGGCCACACCGGAGGTGAACCGTACGCCGTGGCCACCGCCA
>Ga0307507_10011400_pt1 | contig 11221 bp, 10 predicted proteins | sample 7_EM_MG_FD_207223 | JGI IMG/M metagenome (GOLD analysis project Ga0307507, IMG submission 207223) | Populus trichocarpa ectomycorrhiza microbial communities from riparian zone in the Pacific Northwest, United States - 7_EM | ecosystem: Host-associated > Plants > Roots > Unclassified | place...
AGATAATTTCTGTCTACCGATTTGCTACCGATCATCAAAAGCTTCAACGTCTATGGTTCATTTTCACATGAGCTGACTGATCATCGATCAACGTTCAACGACCACGGCATCCTCCAAAATTATATTAATTGATGTCGACCCGTCGATTGCGAAGGCAAGACTTTGTCCCATCCATCCTCGTCTCCTGTGGGATTGCTTTGAGGATGTGCACCCTCTGCACTTGGATCCTCAAATCAGAAATTCAGAATCATCGTCTTGGTCCTCTTGGCCTCCGTTTGTGCAGGAACTATGAATACGCATGGAGTTTCCGGTGTCCAAGTTCTATCTTTATTTTGACCATCGAGAATTTGACAGATTCCACATGGTGTGACAATTAATAAAGCTGTTCTCAAACAGGGCTATCTATTCCGGACGAGTAGGAATTTCAGCCAGCCACTTCTTTAACATGTTATCATTTGGAAATTCAGTGCAGTAGTCACACAATACATCATGAATAGCACAGATTGAAGGACTTCTCTTCAATATTGGCAGGATTCCATCACCAGTAGACCTTGTGGCATATCCAAATACTCGCTCAAGATGTACATTGAGTGCACCCATGATCTACTTCCCATCACCTCAACAAGTTCCGCATCGGGTTGGAAGCCAATCAAAGATGCATAGCGTGAATCGGGTGCGTTGACAGGGAATTGACTTGACAGATTCTCTAAAAGTAGCCGCAGTTTGTCGTGAATTGGGCCCAGTTCTTGATCGGAAAGTTTCAGGGTTCTACGGGTCCGAATTTTCACAGAGAAGCTGGATTTCAATTTTATGACTTTTTTCCCTCCGCTCAATTCCTCCGGAAATTTATTGCTTAGGAGGGCTGCTTTTCACTTGTAGACCTTCCCGGCCATATAAACGGAATACATATACATACCCACATATAGATATGACATACAGGTTCTCTTGAAAAATTTTGGGACTTAATGGTACAATTTGAAAGCCTGAGTCAGATCATAGATGTCTCGCTGACCTCCGACTTGTCTTGAATTTTTATACCATGATCCCTTTGTAAAAAGTGGAACACATGAATACAATAAATTCCCGAAAATCTCCGGAGGAATTGAGTGGAGGGAAAAAATCATAAAATTGAAATTCAGCTTCTTCCTTTGTCCAAGTTCAGACCCAACGGTTGGGAACAATAGTAGTGAGGAGACAGGTGATTAACATGAAAAAAAAAATAGTCTCCGGACTTGCTAGGCCGAACAAGCAACCATATGGGTGTATTCATTCTAACACGACCTTTTGTACGTCCCAGAGCTCAGATGTTAGTAACATGAATTTCTAATTTATGCTAGAAAATAGGCAATTTCTCATGGAACCCTAATTCACCGCATGTCGCTATACCAATAAGTACGATTTAAGATGACTCGGAAGCAGTTTTTGGTATAGGGTGAGTCTTCCTTCAATATTTAAAGACAAAGATCAGTTCTCTCCCAGCGCAATCCACATCGGTCGGGGTGTGCATGACAAGTATCGCCGATCGTTCTCTCGTTCGAACAGGTGTCAGTGCGTTAGAGCGCGTCATTAACCCTCCAGCGGGGTTGTACGACATTTACAGGATTCTTGGGAACAACCGGAACGGTATGTTTTTGTTACAATTGCAGGGTTGGTGGATTGCATGGTGCAAGAGGATAGTTGGTTTCGTGGTAATGACCTCTTGGCGTTCGTCATTAGTACCGTCGTGGAGCGGTCCAAGGACGATGCACTCGTCTAGGATAGAAGATCTCAGAAAGGGAATAAGGTTCTTTCAAAACTTTGGTACGGGGCGAATGATAAAGAAAGTCCCCATCAATCAATCCGAGTCGATGATCATGGTGGGTGTCTTTTGGACCTGGACCCTCATCATGTTTTGCAAATGGGGACCGTCTATACTGACCTAGTCTCTCCACTCAAATATATGTAGTTGCTGCGGATGGCGCCTTAAGGGTGGAAAGTGATCAACACTTTTGCTGGTGCATGCAAATAGTCTCAACTCCCTCCTTGTCGCCATCAACGCGGAAATATAGGGCCTTCCGGCGTTTCAAAAGATTTCCTAATCCGCTATGTCGGGACTAAGAACTTATCGCTTTGGTGAAGAAGGTTTAACAACCTTTGCTTAATGACATTGGAATTTCACAAGACCACCAATTGTCAAGCTCTTATTCATAATATACAATTTTGATTTAGAAAACAATTTAAACCTCTATTTTCCTTGTACAATTAATTCCATCGTTGAAGGAGCAGCTAGAGAAAAGAAATGAATGAGGGGAACATGGAACACTTAAAATGGGTGGTTGGGTGGTTAAGCTTTAAGATTTAAGTACGACCACTGGTTCCTCTTCAGAAATTTCTGAACGGCTTCAGGAATAGAATGTGACAAAGAAGGGAATGGAACGAAAGAGTCCGATGAAACAAGCAGAAGACTATATGAAGCAGAAGGCAGAGAGCATGAAAACTATTATATTGAATCTCCTCAAAGGGGGGCAGGTGACTGCTTCTCGAGCGGTGCAAAGTTGGTGAATGACGGTTTGTCATGCCCGAACCTTCCTGTCTCTCTTTCACCCACCAGCATCATTACCAGGTCCTCCTCTGTCGACGATGATGATCTCAGAGCTTCTCAAAGTTGGTGAATGACGGTTGGCCGAATTCGGTAGGGTTGTTCTTGGTCCCGTTGCCGCCTCGCCAGTACCACCAGCACTGTCTCCTCCCCTGTCGTCAAATTTGGGCACCATTTCCACCGATTTGCCATCAAATTTGTCCAGTGCAACCTGGGCCATATGCTTGATGTAGCAAAGTGCACATTCCCGGCAATTGTCTTCCGCAACATGCGTAAAGTTCATCTGAACTCTTCTCGGTGGACATTCAACGTTCGTCATATCTTCTAATTTTCTTCTTAAATTTTTCGACGGAATTGAAACTTCATTACGCCAAAATTCCACCGCGTGAGGCAAAAGACTGTTCGTCAATGAATTGAAACAGTTTAAGTATTCCTTCTGCAGAGATGTGAGATCTTGTGCGCCATCTTCCAGGGTCCGGATGATGAGCGGCTCTGCAAGAGGAAGGAGGAATTCTAGGAGTTGAGCTTGAAAAGTTGGAGTATTTCCTGCAATTCTGAGAGCTTTCTCGAACCAAATGGGTTTTGGTGAAGACGATGTTTTGATCATCCAAGCGATTGCGTTGACTGCTGTACAGGATGGCTCCATTCTTGACATCATGATGAGGATGATGCCAATTACGAGTAGTAAGAAAGAGCCGCTGGCGAAGAGGATGCTGAACTTTTCGAGATGAGACCAATACAGCACCGCAGGGACGTATATAGCGTACATGCAGGAGACAGAGAAAAAGACGCAAACTGGTAGATTGAAGCGTCGTCGAATACTTCTCCTTTCTCCTTTCAACATCAGCGCAAAAATAGCAGCAGTCGGAATATATATAAGAACCAGATAATCAGGGTTGGAGCGAGCAATAAGGTAACCGGTCCCAATCACCCCAGCAACAGCGGTGAGAACGATTCCGATAGTGCGTCGGGATATAGACTGCGTTCCTACCAAATTATAATGGTGATCGGGAATGATGTTGGGAATGACGTTGAATAGAGTTTTTACGATTGTCGAATATGACGATTGGAACGGTGCGTTGGGGATGAATGCGCCAGAGAAGGACGCGACTGAGAGATAGCAAAACCCCACCTGGAAGACGTTGGTAACGATGAACCCCAGTCTTTCGTTTTGGTCGCCTATGGAATTGCTGGAATATAACCGTGAGCATAATATCCTTTTTTGACAGAAAGCCCACTCACAGAAGGAAAAGTCCAAATAGGAAGACATCTATGAGTGTGAGAATGGGTAAAAATTCAACGAAAGCGCCCAGCTTCCATAACCGCGACCCATCGTAGATCTCTTGACGGTTCAAGGCATGCAGGCGGAGTGATCCTGGAGGAGGGTGGTTCAATTTGCGGGCGTACCGAAAAATCCAGATTCTGGACATGGTTGCGAGGGCACCAATTATGATCGCAAACGCCAAGCTCAGGTACAGAAGCAGGTTTCTGTGATTAATGACCCTCTGTGCGTTCTTATCCAATGTAAGGAACCTTTCAAGGTCAATTGGATGTGTTTTATTCATCGTCTCTTTGTAGATTGCGATAAGGATCTGGTTGGTGACGACTCCTGGATCTGGCTGAAAAGAATGTATGGAATCGACGCCGAAAGCCGCGATGATACCGGAGACAAGTGTAATCTTATAAAAAAAAGAGATAAGAACTCATATTTAAGAAGAAACGTCTCACATAAAGGAGAAAGACGTCAGTTATCTTGTTCCACCCCTTGATGACGTGTTCGTCAATGGGGCCAGAGAGGTCAATGTATTCCTGCCAGAGTACATCATTCTCTAGTATCGGCTCTGTTGTCGTACCAGTTTGCTCTGGAGGGATAGGAGAAGTCGACGACATGAACTTATACAATTAGGTGGTTGTTTTAAAAGAGGGCAGTAATGTCTGTGTGGCGTTTCGGTACGTGACAACTGTGTACTGCTTCGTGACAGCCTGTCAGAGTCGTTTCAAGAGCAAAGTCTGGGGAGACACCCGTTGTCCAAAGTGGGAAGCCTAGAATAGACTCCCAAATTAGATTTAACTACGGATGTACGACTCGGACACGCACTAGAAATGAGGGCATAAAATCTCTGGTATTCTGACCGCTTTCCTTGGCGAACAGGTATCCAACTTGTCATCTTGTTGCTAGTAATGAGGCCCCACCCTTTTCAGAAAGGGACAACCCATCCACTCTGTCCACATTACTTCATGAGTTCCACGTGCACAAGATCGCTATTGCGTCGTTACTACGTGCCAACATTTCCTTCTTGGATTGTCTTTGATTTTTCTCGCGGTAGTCTAAACAAAATGAGGTCTGGCGCAAACACTGTAAGCAACGAGAACCAGTTCTTGAATCCCGACTTCTCCAAAGATCTCTTTCTGGGTGAGGGTGTGACACTAGACGCAAAGAACTCGTCAATGTCAAAACCCAGGCTTCAGAAGTCCTTGCGCATCTTATTGAGATGAAATATATTAGGCCTTCCAACTTGAAGGACAAAGATGCAGGAATCGAGGACGAAGATCCCTTGAAGCCGGTGGTCGAGGAGCTCTGTCAAGCGGTGCTGAAATGACGGAAGGGTAAATATACAATTATCGAGAAATTGGCCCGACTTACAGGGACGATACCAACGTTGTACTCTTCTTCGAGAATCGAGACATTGGAGAGCACCCAAAACCTTCAGTTTCTGCCTTCCAATGCCCTTCGAACTTTCATTTCATGGTCTTTAGGGAGTCCTTTTAGTTGATAATCCCGGAACTGGACAAGGTAAGATTGAAGCGGAAACAACTGGTACCTTATGTATTTCTTAGTAGGTCACCTCCGTCGAAAAGGGTAAATTTTGACTAACCGAAATATCAATCCGTGAATCTGAGACGAAATGGGCAGAACACAGAGAGCAACCGAGGCCTTGGAGAGTCGCAGTGGAAGGCTCCGAATGGGGGGGAACAAGGGGAAGGATCAAAAAAATTTACATAAAACCCATTACATATGATCACTGGTTTTGCTTGGCGTCTTCGTCGTTGTCCTCTCACTCGTTATGAAATTTCCAAGATGGCTAGATCTTCCTTGCGTATTTGTTTGCTAAGCATCTCAAGTGATATTCTCAAATCTTATGGTCGCTATCGATTCTCATTCGTAATTTGCCGGGGTTCCCCTGCTCGGTACCGCAGAAGCGCAGGTTCCCATCCGAAGACGCCACCCGTTTCCTTTTTGGATTTACTAGAAAGTTTTGAGCTTCCAGTCCTTGCGTACATCAATAATTCCCTACTACATTGTATTTCAGCCTCGTCACTTGCGGGCTTTTTAGAGAGCCATATAATGCGTAATCCACAAGAGCAGAAAATTCGGGGTACAATGGACCCCAACAGTGGGGATTGTCGATATTCCAGTACAGATCGATCTATAGATCTGTCAGGCAACCCATGGGTCGCTGGGATCAGCAGATTCGAATAACTCCTACCCCGCGTTCCTCTGACAGAACATATAATACGAAAGCTTGCCTGACCGCGTGTCAGTATCATCTGGGAACGACATCCAGAAAGATCACATGCACGATAATCAGAACTCGAAGAACTTGGTTTAGAAGGGAGTTTACTGGATGGCCCATTTCTCCGCAGAGAGGCCAAATAGTCGCGGCCTTTCGTGCTAAGGGGCCCAGGAGCGGGTTAATATGAGTCCCAATCTTACTGAACGAAGCCGTCTCCCTCGAAAAGGTCATATTCATCCGCCGACAAAAGGGGTATGGCTTTATCCATGCGTGCACCTGAACAAAGTTGGATTTGGTTAAAAAATGGAACTCGTATTTGCATACTGCGGGTGATCTTTCGGCGACAGATCTTGAATAGTACGAAGACTTGAATTGAAGGTTGGATTGGACAGATGGTTTGTAAATTCTATGCAAAGAGGAAGGATCAATGTAATTGTTGACCAGTAATAATGCGTGGTCTCGAAGGTACACCACAGCGTATCTGACCATACATACAAATCCGAACCCTTTCGTTTTGATTGGTCGAGTTAGGACTCAAGAACCCACGCTTTACAAGAGCTACGTGTGAGTGAAATTTTTTTAAAAATGGTTACGGAGAACGATCCGAGGTTGTTGCCATAGATGGTGCCACTGTGCCAGGTGCCTTGAATGTGGGAGAAATGCGATAATCAGTGGACGTAGGGAGGACCCACCTCGCACATTCTGACTTGAAAATCACCAAAAGTATCGTCTCGGAGCAGGATCAGGTAACTCTGGGCACTGTGCCTAACCAAATAACCGCAACGCCACTGTGATCTGATCAACATTGATTGATGACCTTGCGAATAACTTCACCTCCGAACTTGAAGCTTGAGCTTGAACATCGGTCGAGTCCTTCAATCGGGGATCAATCGGCAACGTCCCATTGTGCGACCTTCCAGCACCGAGTTTTATGAGCAAAAAACTTTCAAGTAGAATGTAAGTGGAATGTATGTACAAAGTTTGAAGAAGCTTGGTGGTAGAATGAATAAGAAATCGATGTCCCCGAATGAGGGGTCCGTCGGGTAACCCGTAGTAGTATCCGTCAAGTACCCGTCGTGCACAGAAGTCGCTTGTCAAACCCCTGGTTCCACGAAATTATATTGACATCGCTCATGGAAGAACTCGCCCATTTGTCGACCTGAATATTCACAGTTGTCCAAATGCACACAGGCACTCATGTATAAAATGAGACCCCCTCCAAGCAACAAAACCCAGGTCTACCAACCTACAACTCGACGCTTCAAGCATTTGCATTAAGAATCCAATGTTCCCTAAACTCGCTACGACCGTCCTCGTCGCCCTAGTCAGCCTCTCTGGCCTTCATACCGTCGATGCTTTTCAGTGCCCCACTGGGACATTTAGTTATCCGAAGTGCTGTATGTAGCAAATACATCGACTAGAGGATACTTGGTCAACTGATAACTACTAGGTGCTGCCATCCTTCAAGGTGGTGTTGGCCTCGATTGTACCCCCTACATCCCGGAGCTTGGTGAATGCTAGTGCGTATCATTTGTTCTTGGACTCATTCTCGGCATTTGAACCATTCCTGCTATCTACCTTCGTTTAACTTGTTGTCATTTTACTGATTTATGCTTTGTGGCTATTGCAGTACTATCGGTAAAACCGACACTTGCTGTGCTCTCCGTACGTCGTTCTCAAGTTTGGTCGCAGGTTGTGTGTTTTCTGATAACCTTTATAATAGCCATTCTTGGCCAAGGCATCCTATGCCAGTATCCGTGAAGAATGATTCCCGACGTTAACTCATGGATGAAGTAGTGGGAACTTGGGTCTATGTACATCGTCTCTGTCGATAATATGAACGAAAATGGATTCTTATCTTGCGTGGAGATACGAAATTTTACAGACGACGAAACTGGAGTATATATATCTTGATATGATGATGGACTAACCAAACGGCAAGAAGGCTGCAACGATGGATTGTTAATGAGAATTGAAGTTCGCGGGATCAACTAGTAGTAATCTATTCTCTTGATTCTCATGGGATACTACATTGTCTCTTACTGTTGCCAAACCATAACCGCACAGCTCAAATTGTGAACGGCATTGCAACAGCACCCTGATGCCGTCACTTGGAATGGCCTTGTTGCATGATTTTCTTGGCAGCAGCCTCAGCGAGGAGGTAGGTTGGTCCTTGCGCTAATCGTCATTGTCAGCCACAAGTCCTCTTCCTTACAAGGAAAACTTACTGTGGGCAGTGGGGACATAGGGAAAGGCACTCGCATCGACCACACGGAGCCCTTTCGTCCCTTTGACTCGGAAATCAGGGTCCAGAACTCCCCATCGAGCGCCACAAGGTGACATTGCCGCGGTTCCAACAGCATGCAACACGCTACATCCGTACTAGTGTTAGAAGACCAAGGACGGAACTATTCAGAAGTTCAAACTCACGTTCCAGCGTAGGCCCTAATGTACTCGACGATCTCTTTATCCGTGTTCGACAAACCCAGCGGACCCCACGGAGAGATGATAAATCCTTTCCAGGCATTTGCAGTGACGAACCGTTTAATGAGCTTGACGGCATATACCATCGTTTGGATGTCGACATCGGTGGTCAAGTAACCCAGATCGATAATCGGAGGGTCAAACGGATCTGAGCTTTTCAGCGTGACTTTTCCACCTGACAATTAGGACATTAATTAAGAGTTAGCAGAGCAAGTAAAAACACCTACGGGAGGTCGGGGAAATGAGATTTGTGATGATTGTCATCCAATTTCCGGCGGGTTTAGGGTTACCAGCACCGAGCCAGCCATTTACCCAGATGATCTGGAAATGGGCCGAAGTTGGGCCAACAGTAGGATCTCCATAGGTTTGGATGATCTTATTGTTCTCTGGAAGCCTCAACCAAGCCATCTGGTTCGCAACCGTCCACGAGAGTGGCCCTTGGTGAGGATTACTCTCTTTCCATTTCTGTATCTCGAGAGGAAGAAGCTCGGGAGAGAGATAGGAGTCCATGGTGACGTTGTTATTGACCTGCCATGGATTCCCGAGAAGCACATGGTCAGTCATGTTCTTGCCGACCGATGGGAGATTGACGCGGGTGGGGATGCCCAGGCTCGAAAGTTCTGCCGGATCACCAATCCCAGAGAGCATCAGAAGCTGTGGGGAGTTGAACACCCCCGCGCTCACGATCACTTCTTTGCAGGCGGTTACTTTCCATCTTTGACCTGGTATCATGGTGAGCAAACGGATACATGAAATCGTGAGCATTTGTTGACTTACTAGATGGACCAGTTCCGAATTCAACACCATTGAATGTCGGGGTCGTGTTATTGCCTCCCGTTGCTTCAAGAATTTTTGTTGCATGGGCGTGAAGCAGGATATGCAGGTTCGGACGATTGACGTAGTTCGGACCAACGTAGGTAGTGGCCGAGCTGCTGCGTGTCCCATTGCCGATGCTGCCCTGAATCCATCCAACGCCAATCTATTCCACAAAATGAAAAATCGGTCAACAATGGTCAACCACGATGCAAGCGTACGGTGTTTCCGGTATTCATGTCTCGTTGGAAGGGAAACTCGGAGGAAAATTCAGGTTCACTAGCTGCTGCAAGGACTCTCGAATCGATAACTTCTGGGTAGCCAGGAAGGCTAATCGGTACCATCCCATTGCGGCTGTGCGCAGACGGGAGGTACTGATTCGTCTATAGCAGAGGAATAAGAATAGGAGAGGAGGAAAGCACTCGGCTCACATCATCATGTCCATCGTTCGGGGGGACATATTTCTGATTCAGGTCCCGATACTTCGCCATCGCGTCCCATGTCCAATCAGGGTCGCAGGTCACCTTACTGATATGATCCCAGTCATCTTTGGACCCAGTGTTGTATACCATATAGTCTGGATTGGTTCGGATGGTGAATAATGCGGTGATAATACGGCTTCGTACTTATTGAGGTCGATCCACCCAAAATCCTTCCGCGGGGGTAATGAATGATACGACCATTCATACCGGATTGTGGGGATGTAGTGTAATTCCAGTCGTATGGCTAGTTAATCGGTCAACGAAGAGGAAGCACGCGACACGGACTACTCACAGTGTCTGGTGATAGAGTGGGACATAGGCGCGGAATAATGGATGCAATAACACCTTCGTTGCTGTGATCGAGAGCCAATATTGAATATTCAGCGAGTTGTACGTAACGATAAGTAGGACACACCTCCCGCCAGCCTCTAAGAGTAGCACCTGGGTGTCGTTGCATTCTGTTAAACGATTTGCAAGCGTATTGCCAGCAGCACCGCCTGATAATGATCGCAGATTAGTACCTATCTTCCAATAGCGGTGGTTCATCGTTTGACGCACCTCCGACAATGATGTAGTCATAGGTATATGTTGGAAGCTGGGAGACTTGGTCGTAGATCGCCCCATAGGACCCCGCAATGGTGACTGCAAGAAACAGTAGAGACCTTGTACACAGGTTCATGGTAGTACGAACACAGTAACGAAGTTGGTCCTGGGGCCATTTTATATCTGGGATTTGTGGGACGATGACTTGGCACTTCTCGTCTTATTAACCCCGTCTTCATCTCGAGGTACTGTAAGTTGATTACAGTCTCTTTACCCGTGTCCTGCAAGAAGGACTACATTAGGGCGCGAAGAAGCATCCTGACAGTGATACTTTGCAAAGCCCGTCTTTTGTAATTGTGTACACTCTGGTCCGCTTGAAAGCGTACTCTGGTCCTAAAAATACAGGTCAGTTGGTAAAAAGCTTTAGAGTAAATCATTAAACACCTTATAATAACTAGCGTTGATATCATTTGCGGCACGATGCAGTCCCTCTATGCGTGGGGTTGGTGAACTATGATGGTATGGTAACGTTGATATGTTAAGAATTAGATTCCCAGTTACGAATACTTTAGTTCAATGAATTCTAGGATCAATTCACAAAATACAGGTGGTCCATGCGTGTGCTGCGTCAATCCTCCACCGTGACTTCTATCAGCGTGATGTGACTGGCCTCTTATCATTGACCATTATGCCAGAAGGTCCCTTTTTCGAGCAATACCAGCATATTCCTCGCGTTCGAAAGCTTACAGAAGGTCTTTCCTCCACGCAGCGATCCGCTCTTTTAGAAACCACCCCACTCTTTACCA
>Ga0307507_10011401_pt1 | contig 11221 bp, 5 predicted proteins | sample 7_EM_MG_FD_207223 | JGI IMG/M metagenome (GOLD analysis project Ga0307507, IMG submission 207223) | Populus trichocarpa ectomycorrhiza microbial communities from riparian zone in the Pacific Northwest, United States - 7_EM | ecosystem: Host-associated > Plants > Roots > Unclassified | place...
ATCCTTGTTATAATGTCCGCTAGTCCTATCGATATCTCTTTTGCCAAGAATGAGAGCAAGATTGGAGGGATTTTGTGCGTAGGCTATCCTGATCAAGCTGGAGGAGACGTTGTCGCTCAGGTCATATTTGGAGACCATGATGATCCTGGTAATCTTTCCATCTCAATTCCAACACCAAATGATTTTCTGCGTCTCATGTTTGAGCATTTTATTACCAATTTATATTTATTTCGAGGCAAAACAAAGTTTACAAACCACCTTCATACTGACAATCTCTTTACTTATCAGCTGGAGGGTCCTCTTTTACATGGTATCCAAAAGAGTACTCTGATCAAGTGAACATGAGAGCTAATTCAACCGATGACTTCCCTGGAAAAACCTACAGGTTCTGCACAGTAAAATCATTATAAGAATTTGGTCATGTACTAAGCTACTCAACTTTCTCAGAGTTTGTTATTTCCGCTCCTTCTGCCTTACCAGTCCCATTGAAATTCTTCTCTCAGACCAAGCAGCATTCTCTAGTTTATTCCTCCAAACAAGACCCTAAACCTAATGGCCAAGCAATTGATATTTATAGTGTAAATTGCACCAATCTGCAACTTGGTCTAGTCATTGGCATGAGAAACAATGGGACCAGCAGAGGTAACAAGTCCATGAAATAAGCAAATGGTTGCATTTGACAGGGTGCAGGTGAAAAAAGGCAACAAAAATAATATAACTTTGGATGGAGATTCATGCAAGGGACTTGGTCTTGTGGACGGTGAGGGGTAGAGGAAGTGGATAACAAGAAAGCATACATTTATGATTGGGTCTCCTAATGAGCATCAAGTGAGGTACCACCTCATCGTTAGGCACTTAGGCCGTCTCAAAGCGGAAGTGTGGGAGGATTTGCATCTATGTAATAGAAACAGAACTGAAAATTTCCTCATCCTAGATTGAGATGAGCTGACCTGAGGATACCTCTTGACCTTAAACTAGCCAGTATTTATGATATCTGTACATTAAAATAGTTTAAAGAAAAAAATAATCATAGAAAAGGTACAAAACGCTAGAAGAAGGGCTTGAACCTTCGACCTTGTGGTTAACAGCCACACGCTCTAACCAACTGAGCTACTCCAGCTTGTGTGATCAAGTCCAACTCAAATATGATAGTGAAAGTAGGGAATCCCCATAGTAGCATGTTAACTTAGTTTTGCTATAAAAGATGGGTAGCTCGGAACTGTTTTAGGAAGATTTTCTTCTTTTACCAGAAACCATAGCAAAGAATACACACCACTAGGCAATTCCACCGTCTGCCAATGGTAATGCGTTGAAAATTTCAACAAAATAACCCTAATAGATAACAAAGTGAAACATATTAAAATTAGAAACTTCAGAAAATATGTCAATTTCATTAACGACTGCTCGATGCAACATCCTTCTGCACTGCAGTCACTGATACAAAAGGATATCAGGAAAGTCTAGCTGCCTTAACAAGTTACCGATCAGTTTGCAGATCTGTTACCATATACTTAAACACCCCCATGAGCGTGCGCGCGCACAAAAAAAAAACACGGCTTCAAAATCATTGACTAAATCCTTGATTTCCTATACAACAACATCTACTACGCAAATCCTTGGTTTTCAATGTTATTTCTGCTGTAAATAGGGGTGATCATTTTCGTTCGGTTTTTATTAAAAAAAAGTAACCAAATCAAAAAAAAATTTAAAAAAAAACTGAAACCGGTTCAAACCGACTGGTTTCGGTTCGGTTTTTTAGAACAAAAACCAGTTCAAACCGATTTGGCTTGGTTTTTTTGGTTTGGCTCGGTTTTTTCCGGTTTGGCTCTGGTTTTTTCTGGTTTTTTCGGTTTCATGCTTATAAAACCGAAACCGAACCGGTCGGTTTTTTTTTTTACAGTTTGGTTTTTTCAGTTGTTTTTTATCCGGTTTTCTCGGTTTTTTTCTCACCCCAAGTGGTAAGAATTGCCACCTGCTCAATTCTACAACTCAAACTCGATAGTTGCAGAGGCAGAGCAGTTTTCCATCTTAACGAAGACTCCAAGTGCATAGAAAAAAACTGTTTTAGACAGAGAAATGAAAGTAGGCTGAGGTCTGCAAAATGCTTTTGACATGATCATGACACATCCAACACATTCAATGGTCTAAATACGCTACAACTTATCAAAAAAGGGTGACACCCTGTCACCTTTTATTAAATGGAACAAAAAATTAATCCAGTTAATTACATAAACAGTGAACTCTAATCTAGTTGGTAAAAGAAGAAGAAAAAATTGAGCAAAAATAGATTAATTGTAAGCTTCACGAATTTGTTGTCACTCTGAGCACTTGAAACATCTTCTTCAAGCCAATTGAATCCCGTCATCATTGTCCAGGAAATGATTGACCTTGTCCTCCTGCAAGTTACCAAAGGCTGAATGTTATTTTCAAACAAATGAACTAGTATTTTGATACAGAATGGGGTGGCTTTTAACAATAAAGGAGAGTTGGCCTCTGGATCAAACTCGGTACTCTGTTTTCTTCAAACAAAAATATTAAAATAAATAAAACAAACTTGGTACTATCAACTGTGGTTCGAAAAATTGATGGCTGGAGAGTTTATGATCAGTAGTTAGTTCAAAGTGTTTTCAGTTTTGACTTAAAGGTGTTGATGAATTAAATGGCCTTAAGGCAAAAAGATCTTTCCATTTCAATGGTAAAATGAAATTACCTCTGATATTAAGCGCTGCTTGTTCCGTAGCTGAGTCCTTTTTTTGGCGATGAAAGAATTTGGAGACATGGCTGTTTTATAAAAATATCGAACAGTGGCCTACAAAGTAGAAAAATGTCAGAAGGAATCAAAACTTGCTGCCACTCGCTCAAGCACGCAGAGACAATTCGAATTTTAGCTCATAAACTAACCTCTTCCCTGATTGGTATGTAGAGTTCAACATTTGAAGAATTAAAAGTTGTTGGTCTCACAGAGAAAATGTAATGGAGATATTCTTTTTCCTGTTTAAACAGCGAGCACGTTAATGCATTTCAAACAAAAAAGAACGTGTAATGAGGCAACAATGAAAATAGTTGAGATCAAGAAACAAACCATGCTGTGTTTCTCCACTCGATCTTCTCCTAGAAGATTCTTCAAAAAATTCACCTGCAGAATAAAAAAGGAAAGTAAATAAATAAATTGAGGGCTAAAACACTTAGAAATAGGTGCAGAAGCTAGAGGAAATAAACGGAGAGTTAAATGAACTAGAAGGAAGAATTGGTTACCCTTAGTATTTGAGACCATGTATGTAACTCTAGTCCATCTTCACCGATAGTAACATCTTCTGGGGCAGTACCATTCTGGTGTAAAAAAATGAACTTATATTAGTAAGCTGGCTACAGGGAAATATGTGCATGGGCATAGGAAAAAAAAATCAATTAAGCAGTACCTCGAAATAGTTCAGCACATCTAAATTTGCAATGGTGCCTTGTCTAGCAGAGTCTTCATCCCTTGCTTTCAGTTTCTCTGCAATAGTATTCTTCAGTTCTTCTTTAAGTAAATCTTCCATCAGGGTTCTATCCTCTTCACAGAGTGAGCAATCCACCAGAGTAGAGAACTTCTTGAGGCAATCAATTTCGAATATCAGGGCTAAAGCTTCAGCAGCTGCTACATGCACAGATTCATCACCTTCCTCTAGTACATTGGTAAAATAAGAAATTGCTCTGCATTTGTTAAAACAATCTGTTATTTCCAAACCCTTATGCAGCAATGAAAAATATGCATTGCAAGCAGTTTAAGAAAACCGTTCTCGTGAAAAAATTCACTGACTCTATTATAGACCCTCCACATTCATGTAAAAAGCAAACTATCAGGATGTCCGTGAAATCTAGGAATTCTACATTAATGCTTGTGTTCAATGTACATACCCTTGCCAATGTTCTTCGTTGAGTCTCCATGTCTCCATGGTTGTGAGCAGAAAAGACCAGGCAGAAATTGCTGCAGCTAGAACAGCTGATGAATGTTTCCTTGCAACTTCCTGAGATGAAATCAAGTGGCAAGTGAGAGCATTTTCTTTTTATTAAATTTCAAGATATATATACACATCAGTGCTAAAAATAACTGCATACATTATCAGAGTCAGCATCCAAGAATGTCCAAATAATTTTCATTGGTTCTTCCGTCTCGTTTGAATAATTTGCACAGAAAAATGTGATCATAGCTAAGGAATCCAGTATCTGCACATGAAAAAGCCAGATAGTCCAAGTGTTATTACCTTCGTTGCTTTAAAATCATTATAGAAATAGAGAACAACGAGTGTATGATACCTTCAAGGTCTCAGTCCCAGAATTTAGAGTCTCAGAAAGAACAGCTAGGGAGCTTCTATATAATTCACGGGCATCATCCTCGTTGTCAATGGTCATTGCCAACAAACCTATAAAACAAAATACAAGAACAACAGAATTCATCCACTGAACACCAATTGCCAAACCATCAAAGACAATCATATATAACTTAAAATCTTTACTAACCAAGTGCATTTAATGCAAGCTGTCGCTCCGTGGAAGGCCCTTTTATTATGAATTGTAGGCAAAAACCCAATACTGTAAACAAGCTGCATAGAATTATGAGCAAAATTAGAGAGTCATCGACTCATCATCATAAAGAAAACCCTATATTGTGATTTGGATGCTACCTCTCCCTCCTTGTATAATTTAATTTTATTCCAAGTAAGATTACTGTAGTGGGACCAGGAAAAAAAAATAATTCTGTAAAGAAATTGCTTACTTATTTTCCACAAACTTGAGCTCCAACTCATTGTTTAAGGCCTCAACGATAGGCGGTAGTAATTCCTTTCCGGCGAATCTCCTTCATTGACCAAAAAGTCAAATAAAAGCAATTATTAATATCAGATTGGAAGTCTATGTGCAAGAAGGAACCAAGTATGCTCCAAAAAGAATGTAGCCAAGGAACTAAACAGCGTACCTCTTTTTAGATAGAACTTTTTCCAAATATGCTTCCAGTTTCTTAGGGCCGGTAATCTCAAACTGATCATCACCATAATCATCTATAATGTCACAACCTGATAACAAAATTAATTAGATCACAAAACACGGTTCTTGTTAAACGAAGCATATAAAAAGCAGCAGCAGCAGAAAAGGGTTTTGTGACAGTGAACCTGGGTAATGAAATCTTTTTGCCTTCATCTTAATATAGTTCGAGAACCAGAGCTTGAGTAAGAAAACAGAGAAAGCTGGTAAGTAAAGGAGAACGCAAAGCAACAAGCTAAACAAGGAGGGTAATGTATTTATAGGGAGACTGGTGGGAGCCATGTCCTGTTTGAGTTCGGAGTCAGGAGTTTAAGATAAAGGGCCTTTTAGACATTTACTTTACTCTTTCCCTTTCTCATTCGGTTCTTAAAGCCACGTGTTTTTATAGTTTTAGCCGGAGCCCCTTTATTTTTTAAATTTCTTGTTTAGGCCCAGTCTTGCTAGCCTACATGCGCTTCGGTCCTTATTCGCTCAGCTCAGTGACCTTGGGCAACCTGGCCCGTGTTCTTTTCTAGTCCCTTAAAAATTAATTCCTGCCCTAGATTTTTTATACAAGCTATATTATAATTTTTAATGAACGTAATTAAAAAAATTGTTGGTCAGAAAATATAAACATATTATAAATACTATAACTCAACACACACATATATAATTAGATAAAAATAAGTTTGTTCTATATAAAGCGAGAATTTATGATAATAAGAATATTTTATAATTAATTATTTATCGATATAACATTATAAAATATTTATAATAAAAAAATTAAGATAGATTAACACAACATATTTTTTTAAAAAATATTCTTTGTAAATAGGTTAGCATTTAGATATTTATTTTTTGTTATTTGTGTATTAGCATAAGCATGTCAAATTAATATAATTTAATTTTATCATTTTCCTACAAAAATTTATAACTGCATCTGAAATAACAACCTTTTCAATTTTGACTTCCACATGCTTTTATAATACTTAATTGTTGACTGTGGGTTTCCTTTTAATTATATTCTTTTATGAAATGGATATTTAATTGGACGTTTGAATTTTTATTTTATTTTTTACTGAAATGAGATGTATTCATTGAATATGTTTAAATTTAAATATAGAAATACACACGTGATATTAAATATTAAATATTAAAACATACATATCGAATGATTTTTTTTTCATTTAAACTTTAATTTCAGTTGAAAAAAAATTAATACAATTTTGTATTCAACCCTCGGCAATCCGCGAGCTCATCGACTAGTTATTTCTATTATATACAGTAGAATTATTGGATTATTCAAGGTCATCATGACATTTTACCCTTAAGATTTACCAGGAAAGCATAAGTAGCAGAGTTTTTTTTATTATTATTAACGTGGGGTCCGAACTAGTTTTTATATACCTCGACTAATCTTTCAGGTCCTGAAATTAACGAGTAATGACTATATAAACATCCAATGGCTATCATATTAGCAACCACATGACTCGAACTTAAGACCACAGGGAAAGCAAACCCTTTTATCTCAAACTCTTACTACTGAACCATCTACTAGATGGTTAAGTAGCAGGAGTTTTTTATTTGATATGACATTATTTTTATCATGTTTAGAGCGCGTTTATTTGCATAGTTTTTTTATTAATTAAGATTTTATATATTTGTTTTTAATATTTAACAGGTAATTATGTGGAAAAAAATTACGATGTAATGAAATTATAATTACATGTTGTTATGATAAAAAAATATCAATAATTGTGACAGTGATGCTAATGAGAAGATAATATAAATGTTAGTAATAGAGACAATAACAATGACTAAGAGGATATAGTCTTGTTAGAACAATGGCAATGACATATTAGAGTGGTAGGACAGTGAAAAGATAATAGCGATAAAATGACAGTGGTCGTAGAAATGTTGAAAGAGATTGTGACAATTGACGATGCAAATGGCTTAAAGATGGAGGGGCTAACGATAATGATGGTGAGTAAAATAATTTTATAGTATTGTGAGTTGTTTATTATTCATAAAATGTCTTATAAATCTTTATTTGTTAAAAAATATTTTCAATAAATAAACTATAAAATAATTTATAGAAATTAATAAATTAATAATATTTTTAAGAAAATAAACTAAATCTATTAGTTTGTCATGTGAAATTTTATATCTATCAATTTAAAAAAATATTTTTTATAAAATATTTTATGCAAAATAACCATTACCTTGCATTTACGGATACAATATGGTTTGATATGTATACTACATCAATTTATGAATATTCAGTTATACGACATGTCATTGATACTTTATTAATATTTTTATTTTAAAAAAATTTAAAGATGTAAATGATAAATATAAAAATAAATATTCTTTAAAAATACAGGAAAACTACAAATTAGTTTGAATTACAACCTCGAATAAGAACGTTAAATTCACATGTCATTCTATATAACCATCTATATTATGTTAACGTTGTCGGATTTTACATATTAAGATTGTATAAATTATTCTTTTCAACAATAAAATAATCTAAATCATACTAATCGAAGTCAGGAGACTCAAGACAATGATTGTATTCACGTCAACGGCCGGCACATCCAGTCGGCAGGGTACCTTCTCCTCCAAGTATCTCGAGTTCAAGGGCACCCCTTAGAGACCAGGGGAAAATAAATGACTGTAACAATATGATGCTGTCCTTTGATCAATTTCAGGCATGTGCATTGACACATGCTTTAAGAAATAAAGTATAACACCAACAATAACAATGAGAAGGTCAGAAATGTCTACAAAATGAGATCAAAACCATATGAGCCAGAAGGCGGGCGTCCAGTGTCCGTAATTGAGGAATGAACTGACGCATGTAGCATTTTTCATAGTGCTAATTAGATTGGCCAAGTCAACTGTTTGTTGCACTATTAAATAGAATTCATAAGAGAAATTAATTCAATCCAGAAACTCTGCACTCAAAATGTCTTGAAAGGGGGGGAATATCAACAAAATTTCAACATGATCTTAAAAAACACAACACACTGCATTGTGCAGATCAAAAACTTCACAGCATCCTCTCTCCTCCTATGATGCCAAGAGTGCTTCAATCTTTGCAATTTGATCCTCTTCGTTCTTCTTGGTTGGACTCCTATCAGCGTCGTCAAACAAATCATGCTTCCATTTCTCTCCTCGCGTACCACTTGGGCGATAACTTTGTCTGTCGCTGAATCTCTCTCTTCCCCTGTAATTTCCACCACCATCACCACCAAATCTTTCTCTTGATGCAAGGTCACTCTTCTTCACTTCTCTATTTCCTGCAGCAGGCCTCTCGGGTCTGTCTACATAGCGAGGGTTACGGTCTCTTTCCTCCCTCCTTTCACTAATCGACAAAGGACGATGAGAATGGTTTGACCTTGCAGGTTCCACAGTTGCTTTGTCAGGATTGTCAGTCTCCGCTGGGATTTTCTTCTCCTGAAATGCAGGTCTTTTCCGCACAGGTGGTGGCGGCTCAGCCTCCATTTTCAAGAAACCATCATGGCCCCATACACTTTTGTCATCCCCCTTACCTCGTGGCTTCTCATCTCTTTGCCGCGAATCATAAGTTGCTGCCTTGTTTTCTGTCCTTTCACCCCGATCATCCTTTGAATCCCTAAATCGGCGCTCTTCAAAAGAGAGGAACACAGGAACAGTATGTGAAATTGTTTGACAATAAAAAAATAACAGGGTCAAAGAATTATTTGGGTCATGCAAGTGAAATCAGGAACCCACCAGTAGCAGATCTCCGGCCCAAGCTTCGACCACCTTGCCCAGCATTACCACGTTCATCATGCTGTTAAAAGACATGTACAGGCAAGCCTAAGATTGTTATATATATGGAGGCTTTCAAAGGCATGGGGCAGACAACAATCACACAGCATCAGCCCAGAAAAAAAGTTTTGAATGCACTGAATAAAAACCCAGTAATTAAGATCGAGAGAAATACTGCTCGTTTACCAGAGCAAATGATCAATTACATAAATTCAATACTCTAAAATCTATTTTTTTGTCCCACAAGCACAAGGATGCATAGAGAATACTATTGTATTAGAGATCCATATTGCCCCAAGGTGAGCAAATGTAAACACCTCTTTCCAGTCATTAAAAGAATTCATGCAACACATTAGCTAAAAAACTTCTATGATACCAAAGATTTGTCAAGGAAAAAAAATCTCTCCTTTTTTTTTGTTGCAAAAGTTGAACTGCTCAAGCAAATAAACATTTACAAAGACAACCACTGTATAGTATAAATGGCATTTCAGGAAAGTATAGAAATAATCCCAGACCACTAAGTCCTATAATGGCTACAAACTCAAATTTTCTATTTCCATAGGCACCCAAGCATACCTTAGCTTCTGAACTTACTGTCTCAACTGCGCTAGATTTCACATCCATTAGATAATGACAATGAGACACCAGAACAAATTCCACAAAACCACATATCAACAATTACTTCAAAAAAGAAAAAACCTGAAAAAAGGACCGAGACCAAGGCACTTCAGTTGGCTTAGAAGAATGCTTGCTTCCTTCACCGTGTTCATTTGGTTTCTTGTCTGTTTCTTTGCTCACACCACCAGACTCCACCTTGGCAGAATCCGGACCAGACGGGGTCTCAAGAGGCAATGCATCTTGCAACCGGCGCCGGTTCTTTTGATCTAAATTAGAGTCAATTGTTACTCTCTCTGTCTCTGGTTTTCCATCTCTCCTTGACCTCTTAGGACTTCAAGAAAACCAAACACCTCACAGACATTACCAACATCATCAACTCAATTACCAAGGTCATGTTTGGTTCTAAAACAAAAAAACCCACTTCATGAATCTAAGTGATTCATCAATTACCGCTACCTAGCAACAAAATGTAGGGCATATAAAACACCAAGGCCGTGACTGGTTGAAAACTAGAGAACACGCACCATGAATTGCAGTGACAGACTAATTATGACTATAGAGCAACAAAAGCAGGGCATGCAGTATATTAAGAACCCAGCACATAAAAACCGTAAAAGACTACCTGGGTTCTCTGTCGAAGCCAGAACGGTGTCGCCTAGAGTCAGAACCGCGCTCTCGACGAGACATCGCGAATAGAGAAGGGGATGATTGTGGTGGAACAGTGATTTAGGGTTTTAGTGAAGTGGCGTTATAAGAGAAATACCGTGAGGTTTTCCTCACTGGATAAGAAGCAGAGGACCCTGTTATTCGATCTTCGCACGATTGGATTATTAAATTACGGGGTTGACTTGGTTTCTTAATCTAAACCGTCCATTCTTCTCATAAAAAAATAATTAAGCTTCATTTATGTGAATAATTAATACTAGTAACATTATATTATTGGTAATTCTAAAATTTTAACATGAATTTCTTTAATATTTAATGAGAAACTTGATGCTGCTTTTTTTTAAAATTGTTTTTTTTTCTTTTTAGTTTTTATCAGTTTATATTAACTTATTTTGTTAAACTGAAAACTATTTAAGAGAACCAGATGTATTTTTAATGTTCATGCATGCGCGCCTCAATAGTTGAGTTTTTTCTTTACAGTTTTTTCTTACTTGGTTTCTAAGAAAATACAAGCAATAAAATATTAAAGACATATGATTTAGTTAACAATAATATTAAAATAGCAGCATTTTTCCTTTTGTTTTGTTTTTGTGGGTGCTGGGATAGAGATAATTGATGCATTTTATTTCAATTTCAAGGGACTCCTGTAGATTGTATTTCTTTAGTTTTACCAGAGGTATTGTTTTCTTGGTCTAAGCCCATTGTTTTCAATGTCTTGATCATTTTTCCATGTTATTTGCTGTATAATTTTATTTTGGATTTTAATTAGAGTTGATTGGTTTGAAAAAACCACTGGTTGCAAATTAAAAGATATTTCTCCTGTCATTTGAGATGAAATCTGGTAAAGAAAAGTCAAATAATGAATATAGGTTTTTTATATCAATACAAGCCTTTTAAATGACCCCATCAAAACTCACAAAAAAGCTCTAAAAAGCCAAAAAAATTAAACCGTTTTTTTTTCAGTTTTTCCCTTCAATTAACCGAACCGAAACGGATCGGTTTGAACCGATTTCGGTTTTGATTTTTTTTAAAAGAAAAATTGGTTTTGTTATTTTTTAGATAAAAATCAGACCGAACTGAAAATACTCACCTCTAAAAGAAAAGAACTTTCTTCGTATTTCATGTCAGAAATTTGACATTTTAA
>Ga0307507_10011402_pt1 | contig 11220 bp, 10 predicted proteins | sample 7_EM_MG_FD_207223 | JGI IMG/M metagenome (GOLD analysis project Ga0307507, IMG submission 207223) | Populus trichocarpa ectomycorrhiza microbial communities from riparian zone in the Pacific Northwest, United States - 7_EM | ecosystem: Host-associated > Plants > Roots > Unclassified | place...
GAGTGTACGACATCACATTGTGCCGTCTAATAGAACAGGTTGGTTTTGATGGCTTGTCAATACCGCCGTCGAACCAGAGTACTGCAACAAACGCTTCCGCACGAGCGGATACAATCCACATCGTCCCCCATCGTGTCCGCGCCTATAAAGGAAAAATTTTCTTGTTGGTACGCTTATTTTTTTTTTTACTCCAGTTGTATTCCTAAATACGCGTCACGTGGTAGGCTAGAGACCGATTTCAGGTCGGTACGCTGTTAACTTGGGCTGATCGCATTCTCGGATTGGTACAAGCTGGAGATTTTCTAAAGGCAATCGACCTTACACGAGCATACTACACTGATGAAGCGCCTGGAAATAGGAATGGACTTCCTGATGACCCTGATCTTCGGAAGGAGGTCATTGGTGAAAAGATGAAGAACCTCATGAACGCTTCTACTCTCTGGGTATTCTCTGAAGATCGCATGACTGATGAAACTCATCAAACGCCAGATGGTCGTGGCGTTGATCGAACCTCCCTCTTTGAAGCGCTTGTCACGATCTGTTGCCGTGCTTGCATCGCCCTGTCCGATTTCGAATTTTTGTTTGAAGATTTGTTTCAGAAGTATGACGATGCAGGTATAACGACGATATATCTTCGTCAGCTGGAACCTTTTGTTTTGGACAACGAAATTCGGCATGTTCCTCCACGTATAACCCAGAGACTCATCCATCTTCACGAGGAAGATGGTCAACCAGAGCTCGTTGAGCGCATCATTTGGCACATGGATCCTTCATGTCTAGATCTGAACCAAGCCATTCGCCTGTGCCAGAAGTATCACTTGTACGACGCCCTCATCTACATATACATCCGTGCGCTTCAAGACTATGTTGCGCCCGTGGTTGAACTCCTTGGACTCGTCCGACGTGTCCAGCAGTATGAAAAAGCTCGGACAAAGTCTTTTGAAGAGCAAGGATTAATTTTGGATGATAACACCATTGGACCTATTACCGCTAACGCGTACAAAGTGTACCCCTACTTAGCGAACATTTTGTCGGGGCTCATTTATCCAAGCGAGGAACCCTTGTCGGCCCTAGACGCTGTCCAGGCAAAGGTTGATGTTTACACATTTCTCTTTTTTGGCCGTTCTAATGTTTGGCCCCCCGGCGAAAATGGCCAACTTGTCTTGACTTCGGATGAGGAAGGAGGACCAGAGCCGACGTACCCTTATGCTCGTCAGCTTCTACGATTCGATTCAGAGTCCTTTCTTCATTCTCTCGACATTGCCTTTGAGGACGCCTTTTTAAACGAGGAATCCAGGAATATCAACCGTTTGATCATTGTCAGAATCCTGCTAGAAATCTTGGCTTCAGGCGATCTGCCACCGAAAGACGTCACTTTTGTGAATATTTTCATTGCACGAAACGTGCCCAAATATCCTCAATTTTTACAAGTTGCACCAAGTGTTCTTCACGCTATTCTGGTCAGCCTCGCCCAGGATCCTGATAGCAGAACACGTGAGGATCGGCAGCTTGCAGTTGAATATCTGCTCTCTGTGTACAACCCTCACGAAAGTGATCGATTTGTCACCCTCTTTGAGGCTGCTGGTTTCTACCGGATCCTTCGGTCGTGGTACCGTCAAGAGAGGCGGTGGCCGAAGTTACTCTCAACTTACTTCGATGACCCCCAGTTTCCCACCTCGGACGTTTTGGAGAAGGCGAACGAAGTGCTTTCTCTTTCATGTCGTTTAAACAAGAGCTTTGTTCCTACTGATCTTGCGGGGACAATTTCTGACTCTCTCCCCAAGCTATTGCGTGCTAGTATCCAGGGTACTGCGATCATCCTCGAAGAGTATTTACCCCAACTCCACCAACAAGCTCTGGACTCACTAAATCTCACTGATGATGGTCATCAGAGTCAATTTGAATATCTCAACTGCTTGCTTGGGCCCCTCGGTAGCAATGACGAAGGTTTTGAAACTCATCACAGAAGCGGGAAGTCCGGTAATCTGGAAAATCTTCGCCAACTATTCATTGCTCTCCAATGCCAACTCCATCCTGAGGGAGTAATTGAGCTCCTTCAATATTTACCGTCGGAAAAGCTTGATTGGACGCAGGTTTTTCAGACTTGCGAAGCAAATGAGGTACTCGACGCTGCTGTGTGGACAACAAACAAGATAGGCGGTCCTCGAGAAGCCCTTGTTCAAGCAGGTTCCTATCAGCAACGTCTGACTCTTCAAATCGCACAAGCACTTGTGGAGAGGCCCTTGCACAATACCCAACATCCTCTGGAAATTTTGAAAGCCGTGGGCCGGATAGCGACCGCTATATGCCTTGAACATTCTCAGGGACCCTCTACCACCGAAGTCTCTTCGGAAGATTTGTGGTTTTTGCTTTTGAGCCGTCAAATACAGACCGTCCAGCTCCTTGCTGACTCGCAGCCCTTGAAAGATTGGGATTCACAATGCATGACAAGGAATGACTTGGAATACGTGCTTTTTTTAACACGCTCACTCGTACAAGAAACATTCGGGGCTCTGGTGTCAATCACATCAACACGGGCTGTGTCGTTCCCTCGTCTTTTCAAACGCCTCGTTAATTCTGCCCCTACGTCTATTGGCAACCATTACACAGAATTCAGGATCGTCCTTGGGGGGATGCTGGACTCATATCGTTCAGACGGCGACATGTTAGTAATGACAAAACATCTCGTCGATGGTGATCTGTTTGATGTTATTGCCGCCCATCGACGTGAGCGAGATCGAGGATGGTCTCCTCAGCGGGGCATTTGCAGCACTTGTCGCAAACCGTTGGCACACACCGAGAATCCAACACCAGCTCTCAGTCACGATCCTTCCATAGTTGCCTTTCGATCTGGGGCGATTTCCCATAGACATTGTTTGCCTGTAGGATAGTCATAGTGAACGACAGCTTACCTCCGCCCCACTCCTGCATCTTCGCAATCCAGCTCGAGCTTCAGTCCTCAAAATCAGCTGATATCTTCGTGATATCTTCCCATCAGATGGCGCTTCGTCGTGATAAAACCCTACTGACCATCATTCGTTTCTACCATCTCTTTCAGAGTTTTCAAGTGTAGGTTCGTTTCAACGTCGACACCCAAGGTGCTGCCATCCCTTGCAAATGCTTCAACATCTAGTATCATCTGGGCGCGAATGCGCTCTTCGTCCCTTCCTTCGTCGTTTATGGGAGCAGTGCCAAATAGGGAAAAGTTTGACTTTTTCCCTTTCTTAAGCCTCTTCAACGACTCTTCGGTCTTCTTCATGGACGACAAGTAAGTTATATACCTGCGTACGTGAAATGAATGTTCCGTTTCTTATGTAAAAACACGCAAAAGACACACCTCACAGTAACATTGTTGAATACTCCTGTGGAATAATCTTGAACGTGATCTGTCAGGTGTGATCCTGGGCCTTCAGCAAACCCGATTCCGAAAAATTGCTTAATTGGGCGAAGAATAGATGACACAAAATAACTTGGCTCTGTCGGGGTCCGCTTGTTTGACATGGCCCTGAATTGCGATGGAATGCTTCTGACGGGCAGAAGAGCATCGCAACAGCGTTTCGTCAATATTCTGATTATCTCGTTGGATAGTGGTTTTATTGAGGTTGTCAGCTTTGCCAGCGACCCTCGCAAGATGTCTGAAATCATTCTGTAAGATCATAATGAAAAGAGGGCAAAATATTGGAAAATAACCTTCGGCTCTAGCATCGTGATTATCTGAAAGGTCTGGCAGCGTCGTACTAATCTGTCGATGCCAAAGTCCTAGAATGTGCGTTTCCATCAATTTGATATCGATCAATAATGACGCATATTGTCGTAAGGAATCATCATCGACAGTGGTCGACTCCGCTGATGGCGTTTCGCTTTGTGTAGTTGAAGTCAAGGAATGAGGAAGAGGTGCTGATGAAGTCATTCCCTGATTTTGTTTAGCCTTTTGGATGTAGGAAAATGGAGATGCAACACGAAAACCTTTTCGGACACGTTATTTGGTAAAGTCTGATGAGGAAAGTCGACGGAAGTATCCAACCACGTCTTATACCGACCTAAAATCTGTTGTTATGCATTACATATTAGAGATGCGGTTGGCAATGGGAGCGTGATTTCCGCACCTGTAAAGTCAATCTCCAAAACCTATGGGCGAGCTCAGGAATATAGACTTCCGCACTCCAACAAGCAGAGATCGCCACCCATACTGCTGATGCTTGGACTGTCACAAAGTTATTTATGCCTTAATTGACAAAATGTGAGGACCTATGTTAGGGCTAACAATGCAAACTTACCTCCAACTAGAGACCATTCAATCGTGCTTACAGAAAGTGACTCCTCGAGTCTTCCTATAATCTCTTTCCATCGGAGTTGAAAGTACACTGGAAGCTGCCACCGTCGTTCGAAAGTCAAATAAACGGCGTGGGCACGCAATGCTTCAACAGCGCGTTTCGAAGGTGCAAGAAGTTCAAGGGAGCGAATAAATGCTTGAGTTATCTCGTAATTCTGGTCTCGAAAAATCAGCCATTGTCGTCGAAGACAAGTTGCTTCGTACTTTGTGGAAGTCATCCGGCCTTCCTGCGGCAAAGACAGTCCCACCAATCTCATCCATGATTGCATGGGCCAGCTCCTGCCAAATGACGTTTGCCATGATTTGAAATCTGTTATTATCTTGTCTTTTCGACGAATTCGAGAGGCCTCCTTCTGTTTGTGCGCCGGGAACTAGTTTCGCCACGACAGTCTCCGCAATCTCCATAATTTGACTCATGTCTCTCTCAATGAACCGCAGTATCTGATTATACAAGTGTACCAAAGGGTCAGTCCCTTCTAGAAGGTGTGCTTGGTGTTTGTTCGGCTTTTGATTGTGATCGCAAGTTGCAAGAGACTCAGGTGTCAGAAAGGTAAATGGCGTGTATGGCGTCTGAGGGTAATTATTGGTGTTTAAAGTTGACTGTGATGTAGAGGGGTTAAATGGCGTGTGAGGTACGAGGGGAGAATGCGGAGCGGCCAGCCCGCCAGAATATATTGTCTGTCAGACGCTTGAGATAAGTGTATCCATACAAGGTGATAGGAATGGAGCAACCTTCTTTACGAAGTTTCTCATGATGTCCCGTCGAATCACATCTTCTGCGTCCCGCCAGAGACCCAAAATATCGTACGTTCGCAGACACTCCGTCAGGTCTGCGACGCATTTGGATCTTTCCGATTCAGTCGTTCGATGGTCTCCTTTCCCGCCGATTAAAGTTGCCAGCTTCGTAGAAAAGAGGCTACCAAGATCCGAGGATATGGTCGACTGAATTCGGTCAATGCGCTAAGAACATCGAAGCCGTATGTGAGGAGCTCGAACAGCAAATGCAGGGAGCTCACAAACCCATTGTATCTCATTGATGAAGGAACAACTTTCTTCCCTAGCCTTGGAGGCGTGATATAGCAGTTGTGTATACTCAACAGCTACACGAGTCAGATGTTTTGCCCGGTTTCCTCGGGGTCTATTCTTTAAAAATTTGAATGTCCAAGATAATGCGGCGGACCTACTGAATATTTGAAGGCTCTTCGACATTTTTAATGAAGAGTGGAAGTTTAGAATCATTTAGATCTTCCTTGAGGTCACCATCGGAAGTCGAGATGAGGAGTAGCGATTCTAACCGGCTGACCGATTCAGAAATTTTCAAAAGTAAGTGAAGCAAAGCCTGCTTTCGGAGTCAGAAAAACCATCAAGTTTACGATAGAAACGAACCTTTTCCTCGCGAAGATTACTTCTCTTCGTTAGTTTCTGCTGGATCGCGTCTTGAATGACGCAGAGTTCTCGGCGAGATATCTGTCGGAGTTTTGTTAAATTAGAACAAGCACTGATGAATGAACGGCCGTTCACATTGACGTGATGTTGGAGGCTACTAATAGGCATTTTAAGTCTAACAAGCCGTGCTCCCTCGTCCTGCAAGTCGGTACTCAAGCTGATGAATGCCTCGTAGTCGTCATTGATGAGCATGACCAATTCTTCCTTCAGCAAGGACAAGTATTCACGTAATTCCGCGCGTAAGTCAGGTAATGAAGTGTGGGAACGTGACAATAAGAATTCTTCAGCATTGAACACCTGTGCTGTCAGATACTTGTTGTTGTGGGAGAGTGGAGTAGAAATAGGCAGTTCGTGTAGCTCGCCCTCTTGTTCCCAAGACTTGTGTGCAAAGGAAAATTCTCGAGCGGCCAATTCCTCCGCAAGCCGATCTAGCTGATATGGATCCTGAGTAGACAGGGGGTCGCTGGTGAAGGACATTTGGACGTGATGAGCTTGCGAGTTGTTCTGATGCGCAATGGTTGTAAAGAATCAGATGTTTGAGACCGAGGTCAACACCGATGGAAAATAACAACGCGCACACGCAAACGCCTCAAACGCAATCAGTACTTCAACAACACATCAGCCAAGACTCAGTACTTACTCGTTCCGCGTTCATCGTTCCGATGCAGGCAACCCTAGACTCGTCCTCTCTCAAACGTACGATTTTGCGCTCTCGTGGAACTGTCAGTCTCTAAATTCAACAGCTTTCACCAAGGCGCTGATTTGTTTGTCGAAATACGGCGACGAGCTCTCGATATATGCAACACCGGAACGCTTGTCATTGTCCGCCACGAACTCTTCTAAATCAGCTTATTGTCGAATCAAATACGAGAAAGAATTTTTTACAAGATATCGTGTGGGTGACCGTCAGGAAGGCAGAAATGACTGGACAAGTGACAATGCGGAAAATATCACATTAACAGGGCAACTTTTGACGAAAGTAAGCCTTACGTTTGGGATTTTAAATGTAATTCATCCCGCCACAGTCACTGCTCTCTATCCTGAAACATCGCACTATCGAAAAGGCGGTTGAAAGGTGCGAATTATCTATCATTGAGGGAGAAGCTGGGAATGGACGACTCGGCAATGAAGGCCAAGATGGCCCCGAAAGCAAATTGATCGTGAGGTTGCATTGTAAGCATGGTGAGGACAAAATTGGGCTACTGCCATTTCCACGCAATAGCTGAATTCCGCAGGTGTCGTAAAAACTCACCGGCTCCTTCTGCTCACACCAACATCTCTCATGGCGCCCGGGGCTCCTAACAATTCAAATGAATCAAGATTGACAATTGGTCCCAAGGCTTTAAAAGATATGATTGAGCACTTTCCCGTGTCCAAGGGTGTAAAATCAGATCCGCAATTGGTGTGGAGTTTTGGAGATAACGATGTGGCATTAAAAAGTCTGGAATCGTCAATCGACAGTCGAGGTACAATCGTTGCTTTCCCTTAAACTCATTGACCGAAGGTCTTTCTGCTTCAGGAAAAGGCCAACTGTTAACGGAACTCACCATCAGCGCCGAGGAATTTGAGGTATATGCCATAGATGAACCTCCAACAACGATAGCTTTTCACCTCCGTGAATTCAATGTGCGTCTTGTGTGCCACATACACATCAAGTCTCATGCTTCAATAGGCTACGATTGCATACGCAGATATCATGTCCCTAGGGATGGAGCTACGATTTACCGATCCTGCCGCCCCCCTTTTCATTGATGTGGAGGGTGACTGCTTGGAAGCTCTGTTCGTTATTTCCACCAGCCAGGTTTCAAGTGCGGGCGCTTCCGCTTCAAGCCATCGGCGCAATGTAACCACCAAAAAGCGTGAACGAGAGGAAACTCTAGGGAAAACAACAAAAATCAAGAGGCCCATGAGGGTTGTTCAACCCAGTCTAGCGATGGAACGAGATCAACCTAATGCCGACCCAGAACCCCAATCTTGCGTGCCTAGCTCCACGGTCTGTCAAGAATCCCGTCAAACCGACATGCCACCTCCTTCCTTCCCTGGCCATTCACCATCTACGGGAAAAGCCCATGAGCCTTTATTTCTCCCAAGTTCCTCTCAGCTGTCAGCTGCTGATGAGGCGGTGCTTCGAGCGTCGGGATTAGAAGTCGGTACCATGGACGAGCTTACAGAGATGCTTGAGGGGGAGGGCGAAGAGGTTACATTTGGCTTTACATCCCAACCTCCAGATCTTGGTCAACGCTGTGGCTGTCAAGGAAACGCAGAGGAAAGATTCGAGATCATTGATGAAACAGAGTTAGAGGCTACACAATCATCCTATGACAGTTCAAAGGTATGGGCAATACAGTTGAACTCCCCATGGATATAATGCATGACCAGAACTGTACTTCAGATGTTCCAACCTCTGTTTGAAGACTAAAGACTCAAAATCACAACCCTCACTCACGGAAACAATCCATCGTCTTGGTCGGGGTAGCTTCGGTTGGCGGGCCATTTATCGATATCACTGAAAGTTTCGATTTCAAGGGTGTTTTCCAGGACCACGTTATTTTTCCACCTCTTGAATACCCCTGCATAGTTTGTGCCAAACCGCAGCTTTACTAGTGGACGACCTGTCTCCTTACGTCTCATCACTACGTTTTTTATCCAATCTTCATCCTCGTCATCGTCAAAGAGAAATGCAAGTGTGTGCAGAAGAGGCCATGGCCTCTTCGTCGCACAATCAGATTCTACGTCGTTTGCCGCCGCTAGGATTGGTGATATTGGAGATGTGCCAATAGATGAGTAGAACGAGGAAAATTCAGTGATATCGGGGAATGCACGAAGAAGACGCTTGTACGCGAAATCGGATACTTCAAAATCACAAAATGTCAGATGTTTTAGATGGCAATACCTCGCTACGGCTTCAACGTCGTCCCACAATCCGTCAAGATCATGCTCGTGTAAATCCTTTAATACCAGGGATTCTAACTGTGGAGCATCAATTGCTTGCAATGCTCCTCCGTACACCCGACCGCTGATACCGCATATCCGCAAAGAACGGAGAGCAGGTAAAATAATCAAGGCCCTTCCAGACCACGACTCATTTCCAATGATGTCACCGTAAAGGGAGAGATGAGCCAAGGCTGGGGAAAGGGTCACCATGTCACGAAACATGGAGAATCGCATGGGAAGTGCTTTTGTCTGGTCAAGATGGAGTGTTGTAAGCTCCTGCAGTGGTGGTCGGAATAGGTATATCGCAAGGCCCCGAAGGCGCACGAACGACAGCCTCGGTGCACCTTGAGAGAAAATGCGAGGCTCGCAAGCACTTCTACGGACGACTCCCTCATCTACGTGTTCAACATTGTCGACGCAGATCGATAGATACTCTAGGGCAGGTGCGTTTCTGCTGCAAAGGACCATGACAATGGTGTTGTTTTCGCTTTCACCTGCGGCAGCAATCGAGAGGCGTCGCCAGCGATGTGACTGTGCACTAACAAAATTGATCATTTCCATCATAGCATATCTTCCCAGCCCGCTAGATGCCCACCCTGACATATCCACGCGTAGGTCAAGCCCGCAGGCAAGCGAGCGGGCAGTATATGTTAAAAGCTTCTCTGATTTGGTTGTTGGAGCGATGAAAATGCTCGTCCACAGAGAAGGAGTTCCAATTGCGATGTCACGAAAGTAGGAGCAGACATGTGACACGAGAAGTTCAAAAGAAAGATCGGCCTCTCCAGACAGAGGATTGGAATCGGTGCTTGATGTTTCCTCGATTTCCGTGCCTGCTGCGAAAATGGCAGATAGGACTTCGGGGGGAAAGGTACATATCGATGACTCGTCATCCGGCAGAACTTCTTTACTACCATGTTTCTTGTCCACTCGTGAGACCATTCTTGGTACTATGTCTGGAATCATTGAACAATATATGACACAAGGAGCTACGCCTCACTGGGATGATGTGGTGATATTCTTGATCAGCAAGCTGATCTATAGGTTGATGGTATCGGGTGTCGATTAGCCTTACCTCACATTGAAAGCCCTTTGCGGTATATACGTTACGGCAATCGCGCCTTAAGGCTGTAACGGGCGCCTCCGAAGCAGAAATATGCCGTGTGGGTGACATATAGACTTCGACGCGAACCCAGCACCAGTTTGTTTTTCGCATCTACTCGGCACCGCTGCTGGTTTCCATGACATGAATCCCGCCAACCTATACCAGAAACGACATTCAAACTTATTTAGTACATGTATGCTGATGCATGACTAGTGTAAGACTGATCACTTGGTGATTGATAGCTGGATCTAAGAAGACCGAATTGTTAGACAACTTATTAGATACCAAAAGCTGCAAAGGAAGTTACTTACCTCATCTTGCGAGATAGTCCGAAGCTCTCCGGGGCATGGTACCTTCCCCGTTACAGCGCCAATTTCAACATCCAGTGCCCTACCAAACTTGCCCTTCGTGGTGTACCAGTACCTAATTTCATCAGGGACAACTTCGATCACAGCTACTCGAGGGTCGTTTTCGTCGCCCTTGTGGATACCGTCGCCAAGATCTCCAAACCAAGACGCAGTCCTGCAGTCCAATCAGGAACCTCATGAGTGGATAATGAAGGTCAATAAAAGCTAACGCTGGAGTCCAGTGCTTTTTGATTTCTTGTCGGTCTTGATTGATTCTCGCCTTCCCAGAGAAACTGTTGGAAACGTTGAATAATTTCATAGTCACTGCAATCAATGAGGACATACGAAGCCCAGTTGGTCGTCTCTGGATTCAAAAAGCTGACATTCACGTGGGCGTCATTGTGAATTTCCTCGAATTTATGTGAGACATTGTTTGCAATGAAGAGCAACGAAAGATCCATTTCACTTGAAGCTACAGACGACGTTAGTATACTCAAATTTTGGCCATGCATGTGAGTTACGATGGACAGGGTTCATGGCCCTCGAATGAATGTGGCCATCAGCTCCGCGTGTAGTAAGCATTGCGGTATTCGTCGATTTGATTATTTTCTTAAGGTCTACGCATGAAAATATTCAGTACACATACAGACAACTCACGGAAGGAGAGGCACCAATAATTTTCTCCTCCAGCGTCTTCTTATTATCCTTGGCCTGAGTTGAATATGGATCAAGGCTTATGGGAGACATGGTTCAGTGAAAACGAGAGACATTGCAGAAACAGTATTTATACGATTCATGACGTCACCTCGGATCGAATCACGTGGTGTTTTGCTAGTTGCTTTGGTATTGCAAATTTGATGCCTTAATCAAAAAGCAAAGGCGGAGTTGAGTAGATATGCGAATCCGTTTGGAATTAGCGTGGAATAAGCCATGTCTACAAGTTTGACAGCGAGTGGGTTCTTGGATCTACACGACTAATGGTGGCCCCGCTGGAGTGGTAACGGCGCCCTCGAAAACCTTGACTATATGTCATGAAATGGGGTGATTAACAGAACGGA